>WNGD01000392.1_pt1 | contig 72419 bp, 76 predicted proteins | sample 5400671 | NCBI WGS metagenome assembly WNGD01 (sample SAMN13153369, study PRJNA577476) | soil metagenome | isolation source: 40 cm soil or saprolite under grassland replicate 2 | place: USA:California | collected 2016-06-15
CTTCTGCCCACCTGACAGGGTCTTCACACGCGCATCGCGCTTGTCGTCCAGCCCTACGAGCACGATCACCTCGTCCACGTTTCGTGGCTGCTCGTAGTAGCCGGCGAACATCCGGTGCGTCTCGGCGACGGTCAGGTTCGGCCACAGCTGGGACTGCTGCAGTACGACGCCGATGCGTTCTCGAAATGCGGACCTGGCACGTTCCGGATCGAAACCGAGCACGTCGACGTCGCCGGCATCCCGCTTGCGGTAGCCCTCGAGGATCTCGATCGTCGTCGTCTTTCCTGCGCCGTTCGGGCCGAGAAGCCCGAAGACCTCGCCCTCCCTGATCTCGAAGCTGATCCCCCGAAGAGCCTCGTAGGCTCCGTCCGACTTCCTGAGGTCGCGGACGGAGATCGCGCTCACGGCCGCCGAGTCACGCGATCATGGTAGAGGATCGGACTGTGCCCACCCTGCGCTACGTCGTCGCCGATGTCTTCACCGACGTCCCCCTGGCCGGCAACCAGCTCGCCGTCTTCACCGACGGGCGCGAGGTCGACGACGAGATGATGCAGAAGCTCGCGCGCGAGATGAACTTCTCGGAGACGGTCTTCGTCCTGCCGCCTGAGGCCGGGGGTCACGCGCGGATTCGGATCTTCACGCCCGCGATCGAGCTGCCCTTTGCAGGGCATCCGGTGCTGGGGTCGGCGTTCGTGCTCGGAATGCCGCTGCAGCTCGGTGAGATCCGCCTGGAGACCGAAGCTGGGATCATTCCGGTGACGCTCGAACGCGAAGGACCGCGAATTGTTTTCGGCCGGATGCAGCAACCGATCCCGAATTGGGAGCCGTTCGAGCAGGCGGAGGAGCTCCAGCAGCTGCTCGGGGTGCGTTCACAGCTTCCCGTCGAGACGTACGACCTCGGCCCGCATTACGTCTTCCTCGACCTCGGGAGCGAGGCAGAGGTTGCCGCGCTCGAGCCAGATTTCGGCGCGCTCGCCCGTTTGACGCACGTGGGCGTGAACTGCTTCGCCGGATCGGGGACGCGCTGGAAGACACGGATGTTCGCGCCGGCCGACGGGGTGGCCGAGGATCCAGCGACCGGTTCGGCCTGCGGACCGCTCGGCGTGCACCTCGTCCGTCACGGCCGCATCGGCTTCGGCGAAGAGGTCGAGGTCTCGCAGGGCGCGGAGATCGGGCGGCCGTCGACGCTCTACGTGCGCGTGGACGGGTCGTCGGCGCGGATCGACCGAGTCGAGGTCGGCGGCTCGGCCGTCATCGTGGCGCGCGGCGAGTTCCGTCTCTAGAGGAGACTTCGCCGTCTAGCGCGGCTACGCTCTCCTTGTGAAGACGATCTGGACTGGCCGCATGGCGCAGGCTGCCGGGAAATACGGGAGAACGCGCCGATGGCCGCCGTCTGCTGCAACGCCTGCCGAACGTGCGTCACGACGAACATCCTCGGCGTCGTGACCGCCGCAATCGCCGGCGCCGGGTATGCGGTGACGAATTTCGCTCGCCGGCGTTTCGCAAGATCGTCCTAGAAGGACGCCACGGCCTCGAACACCGAGACGTGTCCCTTACGGCAACGTCCGGGTGTCGGACACCGTGCCGTGCGCGTCACCAATGAGTCGCGCATCTGGCGTGATCGTTGTAGTGAAGCCGTTCCCCTGGCGTCACTTTTCGCCACGGCCCGGTGTCAGACACGGTGACGAAGGTGTGACGAACCTTCCACAGAGGCTCGACTCGGACGAGGCCTAGAGGAACGTGACTGCTTCGATCTCCGGGAGCTCCGGCACGAGTGCGCGCCAGAAGATGCCGCCGTTCTCGGACAGGTAGAGGCGGTTGCGTCCTGCAAAGAGCATCACGTCGGGGTTGTCCTCGTCGATCGCCACGGCGAAGCCGGCGGGCAGGCCGCCCCCTGCTTCACGCCACGTTCGGCCCGCGTCGTTGGAGATCGCGAGCGGCGGGCGCCGGTCGACCACTGCCACGACGGTCGCACCTGCGGCTGCTGCTGCGACGACGCGTGGAAGCTCGACCGCGACTCGCGGCGGCTCGAAGTCGTCGCCCGCGCCGATGACCTTCTCGGCGTCCACGTCGACGACGTAGATCCCGGCCGCCGTTCGCACGGCCGCAGTCAAGTCATTCGTCCGGTCAGGAGCGCACCGACGACGCCGGTTGCCTGCCTTGCTGCCGACACGGGTGCCAATCCCTGGGACCTGCCTGCGAGGTAGGCAGCGGAGAAGGCGTCGCCGGATCCGGTCGGATCGACCGCGACCGGCCATGCCCCGACCTCTTCGGAGCGGCCCTTGTAGTATACGCGCGAGCCACGTTCGCCGAACGTGACCAGCACCTCGGGAACGCCGAGCGCATCGATCGCGCCGACGACCTCCGCTTCCTCCTCCGCCAGCTTGAGGATCTGTACGTGCTCGAGCATCGACGGATCGAAGTCGGCATTGAGTCGCAACGGCCCCGTCTCGGCGGCGCGGACGAGTCCCTGACCGTCGAGCGAGAGGTGGCGTCCCCGCGCGAGGGCGGCGAGTGTCTCGGCGGGAAAGTCGGAGCGCAGTAACGGCGCAACGTGGATCCAGCCTCCCGCCGGCACGACGTGTGCATCTTCGGGCATCCATGTGTCGCCCGGCTGCACGACGGTCATGATCCGAGTGTCGCCCTCGTAGTGGAAGGAGAACGACGTGGTCGCCGTTCCTTCGAGGGAGACAACCGGCAGGCCGAGTGCGGTCAGCTGGCGTACGTAGGCGCGACGGTCTTCAGGGCCGCTGCGCGTGAAGATCGTCCCGCGTGTGCCGAGCACCCGCCAAGCGCGTCCCGCGTAGTACGGCGCGCCGCCGATTCGCGGTGGGCCGCCGTCAACGACGTCCCGGGAGAGGTTCCCGACGAGCGCGAGCGGCGGCACGCGACGAGCCTAGCGTCACAGCCGCGGCCGTCAGCAGGAAGGCGACCGCGAAGCTCGGCACGGAGGCGCCGATCTGGTACGACGGCGTCGGCAGGTGACCGACCCACCGGCTCCAGAAACCGAGATCGGTCGGTTGATACAGCCACTCGTACACGACGAAGCCCACAAGCCACGCAACGATGTTGGCCGGCCGAAAGGCGGGCCCGTCGAAGACGTGACGCGGCGTGTAATGGGCGCCGGCGAGTAGCCAGTCGGCGACCAGCACGCCGAGCAGGGGGACGAAGACAGCTCCGAGCAGCAAGAGGAAGCGCTGATAGCTGCGCATGTCGATCGCGAGCGCGCCGCCGGTTGCGAGCGCGGAAGCCCCAAGGATCAGCGCTCGCTGCGAGATCCTGGGGAACAGGTTCTGCGTCGAGACCGCAGCGGAGTACACGTTGGCGAAAGCTTCGTCGGTCTCGTCGACAGTCAGGGCGAGCAATGCAAGAGCGGCGGCGAGCCCGCCGCCGGCGATTGCGATCAGGATCAGCTCGGGATGGTTGGGATCGACGCCACGCGACAGGACGAGGATGGAGCCGAAGCCGAACTGGAACAGCGTCGGCAGGAGATACCCGATGCCGACGCCGAAAAACGCGCTGCGTCGATCGCGCGAGAAGCGCGTGTAGTCGGCCACCAGCGGCGCCCACGAGACCGTGACCGCGACGACCGTGTCGACGGCCAGCCAGAACGATCCCTTGTGCCCGCCCTCCGACCAGATGCGATGCAGGTGGGCGCCGTCGACGATCCACCAGGCGAGATAGACCACAGACGCGAGGACGGCCCAGATGGCGAACTTGCGCACGAAGCGCCGCACGAATCCGACGGGACCGAGCAGCGCGAGCACGGCGGCCACCGCGCCGAAGACCAGCTTCCAGATCCAGACGCCCTTGAAGCCGAAGAGCTTGTCGCACAGGAGGCCCGCTGCCGTCGCGATCACGATCAGCTCGAAGATCGCCCAGCCGAGGCACTGGAGCACATTGAGTGCCGTCGGCAGGTACGAACCGCGACGCCCGAGCGGCGCGCGCTGGAGCACCATCGTGGGCACGCGCGCGTCAGCACCGATCAGCGCGGCGACTGCGAGCATCAGGTTTCCGATCAGGCCTCCGACGAGCGTCGCAGCGAGCGCGTCGCGGAGCGACAGATCGAAGTAGGCCGGCAGGACGAGCACGAGCAGCGAGACGCCGAGGTTCGTCCAGAGCAACGTCGTGTCGAACAGACCGAGGACGCGCAGGCGCTCCGGCACCGGTTCGATTCCCCACTGTGGCGTGTCCTGCATGCGCTCGCTCCCTTCGCTGGTACGAACCAGATCAGGTTCCACGGGTGTGATCTCAGCGCCGCACGTTGCAGCGCACCCCGGCGGCGCTAGGTTAGCGGGGCGATAGCCGACTAAGCTTGCCTAGGTAATGCATATGCAGTAGGGTACTGCGTCGTGGCACGCACGTACACCGCGGGTGAGGCCGCGCGCGCGCTCGGGATCAGCCTCGACACGCTCCGTCGCTGGGACCGGCAGGGGCGAATCCGCGTCCGGCGTGACGCTGCCAACCGGCGCGTCGTTTCGGCTCGGGAGGTCGAGCGGTTGCGCGGCGAGGATCGCAGGACGCTCAGCGCGCGGAACCGCCTCGAGGGCGTCGTCCGGGAAGTGAAGATCGAAGGCCTGCTCGCCGAGGTCGAGCTCGACGTGACGAAGGGCGGTCGGCTCGTGGCGGTGATCACGCGCGAGTCGGCGGAGAGTCTCGGGCTCACGCGCGGCATGCCCGCGGCCGCGGTCGTCAAGGCGACCTCGGTCATGGTCGAACGGTGAAGCGTCTGCTCGCGGTGCTGGTCGCCGCGCTTGCGCTGCCTGCATCGGTCTCGGGCGGCACGCCCATCACCGTCTTCGCCGCCGCTTCGCTGACCGAAGTGCTGCCGCGCATCGACAAGTCGCCGCGCTACAGCTTCGCCGGCTCGGATCAGCTTGCGATCCAGATTCAGCAGGGAGCGCCCGCGGACGTCTTCGCCGCCGCGAGCCCGAAGCAGCCGGAGCTCCTGTTTCGCGGCGGCCTCGTGCGGAAACCCGTCGTCTTCGCAACCAACAGGCTGATCGTCCTCGTGCCCCGCTCGAATCCGGCGCACATCCGATCCGTGTACGACGTCCGGCGTGACGGAGTGAAGATCGTCATCGGGGACCGCACCGTTCCGATCGGGACGTACACGCGGCAGATTCTCGACGCACTCGGCATCACCGCCGACGTGACCAGGAACGTCGTCAGCGAGGAGACGGACGTCAAAGGGATCGTCACGAAGGTCGCGCTGGGCGAGGCGGACGCAGGCTTCGTCTACCGAACCGACGCGAAGACCGTCGCGTCCCGCACGCACTCGGTCGCGCTACCCGCCTGGGCGCAGCCCGCGATCCGCTACGAGGTCGCCGTGGTGAAGGCGAGCTCGCGACCGCAGGCTGCGGCGGCGTTCGTGAAGAGGCTCCGCTCGATGCAAGGACGCCTCGCGCTCAAGCAAGCCGGCTTCGGACTCCCGGGACCGCCGTGAGAGCGCCCTTCGCCGCCCTGCTCGCAGTTGCAACGGCGATTGCACTGGCGTTCCTGCTCCTGCCGATCGCGGCCATCTTCCTCCGCGTCCCCCCGGGCGACCTTCTCGCCGCGCTCGGGCACCGCGCGACGCGTGACGCGTTGCTCGTCAGCCTCGAAACGAGCGCAATGGCGCACGCAGCCGTGCTGCTGATCGGTACGCCCGCTGCCTATCTGCTCGCGCATCGGCGCTTCAGCGGTCGCAGTGTCGTGCTCACCCTGATCGAGCTCCCGCTGGTCCTGCCGCCTGCAGTGGCCGGGATCGCGCTCCTCGCGGCCTTCGGCCGCGCGGGCCTGCTCGGCGGCGAGCTCGACGCGCTCGGCCTCCAGATCCCGTTCACCCAGGCGGCGGTCGTCCTCGCGGTCGCCTTCGTCGAGAGCCCGTTCTACTTCCGTGGCGCCATCGCTGCGTTCGAGGCCGTCGACGGGACGCTCGTCGATGCGGCACGCACGCTCGGTGCGGGTCCTGCGCGCGTCTTCGCACGCGTTGCGCTGCCGCTTGCAGCCGGCGGGCTCGGCGCAGCTTCCGCGCTCGCGCTCGCACGCGGGCTCGGCGAGTTCGGCGCGACGATCATCTTCGCCGGCAGCCTGCAGGGCGTGACGCAGACGCTTCCGCTCGCGGTCTACGCGCAGTTCGAACAGGACTTCGATACGGCGCTTGCGATCAGTGCGTTGTTCATCGTCGTCGGTGCACTTCTCCTCGTCACCCTGAAGCTCTACGGATGGCTTCGGTTCGCCTCGATCTTTCGCTCCCGCTTCGCGCCTTCGACCTCGAGCTAGCGCTCGAGGCGGGGCCGGAGACGGTTGCGCTCGTCGGCCCGTCCGGTGCGGGCAAGACGTCGGTGCTGCGGGCGATCGCCGGGCTCGCCAGGCCGGCGCGAGGGACGATCTCCTGCGGGGACGAGATCTGGTTCGACGCCGACCGGCGCATCGACCGTCGACCTGAGGAGCGTTCGGTCGGTTTCGTGTTCCAGGAGTACGCGCTCTTTCCGCACCTCAACGTGGAGCAGAACGTCACCTTCGGCGGCGCCCGCGCGGACCGGCTGTTGTGGCGGTTGCGCATCGAGCACCTCGCGAAGGCGAAGCCGTCCGAGCTGTCCGGCGGTGAGCGCCAGCGCGTCGCGCTCGCTCGCGCGCTGGCTCGCCAGCCGAAGGTGCTCCTACTCGACGAGCCGATGGCCGCGCTCGATCCGCACACGCGTGGGAAGGTGCGGGCCGAGCTGCACGATCTGCTGCGCGAGCTGGCGCTGCCGGCGCTCCTCGTCACGCACGACTTCGAGGATGCGGCCGCGCTCGCCGATCGTGTCGGCGTGCTCGTCGAGGGCCGGTTGCGGCAGCTGGGCGCACCTGCGGAGCTCCTGGGCTCGCCGGCGGACCCGTTCGTGGCTGAATTCGCGGGCGCGAACGTCCTCGACGGCATCGCCGAAAGCGGCCCGGACGGACTGACGCGGTTCCACCTCGACCGGGAGCGAGTGGTGCACTCGACCGACGAGGCCCGCGGCCGCGCGGCGCTCGTCGTCTATCCCTGGGACGTCTCGCTTGCCCGCCTCGCTGCCGACGACTCCGCACTGAACCACCTCACTGGCGAGATCGTCTCGCTCGTTCAGGTGGGGAATCGGGTCCGCGTGCGGCTCCCGTTTCTCACGGCGGAGATCACGGCCGCCTCGGCGGAACGGCTGGCGCTTCGCCCCGGGGAGGCTGTCGTGGCGAGCTTCAAGGCCACGCAGGCCCGCCTGCTCCCGGCCGATTAGCGTCGAGGCGCCTAGACCGGTAGATCGGGGGCAATGCGCTCGGCCAGCGCCTCCGCAACGCCGCGGCCGACTTCGTCCGAATGCTTCAGCAGCGTGCCGAAGTCCCGTTCCGTGATGACGAGAACGCGGACGTCGGTTGTCGCCGTGACGCTTGCCGTGCGCGGCATCTTCGTGACGAGCGCGATCTCACCGAAGAAGTCGCCCTCGTGCATCGTGTTGATGCTCTTGTCGCCCTTCGTCACGTCCGCCTCGCCCTCGAGTAGGACGAAGAACTCGCGGCCGCGATCGCCTTCCTCGGCCATCACCTTGCCTTTGCGAAGGTCGAGCTCGTCGGCGATGTGGGCCACCTCCTCGAGCCCCTTCTTCGAGAGCTTCGAGAAGAGCGGCACCTTCTTGATCAGCTCGACCTTTCCGTCCTTGCCCAGTCGCATGTGGCGACTGTAACCGCCTTCCGAGCCCTTGGCTACCTTGAAGAAGTGGAGGCCGTTCCGGCGATTTTCGGAGCCGCGGCCGGCCTGGCCGGCTTGCTGCTGGTCTTCCTCGGCGTCTCGATCTCGGCCTTCCAGTCGTTCGCGGGCGACACCCCGGCGGCGGCGACGGCAGGTTTTAGGCGCGCCGGCGCGTGGATCCTAGGCGCGTTCCTCCTCGGCCTGGTCACCGTTGCCGTCTCGTTCGCCTGGCTGTTGTCGCCGCACCGGGCACTGCGCGACCTGGCCGCGGTGCTGTTCGCCGTGGAGCTCGCAGCCACAGCCTCGGCCGCTGTCACGACCGCGCGTGCTGTCCTGTGGCGCTGAGCCTCAACAAGCTGAAGCGCCTGGGCGACGCGGGGCTCGTCGAGCTCTTCGAGGCGGACCGCAAGCTCTGGACGGCGATGGCGAAGGACGCCCACGCCTACACGAGCAAGTTCGTGCGCGGCTCGGGCAACGCGGTGAGGCCCGACGATGTCGTTCCTACGCTCACGCCTGCGTTGGAGGTCTCGGATCGCCTGCGGACTTACTTGGCGGAGAGGAAGCTCTCCCAGAACTACTGGTACACGTGGTTCGCGGAGCTGATCCTCGACCGTCTCTGGAGTGACCTAAACTGAAGCCCGTGGCGAAGCTGCCGGATGCGGACGTGCAGGCGAGAGAGTTCATCGACCGAGTCGTCGAGTCCCATCGCGAGAACGGCTACCCCGCGAAGGTCCCGAAGAAGCGCTACGAGGAAGCGGTCGCGCGAGTCGCAGCAAGCTTCCGCGGCCTCACGGACGCCACAAGAGGTCGAGCCGCGTAACGACAAGTCCCGAAAGGCCGGGGTCAGACCCTTGCCGTTCTGGTCGTGCCGCGTAACGACAAGTCCCGAAAGGCCGGGGTCAGACCCTTGGCTTTCTGGTCGTGCCGCGTGCCGACTGGTCTTGGTCTGACCCCAAGACAGTGGCGAAAACTGTCAGGTCTGTAGGAGTCGTCGCAGCACGTACTGGAGGATTCCGCCGTGGCGGAAGTATTCGCGCTCGCGAGGTGTGTCTAGACGCACACGTGCCTGGAACTTCTTGCCGTCGGCCCGCACCGTCACCTCGGCCGCGTCGCCGTTCTGCACGCCTTCGACCGCGAACTCCTCGCGTCCTGTCAGACCCAAACTCGACGGCGCCTCGCCCTCCAGGAACTGCAGCGGCAGGATCCCCATCATCAGCAGGTTCGAGCGGTGGATCCGCTCGTACGACTCGGCGATCACTGCACGCACACCGAGCAGGTTCGGTCCCTTCGCGGCCCAGTCCCGCGACGAGCCGGAGCCGTATTCCTTGCCGGCGATGACGACGAGCGGCGTCCCCTCTTCGAGATACCGCTTCGACGCGTCGTAGATCGTCATCTCCTCGCCGCTCGGCACGTGCACCGTCCAAGTTCCCTCGGAGCCGGGCACGAGCAGGTTCCGCAGGCGGACGTTCGCGAACGTGCCCCGCACCATCACCTCGTGGTTGCCGCGGCGCGAGCCGTAGGAGTTGAAGTCCTTGCGCTCGACTCCGTGCTCGACCAGATACTTGCCCGCCGGCGAGTCCGGCTTGATCGCGCCGGCGGGCGAGATGTGATCCGTCGTGACCGAGTCGCCGATCATGACGAGGCAGCGCGCGTCGCCGAAGTCCTCGACTTCTTCGGGCTCTCGCGACATCCTCTCGAAGTAGGGTGGCTGCCTGACGTAGGTCGACTGTGGATCCCAGGTGAAGAGATCGCCTTCGGGAATCGGCAGCTCACGCCAAGCGGGATCGCCTGTGAACACGTCGGCATAGGTGCGCGTGAACATCTCGCCGCGCACCGCCCGCGTGATCGTCTCCTGGATCTCGTCCGAGCTCGGCCAGAGGTCCCGGAGGTAGACGTCGTTGCCGTCTCCGTCCTGACCGATCGGCTCGTTGACGAGATCGACGTCCATGCGGCCGGCGAGCGCGTACGCCACCACGAGCGGTGGCGAAGCGAGGTAGTTCGCCTTCACCTCGGGATGGATGCGCGCCTCGAAGTTCCGGTTCCCGGAGAGCACCGAGCAGACGACGAGGTCGCCTTCGAGGATCGCCGCCGAGATCGCTTCCGGCAGCGGGCCTGAGTTCCCGATGCACGTCGTGCACCCGTAGCCGACCGTCTGGAAGCCGAGCTCGTCGAGGTACGTATCCAGTCCTGCCTGTTCGAAGTACTCCGTCACGACCTTCGAGCCCGGCGCCAGGCTCGACTTGACCCAGGGCTTGCGTCGCATGCCCAGCTCGATGGCCTTCTTCGCCAGAAGGCCTGCACCGATCATCACCTGTGGGTTCGAGGTGTTCGTGCAGGAGGTGATCGCCGCGATCACGACGGAGCCGTGCTCCAGCTCGAACTCCTCCCCGCCGACAGCAACCGCCATCGGTGTCTGTTGCTCGAGCATCGCGACGCCCGCGACAGGCACCTGCACCTGCGGGATCAACTTGCCGTGGCCCGGATCGACCGTCGCGGGCGGATCGCTGGCTGGAAACGACTCCGCGATTGCCTCGTCGTGCTCGTTGCCGTAGTCGACGCCGAAGCTCTCGAGGGCGTCGACGAAGGATTGCTTCGCCTCGCGCAGAGGCACTCGGTCTTGCGGCCGCCGCGGCCCGGCGAGGGACGGCTCGATGCTGGAGAGGTCGAGCTCGACGACCTGCGAGTACTCGGGCTCGTAATCCGGGTCGTGCCAGAGCGCGTTCTCCTTGCAGTACGCCTCGACGAGGGCAAGGCGCTCTTCGTTCCGTCCCGTGAGCCGCAGATACTTCAGCGTCTCGTCGTCGACGGGGAAGAAGCCGCAGGTTGCGCCGTATTCGGGCGACATGTTCCCGATCGTCGCGCGGTCCGCGAGCGGGAGCCCGACGAGCCCGTGCCCGAAGTACTCGACGAACTTCCCGACCACGCCTGCGGCGCGCAGCAGCTGCGTGACCGTCAGGACGAGATCGGTCGCCGTCGCGCCCTCCCGCATCGCGCCTGTCAGCTTGAACCCGACGACTTGGGGGACGAGCATCGAGATCGCTTCGCCGAGCATCGCCGCCTCGGCCTCGATTCCGCCGACTCCCCAGCCGAGCACGCCGAGCCCGTTGATCATCGTCGTGTGCGAATCGGTGCCGACGAGCGTGTCCGGGAACGCCTGGCCGTCTCGCGTTTCGATCACGCGCGCGAGGAACTCGAGGTTGACCTGGTGGACGATGCCCGTGTTCGGTGGGACGACCTTGAAGTTGTCGAACGCCGTCTGTCCCCAGCGGAGGAACGCGTAGCGCTCGCGGTTCCGTTCGAACTCCAGCTCGGCGTTGCGGGACATCGCGCGCGCCGACGCGTACTCGTCCACCTGCACCGAGTGGTCGATGACGAGCTCGGCTGGAAGCTGTGGATTGATTCGTGACGGATCGCCGCCGAGGTCGGCCATCGCGTTCCGCATCCCGGCGAGATCGACGACCGCCGGCACGCCGGTGAAGTCCTGCAGCAGGACGCGGGCGGGTCGGAACGAGATCTCTTCCGCAGGCCCCGCCGTCGCCTGCCAGCGGCGCAGCGCCTTGGCGTCCCCCTCCTCGCCGTGCCGGAGCGCGTTCTCGAGCAGGATCCGCAGGGTGTAGGGGAGTCGCTCGGCGCCTTCGAGCCGGAAGATCTCGTAGGTCTGGTCGGCGACGCTGAGAGTGGAGGGGCTCATACGGTCGATTGTATGGAACCGCCTGCGCTTCCCATTTGACGTGGTCTCACCTTGTCCCTAAAGTCCACCGATTCAGTGGACTAATAAGGAGACGAGATGCGACGAATTAGCCTAGCTTTGCTCATGGCCCTGCTTCTGCCAGCGCTGGCGTCCGGTGCCTCGAAGGACACGAAGCTGACCCTCGTGGCCTATTCGACGCCAAAAGATGCGTATGGGCAGTTGATCTCCGCGTTCCAGAAGACGCCGGCGGGGAACGGCGTCACGTTCTCCCAGTCCTACGGCGCGTCGGGTGAGCAGAGCCGGGCGGTCGCTGCCGGGCTGGACGCGGACGTCGTCGCGTTCTCCCTCGAGCCGGACATCACCTCACTCGTCCAGAAGAAGCTTGTCGCGAATAATTGGAACAAGGACAAGTACAAGGGGATGGTCACGCGCTCGGTAGTCGTCTTCATCGTGCGTGACGGCAACCCGAAGAAGCTGAAGACCTGGAACGACCTGCTCAAGCCGGGCGTCCAGGTGGTCACGCCGAACCCATTCACGTCGGGCGGCGCCCGCTGGAACGTGATGGCCGCTTACGGCGGTGCACTTCGCTCTGGCAAGACAGCGAAGCAGGCCGTCGACTATCTCGGGAAGCTCTGGAAGCATGTCGTCGCGCAGCCGACCAGCGCGCGCGAAGGGCTGCAGACGTTTCTTGCGGGCCGCGGTGACGTCTTCCTCGCGTACGAGAACGAAGCCGTCTTCGCGCAGAAGAAGGGTCAGCCCGTCCAGTTCGTGATTCCGAAGGCGACGATCTTGATCGAGAACCCAATCGCCGTCACGTCGACCTCGAAGCACCCGACGGAAGCGAAGGCGTTCCTGAAGTTCCTGCGGACGGTCGACGCGCAGAAGATCTTCGCGCAGAACGGCTACCGGCCCATCGTGCCGGCCGCCGCGCGCGGCTTCAACTTCCCGACTCGACCACAGTTGTTCACGATCAAGTACGTCGGCGGCTGGGCGAAGGTCGAGAAGAAGTTCTTCGACCCAAAGACGGGCATCATGGTCCGCTTCATAGGCTCGAGTGGCGGCTAACGCCGAGACACTTCCAGCAGCACCCGGGGCCCGGCGCTCACTTGCGCCGGGCCTCTCCATTGGTCTCAGCACGCTCTACCTGAGCGTGATCGTCCTGCTGCCGCTGGCCGCGCTTGGCTGGAAAGCCCACGGCTGGGGGGCGGTCTCGACATCCCAGGCAACTGCCGCCTTGAGGCTCACCTTGGGGCTCTCGCTCGCCGTTGCGCTCGTGAACGCTGTCGCCGGAACGGTGATCGCCTGGACGCTGGTCCGGGACCGCTTCGTCGGCCAGGCCTTTGTGAACGCCCTCGTCGACTTGCCGTTCGCCCTGCCCACGATCGTCGCGGGCCTGACGTTGCTCGCCCTTTACGGACCGAAGTCGCCCGTCGGGATCAACGCCGCCTTCACGCGCTGGGGCCTGTTGCTCGCATTGCTCTTCGTGACGCTCCCCTTCGTCGTGCGCACCGTTCAGCCGGTTCTCTTCGAGCTCGATCGCGAGATGGAGGACGCCGCCGCTTCGCTGGGCGCGGGCCGCTTCACGACCTTCCAGCGCATCATCCTTCCAAGCATCCTGCCCGCGATCCTGTCCGGCGTCGCGCTTGCGTTCGCGCGCGCCATCGGCGAGTTCGGCGCAGTCGTGCTCATCTCGGGGAACCTCCCGTTCAAGACGGAGGTCATATCCGTGTACGTCTTCGGCCGGCTCGAGAGCGGAGACTCGGGCGGCGCAGCAGCGGCTTCGGTCATCATCCTCTTGATCTCGTTCGGTGTGCTGCTCGCGATCGGCGCGCTCCGTCGCTGGGTGACGAGACATGATCGCTAAGTACGCGCTCCGATTTTTCTCGCTCGGCTATCTCGCGGTTCTGCTCGTGGCACCGGTCGGGTTCGTCTTCTGGCGCACGTTCGAGCACGGGGTGGGTCCCGCTTGGGAGGCGGTTACGACTCCGGACGCACTGCACGCGCTGAAGGTGACGCTCATCCTCACTGTGATCGCGGTTCCCGCCAACACCATTTTCGGCGTGTTGTGCGCGCTTGCGATCGTCCGTCATCGCTATCCGGGCGCGGGAGTCGTCAACGCCGTTGTCGATCTCCCGCTTGCGCTGTCGCCCGTCGTCGTCGGGCTCGCCTTGCTGCTGCTCTACGGACGCGGTGGCTGGCTCGGCGGGCATGCGATCGTCTTCGCGCTGCCGGGGATGGTCCTGGCGACGATCTTCGTTTCGCTTCCGTTTGTCGTGCGCGAGGTCGTGCCGGTGTTGCGCGAGATCGGGACGGAGCAGGAACAGGCGGCTGCAACACTGGGCGCGTCGGCCTTCCAGACCTTTCGCCGAGTGACGTGGCCGGCAATCCGTTATGCGACCGCCTACGGCGTCGTGCTGACGACGGCCCGCGCACTCGGCGAGTTCGGCGCGGTGAGCGTCGTCTCCGGCCGTCTGGTCGGTCAGACGGAATCGCTCACCCTCTACGTCCAGGATCGCTACCAGGCGTTCGACACCACCGGTGCCTATGCTGCTGCGGTGCTCCTCGCACTCCTGGCCGTGGCGACTCTCCTCCTCATGACCCGGCTGAAGCCCAAAGAGGGAATCCAATGATCGAGGCGCGCGGGATCGTCAAGCGCTTCGGCGCTTTCACCGCCCTCGACGGCGTCTCCGCCGACGTGCCGACCGGATCCCTGACGGCGCTGCTCGGCCCAAGCGGGAGCGGGAAGTCCACTCTGCTTCGGGTGATTGCAGGGCTGGAGCAGCCGGACGTCGGCGAGGTCTTCCTGGACGGCGAAGACTTCACCCGGCGGCCGCCGCAGGCACGCGGCGTCGGCTTCGTCTTCCAGCACTACGCCGCCTTCAAGCACATGACGGTGTGGGACAACATCGCCTTCGGTTTGACAATTCGGCGACGCCCGCGCAGCCAGATCAAGCAGCGCGTGTCGGAGTTGCTCGACCTCGTCCAGCTCAGCGGCCTCGCGAAGCGCTATCCCGCACAGCTTTCCGGCGGCCAGCGCCAGCGCATGGGGCTTGCACGCGCCCTCGCGGTCGACCCGAAGGTCCTGCTGCTCGACGAGCCGTTCGGCGCGCTCGATGCGCGCGTGCGCAAGGAGCTGCGTCTCTGGCTGCGGCGTCTCCACGACGAGACGCACACCACGACGGTGATCGTCACGCACGATCAGGAGGAGGCGATGGACGTAGCCGACCGCGTCGTGGTGATGAACGCAGGCCGGATCGAGCAGACGGCGCCGCCACGCGAGCTCTACGACAACCCTGCCAACGAGTTCGTGATGTCCTTCGTCGGCCCGGTCAATCGGCTCGGCGACACTTTCATCCGCCCGCACGACGTCGAGTTGCTGCTCGAGCCCAACGGCTCGACGCAGGAAGCGATGGTGCAGCGTCTAGTGCATCTGGGCTTCGAGGTGCGCGTCGAGCTCGTGCGCGACGACGGCGAGTCGATGTCCGCGCAACTCACGCGTGAGCAAGTGGAGGCCCTGGAGCTTCAGCACGGTCAGATCGTGTACGTCCGGCCCACGCGGCAGACGGTCTTCGCCGACTAGCTTCCTCACTAGTGCGGTTGCCAGGCGTCAGGATTCGACGCCAGCTCTTCGATCGAGAGCGGCAGCTCGCCGCTGGCCAGGTCCGCGATCGTGACCTGTTCCAGCACGGCGCGCAGGTTCGCGCGGACCGCGATCCACACCTCGCGCAAGCGCTCGGCCGAGCCGGCATATTCCACCTGCTCGGGGCCGACTCCCCGCACGTTGGCGATCGGGCCTTCGACGCCCCGAATCACTTCGGCCACAGTGATCTCGTCGGCCGGGCGCGCCAGCCAGTAACCGCCCTCCACACCACGCTGGCTTCGCACGAGCCCCACGTGCCGGAGGTCGCCGAGGATGTTCTCGAGGAACTTCAGCGGGATCTCCTGCGCCTGGGCGATGCGCTCGCCCTTGACGGGCCGGTCGTCTCCGGCGACCGCCAGCTCGATCACGGCGCGGAGCGCGTAATCCGCCTTGGCCGAAACGCGCATGCCGCCATTGTGGCGGAACCTGCGGCCGCGGCTTTGAGTGAGCCGCGGCCGCGAGTGTCCCCAGTTGCTAGCCGATGACTGCGACGTAGAACGCGTGATCCGCCGGGCTGCCGGCGTTGCTGCGGGTCTCCACGAAGACGGTGCTCGTGTTATCCGAAGTAGGACACGTCCTCCCTTCGGTGGCACTGGAGCACGGACCGGCGGACGTCTCGCCCCGCTGATCCGAGGCATCGGCCGCGTAGGCGGCCGAAGCGAGGATCGGCTTGCCGGTCACAGCACTGCCGAAGCTCAGAATGTAGGTGCCCGCGCTGGGCTTTGCTGCGAGCGTGATTCCGCCCGACTGCGCGGCGATGCCGCCGTCTGGGCGCACGAGCGCCCACTTCACCGAAGCCGAGCCGCTGGTGCCTGCGGGACCTGCCGGTCCGGCGGGACCGGCCGGTCCGGCGGGGCCTGCCGGCCCGGCGGGCAGCTGCCCGCGCTTGAAGTCGCGAGAGAGCAGACTGAAGTCCTTCACCTGCACCGTCGTGACACTGTTCCGCGGCAGCTTGATCGCCGCGTAACCGGTACCGCCGAGCGCGAGCAACAGCGCCAGGCAGGCAACGACCATCGCAGGCGACGGCCTGAACCTCTTGAGCACATGCATGCAGTTCCCCCTCACAGTCGTGGTCTGGGCGAATTCGAGCTTTTACCCTAGGAAGCGGCCTTTTATAGCCGTGTAAAGGTCGCCCAAAACCGAGTGAAAAGCTCGCTCTTTGCGAACTTCAAGGAGCCCTCGGTCGGGCTCGACAAGTCGGCTGACCCTCCTCTAACAGGCCTTAATGCGAACTTAACGGAGCGCAACCGTGCGTTAAGCCCGCCCTCGATAGAAACGAGGACGTGCATCACTTCTTCCACCTCCGGAGCCGCGCCGCCGGACTCTTCGCCGTCGCCCTCCTGGGCGGCGGCCTTGCGCTTGGCGGCGCGGCCGCGCTGGGAAAGCTTGGTGAGCACACGACCGTCATCCGCCAGGAAGCGGTCCCGAGCTCCTCGGCGCCGGTCGCCTTCGCGCAGGGCAAGCGGATGTCGATCAACGAGATCTATCGCGCGTCGGCGCCGGCAGTGGTGCACATCGAGACGACGTCACGCGTGCAGCAGCCCTCCGACTTCTTCGGGAACCCGTTCGGAGCAAGTCAGACTCAGCGCGCACTCGGCTCGGGCTTCGTCATCGACAAGGCCGGTCACATCGTCACGAACTACCACGTCGTTCGGGGTGCGAACACGATCCAGGTGAGCTTCTCGAACAACGAGCGCTTCAAGGCCAAGGTTGTGGGCGTCGACCCGTCGACCGACAGCGCGGTGCTGCAGGTGCAGGTCAAGTCGCGTGCCCTCAAGTCGTTGCCGCTCGGCAATTCCGACGCGGTGCGCGTGGGCGACCAGGTGATCGCGATCGGCAACCCGTTCGGCCTCGATCGCTCTGTCACTGCCGGAATCGTGAGCGCTGTGCAGCGCCGGATCAGCGCGCCGAACCAGCTATCGATCTCGCACGTCATCCAGACCGACGCGGCGCTCAACCACGGCAACTCCGGCGGCCCGCTGCTGAACGCCCAGGGCCAGGTGATCGGCGTCAACGCGCAGATCGAGACCGGCGGTCAGAGTCAGGGCAACGTCGGCATTGGTTTTGCGATTCCGATCAACACCGTCAAGGACGTGGTCGCGGAGCTGATCAAACACGGCAAGGCCGAGCATGCGTTTCTTGGCATCGAAGGCAAGACGCTTCAGCCGAATATCGGGCGGCTGTTCCACCTCCCGGTCACGAGCGGCGTGCTCGTCGCCTCGGTACGGCCCGACACGGGCGCGGCGAAAGCCGGACTGAAGCCCGCGACGAACCAGGTCACCGTCGAGGGGGAAAGCTGGCCGGCCGGCGGCGACGTGATCGTCAAGGCGGACGGCCAGCCGATTCCGTCGATCGAGCGCCTCGTCGATCTCATCGCGACGAAGAAGCCGGGCGACAAGATCGATCTCGAGGTCGTCCGTGGAACCAGCCGGATTCACCTCAGCGTCAAGCTTGGGCGGCAACCGTGATTCAACGCCGCCCCGACTGGCCCCGTACCCCTGGGGGCCGGCTTCCGCCGGAGCCGTAGGCCAGCACGGCGCGCGGAAGCACAGAGCGAGAGGCCGGAACGCCTGCCCCGGCCTCTTGCTCTCTTCCAAGGAAAGTGCTGCGCACTTTCCTTGGGTAATGGTTAGGACTTCGCTGCGCTCGTCGGAACCGGTAAGGCCTTCTCGGCTGCGGCCTTCAGGCCTTCGCTGTAGCTCGGATACACGTGGTGCATGAACGCGAGGTCGTCCACTGTGACGCCGAGCGTCAGGGCGGGAGTGATGCTGCCGACGATGTCGCTCGCCGCGCGCGAGACGACGTGGACGCCGAGCACACGGCGCGTTTCGCGATCGAAGACGATCTTGTAGAGACCGTGCTTCGCCCCCGTGTACTGCGCGCGGGTGACGGACGGCAACGGATGCTTGACGACGCCGACGTCATGGCCGTTCTCTGCGGCCTCCGCCTCGGTGAGACCGACGCCGCCCAATTCGGGATCCGTGAAGATCGCGTTCGGGAGCGCCGAGTAGTCGGCGCGCCGCGAGGCGTCGCCGAACATGTCCTCGACCGCGACACGGGCCTGGTACTGCGCGACCGGAGTGAGCATCGGGCCGGCGGCGACGTCGCCTGCGGCCCAGACGCCGTCGACGTTCGTGCGCTGACGGTCGTCGACCGCGATGCCGCTGCGGCCGATCTCGAGGCCGATGCGGGCGGAATCGAGCTCCTCGACGTTGGGAAGGCGGCCCGAGGCGAGCAGGACGTGCGACACGTGGACCGTGCGGCCGCCGACCGCAGCGTCGATGCCGGTCCCACTGCGTGCAAGGGAGTCGACCCCGCTGCTGAGCACGACTTCGATCCCCTCTTCCTCCAGGGCCGCCTGCAGCTCGCCCGCCGCCTCCTTGTCTGCGCGCGCCGCGATCTGCGGGCCGGTGTTCACCATCGTCACGCGCGAGCCGAAGCGGGCGAACATCTGCGCGAACTCCAGGCCGACGGGCCCTGCGCCGACGACGAGCAGCGACTCCGGCACCTCGTCGAGCTCGAGTGCGCTGACATGGTCGATCCACTCGACGTCCTCGATGCCGGGAATCGGCGGGACCGCCGTCCGGCTTCCCGTGGCGATGAGAACCCTCTCCCCGCTCAACTGCTGGTCGCCGACCCGGACGGTCCGTGCATCCACGAACGACGCAGTTCCGGGCACCACGCCGTAACCAGCGTCCTTCAAGGTCTGAAGCCAGCTCTCCTGGTCGCGACGGAGCGAGTCCTTCCACTTCCGCGTTTGCGCGAGTCGGACGGCCGGCTCGGGAAGATCGATGCCGCGCTCCGCGGCGTGATGTCGTACGTCGTGCATCAGCTCGGCCGCGACTACATAGGCCTTCGTGGGCCGGCAGGCCACGTTGGGACAGGATCCGCCCCAGAGCCAGTGCTCGATCAGCGCCACGCGGGCGCCGTGTTCTCGCGCTGCCTTTCCGGCACCGTCTCGTGCCGCTGAGCCGGAGCCCAGGACGATCAAGTCGTAGCGCTCGGCGTTCATCGGACCTCCTCTTTTCACTGGCGTAACAATCGTGGGGCCTGCCGGTCTGTTACAAGAGCATGATGGAGCTTGCCGGCGCTCCGGCACGCGTGCCGCTGACCCGAAACCGAAGGGAGAAGCCATGCCGATCATCTCGCGAGGGTTCAAGGGTCGAAGGCGTGACGACGCGCCGCGTGACCGCGTTCCGCCCGGCCAGTACGTCACGGACGACTTCCCGGTGCTCTCCGCCGGCCCGACACCGCACACGCCGCTCGACCAGTGGGACTTCACGATCGGCGGCGAGGTCGACGAGCGACACCGCTGGACCTGGGACGAGTTTCGCGCGTTGCCGAGCGAAACGATCACGGTCGACATCAGCTGCGTGACGAAGTGGACGAAGCTCGACACGGTCTGGGAGGGCGTCCCGGTGGATGCGCTGCTCGAAGGGATCGAGACCTCGGCCGAGTACTTGACCGCGTTCTGCGACGGCGGCTACACGACCAACCTCCCCCTGGCCGATGTCACCGACGGCAAGGCGTGGGTCGCTTTTGCTTACGACGGTGAGCGGCTCGAGCCGGAGCACGGCGGTCCGGCGCGGCTGCTCGTGCCGCATCTGTACTTCTGGAAGAGCGCCAAGTGGGTGCGGGGGCTTCGCCTCACCGAGACCGACGAACCCGGCTTCTGGGAGTCGAACGGCTACCACATCTACGGAGACCCTTGGCAGGAACAGCGGTACTGGGGCGATTGAACTGGCACGTCGCCGAGGTTGCGGACGTGTGGCCCGAGACAGATCGGGTCAAGACCCTCGCCCTCGACGTCCAGGACTGGACCGGTCACCGGGCCGGTCAGCACGTCGACGTCCGCCTGACCGCTGACGACGGATATCAGGCCCAGCGGAGCTATTCGATCGCGTCTCCTGCCGGCGGCCCTCGGGTCGAATTGACCGTCGAGCGGATCGACGACGGCGAGGTCTCGCCGTATCTGACCCAGGACGCGCACGCGGGGGACCGGTTCGAGTTGCGCGGGCCCGTCGGCGGCTATTTCGTCTGGGATCCGGATCCCGGCGGCCCCGTGCTTCTCGTCGGCGGCGGCTCCGGCATTGTCCCCCTCATGGCCATGGTGCGGCAGCGCGCGTCGAACCACGACGCGGTGCCGACACGGCTGCTCTACTCGGCGAGATCATGGGAGGACGTCATCTATCGCGATGAGCTCGAGCAGTACCGGAAACGAGGAGACGGCTTGGAGATCGTATTCACGCTCACGCGCGACCAGCCGCCGGACTGGACCGGCTACAGCCGCCGGGTGGACCGCGAGCTGCTCTCGGAGGTTGCTCCCGCCGATCTTGCATTGACGTTCGTGTGCGGGCCGACCCCGTTCGTCGAGGCGGTCGCCGAGGCGCTCGTCGGGCTTGGACACGAGCCGTCGCGGATCAAGACCGAGCGTTTCGGCCCGACAGGAGGATGAGATGGAAGCACTGAGGCTCGACGGGAATGCGGCGGCGGGGCTTCTCAGCGAGGTGTTCGCCGGCGAGGTGACGACGGCCGTCGGCACTTGCGACAGCTGCGGCTCGGCCGAGGCGGTCGGAGCGATCCACGTCTACCTGGCGGCGGGCACCGTGCTGCGCTGCCCGCACTGCGAGGCCGTTCTGATGAAAGTCGTCACGGACGGCGAGCGCATCTGGATCGACGTGCGCGGCCTGCGCACGCTGGAGCTCGCGCCGATTTAGATCCGCGGGGCGGCGGTACAGTCAATCGATGGAGCAGCTCCTCTCGCCGCAGGATGAGAACCTCGTCGAGCGTCTCCGGGCGGGCGACGAGGAGGCCTTCATGGACTTGATCCGCGGCCTGAACCCGTCGCTCCTGCGCGTTGCGCGAATGTTCGTGCCTACCGCGGCCCTGGCAGAAGACGTCGTCCAGGAGACCTGGCTGGCGGTTTTGCAGGGGATCGACCGCTTCGAGGGGCGCTCGTCGCTGAAGACATGGATCTTCCGCATCCTCACGAACACGGCGAAGACCCGCGGCGAGCGAGAGCGTCGGTCGGTTCCATTCTCGGCTCTCGACACGGACGAAGGTGGCTTCGAGCCGGCTGTCGAGCGTTCGCGCTTCACCGGGACGGGGCACTGGGCAGTGCTGCCGCGCGCCTGGCCCGAAGACCGGCTCCTGGCGAAGGAGACCCTGTCCATCGTCGAACGGGCGATCGAACGGCTCCCGCCGAGCCAGCAGCTGGTCATCACCTTGCGCGATGTCGAGGGGTGGACCGCCGACGAGGTCCGTAACGCTCTCGAGCTCTCGGAGACCAATCAACGCGTGTTGCTTCACCGCGGCCGCTCCAAGGTGAGGCGCGCGCTCGAGCAGTACCTGTCGGAGGAACAATGAGCATCGGTCTGGCCCATCTGAACTGCGCGGAGCTCGTCGAGCTCGTGACGGCGTACCTCGAGGGCGGTCTGTCCTCTGGCGAGCGCAAGCGTTTCGACGCGCACCTCTCGGCCTGTGACGGCTGCACGACGTACGTCGAACAGATGAGGCGCACGATCGAGCTCACCGGCACGTTGCGGGCGGACGACGTTTCGCGGGAGGCCGAGGAGGCGCTGCGACATGCGTTCCGCGACTGGAGGGCAGACTAAAGGGCCCGGGTGGGCGCGCAACGAGGCGCGCCCGGCACCTGGCCCGACTGCGGCTGCGGGCCAAGCTGCCCGGACCCCGGTCCTAGAGTGCCCGAAGACGGCTGTCCCTGACGGGTAGCCTTTTGTCGGTGGAGGAGGGGCGGATCGAGCCGGGACACGGCGTCCTGGCGGACGCGGAGCTCGTCTGGGAGGAAGAGCTCTGGAGGGACGACGAAACCGGCGACCGCAGCGGGTGGTTCTGTGTACGCACGAATCCCTTTCCCTGTCCAGCGGCCGGTTGTACGTTCGTCGCCGGCTTCATGACCGCAGCGCATCTGATCCTCGTCTGGGAGCGGCGCGACGACCCGAATTTGCTGCATCACGCACAACGCGCCAAGGAGGTCGGGCGCAATCCGCGCATCCAGGCGTACGAGCCGTCATACGGCCCGAGCGCGTCGTACTACGCGTGGGAAGCAGCCGGCGGCCCGGTCCACGGCGTCAGAGCGAGGTGATCGAGCAGCAGTTCGGGCGTTCCTTGACAGTCGGAGTCGAGGAGGAGCTCTGGATCGTCGACGCGGAGACGCTGCAGCTCGTGCCCGCGGTCGAGACGCTCGTGGCCGGTGCCGAGGGACGCAACCTTCCGGGCACTCTGAAGACCGAGCTGCACGCGTCAGTGGTCGAGCTGACGACTGACGTCAGCGACACTGCGGAGCAGGCGCACGAGCGTTTGATCGAGTTACGCCGTACGGCGCGCGAAGTCGCCGCGCAAAACGGGTACGTCGTCGCCGCGGGGGGCTCGTATCCCACGAGCATGCCGTCGGAGCAGAAGATCGCGCCCGTCGATCGCTACCGCGATTTCGTCGAGTACGCCGGCCCGTCGGCCCGCCGTCAGGGCGTCAGCGGCTTGCACATTCACATCGGCATGCCAGACGCCGAAACGTGTTTCCGCGTCATGGAGACGATTCTGCCCTGGCTGCCGTTCGTGCTCGCTCTATCAGCAAACTCCCCGTATTTCGAAGGGCGCGAGACCGGGATGCTGTCGATCCGCGCCGAGGTGCTCGGCTTCCTGCCGCGGCACGGCGCACCGCCTGCGTTCCGAGATTACGCGGAGTGGGAGCGTTTCATCGAGCGAATGGCCGCAACAGGCCTGGCGAGCGACTACACGAGCTTCTGGTGGGACGTCCGGCCACACCCCCGCTTCGGAACGCTCGAGGTTCGGACGCCGGACCAGGCGACCTCGGTCGAGTACACAGGCGCGCTGGTCGGTCTGGTGCATGCGCTCTGCGCCTGGGCGCTCGAGACTCCGCCGCGGCCGTTCGAGCCCGCCGAGCGCGGCATTTACGAACAGAACCGCTGGGCAGCCTCGCGCTTCGGGCCGCACGGGAAACTCATTCATCCGGACCGCGACGAAGCGCTCACCGTTGCGGCGCTGGCACGCGAGCTGCCGGTTCCCCTGCAGGGACTCGACCCGGAGACGTGCGAGGCCGACCGCCAACTCGAGATCGGCCGTGCCGACGGCCTGTCTGCTGTCTGCGCAGATCTCGTCGAGCGGTCGGTAGCGTAAGAGGATGGCCGTCGTGACGGAGACGATTCAGGTCAGCGGAATCCGCTGTGAGCGGTGCGTCATGCGGCTCGCGAAGGTGCTCGAAGGGCACGAAGGCCTCGAGGAAGCCAACGCCAACTTGATGGGCCAGGTCACGCTTGCCTGGGACGACGAGCGCACGAAGCGCGACTCACTGCTCGAGGCAATGGCCCGCGGCGGCTTCCGCGAGATGGCTTAGATAAGAGGCCTGCCGCGAAATTCGGCCGGGCCGGATGACGCACCAGACACGGCGCCCGATCAGCACGTTCGCCCGCGGCACGTAGCGCCGCTACGCACCGCGAACGACCGCACTGCGCGGCTTGGTCTGGAGCGCCCCCGACGACGGCCGAATTTCACGTCAGCCCTCTTAGACAATCACCCCGGAATGTGTGTGGACAACCGTACGTTTACGCCAAGAAGGCCTTGGTAGGGTGGCCCGACGTGAGCGAGACCACACGGGAGCCCGACGCAAGGCAACTGGCGACTGAAGCGCGCGATCGCGTGCGCTTCGAGGAGGACGCGCTTGCTTTGTCGGATCAGGTGTATCGAGTGGCCCGCCACCTTGTCGGCTCTCGCGAGGAGGCCGAGGATCTGATGCAGGAGACATATGCGCGCGCGTTTCGTAGCTGGCGGTCGTTCACGCCCGGCACGAACCTGCGCGCCTGGTTGCTGCGGATCCTGACGAACCTGAACATCGACCGCGGCCGCAAGCAGCAACGCACGCCGGACACGCAGCCGCTCGAGGAAGGCGACTACTTCCTCTACAACAAGCTCGAGGCTTCGGGCGGCGGGGCGAGCGACGAAGATCGCGTCGTCGAGCGGCTGTCGCAGAACGACGTCGTGGGCGCGCTCTCAGAGGTGCCGCATGACTTTCGCGACGTCGTGGTCCTCGTGGACATCGGCGACTTCACCTATGCGGACGCCGCGCAGATCCTCGACATTCCGATCGGCACGGTGATGTCGCGCCTGCACCGCGGACGGCGTATCCTGAAGCAAGCCATGGCCGAGTCTGCAGTGGGAGGCGAGGAAGCGTGACTGCATACGACCCCTGCACACACTGCGAGGAGATGATGCAGCCGTACATGGACCGCACGATCACCGACGCGGAGCGCGCGGAGGCGGAGGCACACCTGGACGGATGCACGTACTGTCGCAAGCGCTATCGCTTCGAGGAGAGGCTGCGTCAGTTCGTACGCCAGGCGGTGCAACAGGAGCCGATGCCGGTCGAGCTCAAGACGAAGCTCGCCGGTCTGCGCACACCTTTGCAGTAGCCGCCGCCGCGGCGGGCTTGGCCCGGCGCGGCCGACTCGGCCCGGCGCGAGATCATCATGGTTCGCGCGAAGCGCGAGCCGGATCTCGCGCCGTTATTCGCCCGGGCCTCGCGCAGGGCCGACAATGACGTAGAGCTGGCATGCGCCGGTTCCTCCAGGGAGTGGCTTCGTCGGTACGCCCAGTTGCTTCGCCAGCCGGAAAGCGACGCCCTCGCACTTCGGTGGGAAGTACACCGCCGTTTGCGGATACGTGAAGTTGTCCGCACGGCCGACCTTCTTGATGGTGTAGCCGAACGCGCCGATGCGGCTTGCCACCTGCCGTGTGTAGTTGATGTCGCCGCTGCCGTTCAGGACATTGACGGGGATCCGCCAGGGGGGCGGGAGAATCGCGCTCTGGCTGCCCTGTTTCGGCTTGCCGCCTGAACGTGGGATCAGCAGCAGTGTCGCGAACACCGCGAGAGCGATCACGACTCCCCCCACGACCAGCAGTCGTGGCAGCGGGTTCCGCTTGATCGGCTGTGGCGGAACGGGCAAGCCCGCGAGCTCGCGGGCCTCACGGTTGTCGAGGCCCAGCGCCGTCGCGTACAGGGCGGTCGCGATCAACGCATCGTCCGGCTTCGGGAAGCGATAAACCCGACCCTCCTCGAGCCAGCGAACCTCCTCGGCCGTGATGCCGGCGCGCCGGGCGGTCTCTTCGACAGTCAGCTGCCGGTGCAGACGGGCACGGGCCAGCGGCGATTCCTCGCCGGTCGGCTCGAGGGGGTGGACGAGCTCCATACTCGACCACATTCTGGTTTCGGGGGCGGCCATCCTTCTTTCACCTAAGTGCCGAGGCGCCGCTTGTCGGCGCCGTTTAGGAGGACGTGGGGGCTTCGCCTCCGCGTCCGTTCAATTCATCGGCAAAATCGACGTCTCCTGGAGGATCGAGGTCGTCGCAGGGCACGAGCTCGGCAGGCAAGCCGCGCAGCCCTTCGTCCGGGACCTCGCTCCAGGCGTTAGGTGCAAGCAGGAGGGGGTGAAGGCGGATGCCCCCGTAGGTTGCGGCAACTCGCTCCGTACCGCTCTCCCGCCACGCTGCGACTACCCGGTCGATGGCACGCGGATCGAGCGACGGTCCGTCGGCGAGGACGATGACGGCCGCCTCCACCTCCTCGCCGAGTGCGTCGAGCCCACAGCGGAGGGACGCGCCCGGGCCGCGGTGCCACTCGGGGCAGTGCACGGACCGTGCCGTGCTCTCGACGTCGTGGGCGCCGAGTACCACGACGATGTCCCCGATCGTCGGGCTCGAACGCACACGTTCGAGAACCGGCTCGAGCAACACCGCTTGCTTCGGCGAGCCGAAGCGCGTCGACGCCCCTGCCGCGAGCACGACGGCCGCGATCATCGTGTCAGGTTACGGCGTGACGATCATCTGGAGCACGACGACCTTGCGGGTGGGCCGCTCGTTGACCGGGTTGCCGAGCTTGCCGATTCGCTCGACGACGCGCAGGCCTTTTGTCACGACGCCCAGGATCGCGTACTGCGGCGGCAGCCCTGCATCCGCGCCGGTGACGACGAAGAACTGGCTTCCGGAGGTACCGGGCGGCTCGGTGGCCGTCTTCGCCATCGCGACGACCCCCTTGGTGTAGATCGCGTTGGCAGGCGGGACGTCGCGGACGGTGTAGCCGGGGCCGCCTCGGCCCGTCGCTGTCGGATCGCCGCCCTGGATGACGAAGCCGGGCACGATCCGGTGAAATCGGGTGCCGTCGAAGAAGCCCTTCCGCACCAGTGCGGCGAACGACGAGGTCGTGCACGGCGAATCCTGTACGTCCAGGCGAATGTCGAACCGGCCGAAGTTCGTGAGGACGTCGAGCGTGTTCGCCTTCGACTTGTCGAGCAGCGGGAATGTCACCTGCTTGCCCTTCGTTGGACAGGGCGTCGCAGCCTTCTGCTTTTGGCTTCCCCCGCAAGCGACCAGACTGCATGCCGCAAGGCCGGCGGCCGCCGCCACGGCGGGCTTTGCCCGTCGTGGCTCCCATCCGCACTCGGAGATATCTCGCCGTAAAGTCATCATGGTTCGCGCGTTAGCGCGAGCCGGACTTTACGGCGTCGATTGCCCGTCGGACGAGAGCGCGGGCGATCTCGACTTTGTAGGCCGTGCCGGGAAGAGGCGTGGCGTCCTCCAGAGCCGCGGTCGAGTCGAGCAGCCAGGGAATCGGAGCCACTCCGGCGAGAGCGAATCGAATCGCGCCGCCGAAACGTGCCGCGGCGACACCCACGATCGGGAACGACCACTTCCGGCGGTCCATCGCCTTGAGGTACGTCGACGCATCGGGCGTCGTGAGCTCGATCTCGAGGATCAACTCGTCGGGTGCCAGCGTTGTCACGTTGCGGTTCTCGTCGGTCGGCAAACGGTAGAGCTCCGCGACCGCAAATTCACGTCGCGTCGTCCGCAGTGTCGCATCGAGCGCGAGCAGTGCCGCGGCGAGGTCTGACGGATGAGCGGATGCGCACTGCTCGTTGCCGAAGATCGCATGCTCGCGGTGCGCGCCGTCCTTTGCGAAGCATTTCTCGCCGCCGTGCAGCCAGCAGTCGAAGCCAAGACGCCAGTACCAGCAGCGCGTCGCCTGCAGGAGGTTGCCACCGATCGTCCCCATCGAGCGCAGCTGCGGCGAAGCCGCCTGCGCGCACGCCTCCCGCAGCGCTTGCGGAATCTCCGCATCGAGCTCGAGCTCTGCCAATGTCGTTCCCGCGCCGATGCGGGTCCTGGCGATCCCGCGCGGCACGACGTCGCGTACGTCCACGAGCGTGTCGGCCTGGACCAGGCCGTCGCGCATGAGCGGGATGAGCTCAGTGCCGCCCGCGAGGGCGCGCGAGCCGTCGCCGAGCGTCCCGGTCGCTTCTTCGGCGCTAGACGGCCGCAGCAGCTCCACGCTGCCCCCTCTCACGCGCCTCGGCCTCGCGCAGGGCGCGCAACGTCTCTTCGCGAGTGATTGGCAGCGAGCGAATCTCCGCTCCGGTCGCATCGCGGATGGCATTCGCGATCGCGGCGGCAACAGGAATGATCGGCGGCTCGCCGAGTCCCTTGGAGCCGAGGTTCGTCAGATGTTCGTCCGGTATGTCGACGAGCTCGGTAACGATCTCCGGGACGTCCGCGAAGGTCGGAATCCGGTACGCGTCGAGCGTGCGGGTGAGAATCGAGCCCGTCGCCGGATCGACGAGGCGCTCCTCCGACAGCGTGTGCCCGATGCCCTGGATGATCCCGCCCTCGACCTGGCTCTCGGCGCCGAGCGCATTGATGACGCGGCCGACGTCGTGGATTGCGACGATCTTGTCGACGCGCACCTCTCCGGTCTCGACGTCGACGGCGATCTCTGCAACCTGGACGCCGAACGTCAGGACTTGCATGCCGGCCGGGTTCGGCCCGCGCGCTCCCTTCCCGAGAATCTGACCGCTCTCGAGCAGGCCCGTGACTTCGGTGAGCGGCCACGAACCGCCGTCGGCGGACACGATCTGACCCTCCCGCAGATCGAGCACACGCTCTTCGAGGTGGAACCGCTGCGCCGCGATCTCGATGATCTGGCGCTTGGCGTCCGCTGCGGCCGAGCGCACGGCCGGGCCCATCGACGGCACGGTCGACGAGCCTGCGGAGATCGACGCAAACGGTCCGCGGGCCGAGTCGCCGAGGGAGACCTGCACGTGGTCGAGCGGCACGCCGAGCTCCTCCGCTGCGATCTGGGCCATGGCCGTGCGCGTGCCGGTGCCGATGTCCTGCATCGCCGTGACGACCTGCGCACGGCCGTCGGAGCCGACGCGGATCCACGCGTACGAGGGCGGACCGCCTCCTCCGTACCAGATCTGTGACGCGAGACCGATGCCGTGCTTCCACGGGCCCTGGCTGCGCGCGCGTACCTCGTCGCGCTTCGCCCAGTGCGGCTCGGCACGGCGGTAGCACTCGGCGAGGTTCTTCGACGAAAACGGGCGGTCATCGGTGCGGTCGGAGTCGGCGTAGTTGCGGCGTCGCAGTTCGAGCGGGTCGATGCCGAGTTTCACCGCGAGCTCGTCGAGAACGCATTCGAGCGCGAACGTGCCCTCGACGAAGCCGGGAGCTCGAAACGCGGCCATCGGCGGCAGGTTGAGCTTCGCCGGATACTGCGTCGTGCGCACGTTGTCGCACGCATAGAGCATTTTCATCGGCCCTTCCGTCGTGGCCGACCAGCCCGAAAAGCCGACGGCGTTGACGAAGTCACCGCCGAGCGCAACGAGCGTGCCGTCCGAGGTTGCGGCTGCGGTCAGCCTCTGGATGGTTGCGTTGCGGTTGCCGGCGGCGACGTTCTCCTCACGCCGAGTGAGCGCGCACCTGACCGGCCGCCCCGTCCTCTTCGCGAGTTCGGCCGCGATCGGCGTGTAGTCGCCGGGGCTGTTCTTCGCTCCGAAACCACCGCCCATCGCATGACAGATGACACGCACCTTGTCGGGTGGCAGGCCGAGGTGGTCGGCCATCGCCGCGCGGATGCCCCAGATGTACTGGGTCGAGATGTAGATGGTGATGCCCTCGTCCTCCCAGTGACAGACGGCCTGATGCGTCTCGAGCGAGTTGTGGACCACGACCTGCGTCCGATACTCGGCCTCCACGACCACGTCGGCCTCTCCGAGCCCGCGCGCGAAGTCCCCCCGCTCGTACTTGGCCACGTCCGAGACGAACGACTCCCGCCGCACCGCCTCGTCCGGGTCGAGCAACGGCTCGAGTACATCCCACTGGACGACGATGCGCTCGACGGCCGCCTGCGCCTGGCCGAGAGTGTCGGCCGCAACGGCTGCCACCGCATGGCCGACATAGCCCGGCTCGTCGGTGAGCTGATCCTCGTCCGCGGGGCCGATCACGGCACGCACTCCGGGTGCGCCGAGCGCCGGCTCCAGATCGATCGAGGTCACGCGCGCGCGCGCATAAGGACTACGCAGAACCGCCGCGTGCAGCATCCCAGGCAGCTGCAGATCGGCAGTGAACTGCGCCTGACCGCGGGCCCGGGCCAGTCCGTCGACCCGCGGCACTCTCCGTCCCACCGTCGTGAGCGGTCCTGCCGGCCACTGGTCGAGTGCGTCCTCGTCGACGACGATCCAGACTTCCTCGTAGCGTCCTTCAACTTCCTTTTCGGTGCGGATCAGTCTTGCCAAGTTCTGATGGCCTCCTCGATCTTTGGATACGTACCGCAACGGCAGAGATTGCCGGACATGGCATGGCGGATCTCGTCCGTCGACGGGTTCGGGTTTCCCTCGACGAGTGCGGCCGCGGAGACGACCTGGCCCGGAGTGCAGAACCCACACTGCACGGCGTCCGTCCGTACGAACGCGTGAATCAGCGGATGGTCGCGAAGACCTTCGATGGTCGTCACCTCACGGTTGCCGACGGTGTGTACGAGCGTGATGCAGGAAAGCGTCGGCACGCCGTCGAGTTGCACGGTGCAGGCACCGCAGTGTCCCTCGCCGCACGCCACCTTCGTCCCGGTCAAGCCGAGGTCCTCGCGCAGGACCTGCGCGAGCGACCGCTCGACCGGCGCGTCGAAAGAGTGAGTCTCGCCGTTGATGCGCAGCTCAGGCAGGCGTCGTCACCGCCACGATGTCGGCGAGGTGGATGAGGCGAAAGGTCGCGCGCGTGTGTGCCACGCGGTCCCTTTCGTCCCCATCTTCCGGCAGTGTCAACCACATGTCCTGCGCGACGGTCAGGAGCTCCCTGATCTGATCGAGCTCTTCGCGGTGCCCGTTCGCCCGGTCGTCGCAGGCGTTCAGCGCCAGGCCGAGCACGCCGATTCGATCCTGCTGTCTCGTCCAGAGGAGCGGAGTCGCCATCGACAGGTACTGGTGGATCCGCGCCAGCGACATCGGCTGCGAGAAGGTCTCGAGGCCCTTCGGCGCCGAGGGCTCGACCGGGACCCCCCCGTCTGCGATGCGGTTGGCGTTGCCCGCGAGCACTCCACGGACCTGTTCGTCGCTCAGCTGTGCGAGGCGGGCAGTCCGCAATGAGATCAACAGCGACGCCGGCTGTTGTCCGTAGGGATAGTCCGATGCGTACACAACCTGTTCCGGTCCGACGAGCCGGTAGAGGCCGAGCAGGTCGAGCGGGCTCCAGACGGACGTGTCGAAGAAGACGCCCGCCTTCCCGCCGAGCCGGTCGGCGAGTGCCGCGAGGTCGGCGATTCCCGCGTGCGCGACGATCAGCTGCGCCTCCGGGTAACGGTCGACGACACGCGCCAGGTCGTCCGCGATCGGCGGCAGACCGCGACCGCCGTGGATCAGGATCGGGACCTTACGGTCGGCCGCGAGCTCGAAGATCGGCGAAAGGCGCTCGTCGTTCAGCAGGAACTTCTGGGCCCGCGGATGGAGCTTGATGCCCTTGGCGCCCCGGTCCAGCATCCGGGTCGCCTCGCCGATCGGGTCCTCCGCGAGATCGAGGCGGACGAAGGGGATCATCCTCCCGTGCGAGCGCTCGCCGAACTCGAGCGTCCTGTCGTTGCCCGCCCGGAACCCGGGATGCCGGTCGGGCTCGTCCAGGCAGAACATGAAGCAGCGCGAGATTCCGTACTTGTCCATCCCGCGCTCGAGGTCCTCGTAGATCCCGACCATGCCGTCGATGTCGGTGCCGAGATGCGTGTGCGCGTCGAAGATGTCGGCGCCCTTGGGCAGTTCCCTGCGCAGCTCGTCGTCCCACTGAGCCATCAACTTCTGGGCACGCTGTGGCGCGTCGTCCACGGTTTGGAGTGTATGCAGCGGCGCGTAGCGCCTGTCCGCGAAGCGGACCTGGGGAAGGGGTTCGGGGAAACCGGGAGGTTTCCCCGGCTCTCACCGAGACGTTACGACCTGGCCGTTAGGATCCGCTCATGCCCGACGTACTGATCTACGGCGACACGATGCGCTCGCCCGAACTGCGTCACGAGGTGCCGGTGCCGATCCCGGACACCTTCCTCTACGCGGAGAATGGCAACCGGCGGATCGTGGTCCTCCACTCCCTCGAGATCCCGCGCGTGCGAGAGGACGCGCCCGACCTGGAGATCGTCCCGCTCGAGGACCTCGGCTCCGACGAGCTCTTCACGCAGGGCCTGCAGGGTTGGGAGGTCGTGCTCGAGCTCGCTCTCCGAGCCTGCCGCCGGCTCGGGATCGAGCGCGCCACCGTCCCCGAGAGCTTTCCGGTCGGGCATGCCGACCATCTCCGTGCGAACGGGGTCGAGCTCGTTGTCGACCGCGACCTGTTCGACAACCGCCGGCGCTCGAAGAACGAGACCGAGCTGCGCGGGATTCGCAACGCGCAACGGGCATGCGAGGCGGCTCTCGACGCTTCGCGCGAATTGCTCCGGCGCGCGCAGCCGAACGGCGCCGGCCTTGAACTCGACGGCCAGCCGCTCACCTGCGAACGTCTGAAGCGGCTGATCGAGGACGTCTTCGCCGACCATGAGGTCGAAGGGAGCGACATGATCGTGTCGCACGGCTCGCAGACCGCCGTCGGCCACAATATGGGCTCCGGTCAGATCGGGCCGGACGAGCCGATCGTCTTCGATCTCTTCCCCAGGGACAAAGCCACCGGCTGTTACGCGGACATGACGCGCACCTATGTCGTCGGCGAGCCCTCGGACGAGGTCAAGGAGTGGCACAGGCTCGTCAAGGAGGCGCTCGATACCTCCACTGCCGGAGTCAAGCCCGGAGTGAACGGCCGCAAGCTCTACGAGGAGGTCTGCGAGATCTTCCAGAGCGCCGGCTACAAGACGCAGCTCAACAAGAAGCTGGGCGAGGTGCTGGAGGACGGCTTCTTCCACGGCCTGGGTCACGGCGTTGGGCTCGAGGTGCACGAACTGCCCTCGATGGGCCGGATCGGGCACGACCTCGTGCCGGGCGACGTCGTCACGATCGAGCCCGGGCTCTACCGGTCCGGCTACGGCGGCCTCCGCCTCGAAGATCTCGTCCTCGTCACGAACGACGGCCACGAGGTCCTCACCGACTATCCCTACGACCTGACGCCCTAGTGGCCGGATCGGCCCCATGCGGCGGCGCCCGGCCCGCGATCACGCTGCGCGATCCTGCGTCCTCAGTCGCACTCGGGCTAACCAGCCCGAGCGCTCCCTGCGTCCTTGTCTCGCTTGGTGCTCGCGACCCGGGCATCCACCGATGGAACCGACCCGGCCACTGACCAACACCATCGACACGATGCTCCTGGAGGAGCGTCGTTACGACCCCGACCCTGAGTTCGCGCGGCAGGCCAATGCCCAGCCCGAGATCTACGAGTGCGGCTGGGAGGAGTTCTGGGAGACCGAGGGCCGCGACCGCGTCACCTGGTTCGAGCCCTTCTCGAAGCTCTACGAGTGGGAGCCGCCCTATGCGAAGTGGTATCTCGGCGGCAAGCTCAACGTCTGCTTCAACTGCGTCGACCGGCACGTGGAGGCCGGAAACGGCGACAAGGTCGCGTATTTCTGGGAGGGTGAGCCGGAAGAGGAGCGGCGCACGATCACATTCGCCGACCTGCAGCGCGAGGTCGTGCGCTTCGCGAACGCGCTCAAGAACCTCGGCGTCGAGAAGGGGACGCCGGTCGGCATCTACATGGGCATGGTTCCGGAGCTGCCGATCGCGATGCTCGCGTGCGCGCGACTCGGGGCGCCGCACACTGTCGTCTTTGGAGGTTTCTCGAGCGAGTCCCTGTCGGATCGTATGAACGACATGGAATGCACACTCCTGATCACGCAGGACGAGGGGTGGCGCGCCGGCAAGAGGGTGCTGCTCAAGCAGAATGCCGACGAAGCTGTGGCACAGGCGCCGACGGTGAAGAAGGTCGTCGTGCTGAAACGAACGGGCGACCAGGTTCCGTTCGACGCGTCACGCGACGCCTGGTGGCACGAGCTCGTCGAGGGCCAGGATGACGATCCGGCCTCTGCGCCTCCCGAGCCGATGGACGCCGAAGACCTGCTCTACCTGCTCTACACGTCCGGGACGACCGCAAAGCCCAAGGGGATCGTGCACACAACGGCCGGTTATCTCGTCGGCGTCGCCGCGACGCACCACTACATCTTCGACGTCAAGCCGGACTCGGCTTATTGGTGCGCGGCCGACGTGGGCTGGGTCACCGGGCACAGCTACATCGTCTACGGCCCACTCGCGAACGGAACGACCGGCGTGATGTACGAGGGCGTCCCGAACTATCCGAATCCCGAGCGCTGGTGGCAGATCATCGAGCGCTACAAAGTCGACATCCTCTACACGGCGCCGACGGCGATCCGCTCGCACATGAAGTGGGGGCCGGAGCACGCCCAGAAGCACGATCTCTCATCGCTGCGCCTACTCGGCAGCGTCGGCGAGCCGATCAATCCGGAGGCGTGGATCTGGTACCGCGAGCACATCGGTGGCGACCGGACGCCGATCGTCGACACCTGGTGGCAGACGGAGACCGGCATGATCCTGATCACGCCGCTGCCGGGAGTGACGACGACCAAACCGGGCTCGGCGACGAAGCCGTTTCCCGGCGTCGACGCGGGCGTGTACAGCGAGAGCGGCGACGAGGTCGGCCCGGGCGGCGGGGGCTACCTCGTGCTGAAGCGGCCGTGGCCCGCGATGCTACGCGGCATCTACAAGGACGAGCAGCGGTTCCGCGACACGTATTGGTCGAAGTACGACGGCGTCTACTTCGCCGGGGACGGCGCGCGGATCGACGAGGACGGAGACTTCTGGCTGCTGGGCCGTGTGGACGACGTGATGAACGTCTCGGGCCATCGCATCTCGACGATCGAGGTCGAGAGCGCCCTGGTCGATCACAAGAAGGTGGCGGAGGCGGCCGTCTGCGGCCGGAAGGACGAGCGGACGGGCCAGGCGATCGTCGCTTACGTGACGCTCAAGGGCGGCGAGGAGGGCAGCATCGAGATGCTGGAAGAGTTGCGGAACCACGTCGCCAAGAAGATCGGTCCCATCGCGAAGCCGGCAAACATCGTGTTCACGCCGGAGCTTCCGAAGACGCGCAGCGGCAAGATCATGCGGCGCCTGCTTCGCGACGTCGCAGAGCAGCGCACGCTCGGCGATACCACGACGCTGGCCGATCCGACGGTCGTCGAGGAGATCAAAGAACGCGCCGCGACCGACGCCGGCGAGGACTGAAGAGGGTCGATGCGTCATCCGGCCCGGCGGAATTTCACATCGGCGTTCTAGCTCAGCCCGTTCCTGCGCAGGAGGCCGTTGCCCGCCTGATCGCGCGCGCGACTCGCGGAACCGCTCTTCCGGTGTGCGCGATGCGGGCGAAGTCGCGAGTCGACACGCTGTTGGAGAGCTTGTCGATCACACAAGCGCAGTACGCTTGTTTCGCTGCATTCCCCTGCATGCAGCTTCGCATGAAGCTGATGATGACCTTCGGCGGGTAGCGGTACTTGCCGGTGACGGTGACCCTGATCCCGTTAGGCGCCGTCGTCGCGGTCGTCATCGTCGCCGCCGACTTCCCGCCGCTGCCGCATCCGGCCGCCACGAGCGCAAGACAGCATGCGCCCATGAGATAACGCACCCTCAGGCGAGCAGCTTCTCGAACCGGTCCGCGTCGTCGAACGGGCCGATCACGGCGAGGTTGAGTCCCCGCCTCTCGATCACGTCGCGGGCGACGCGGGCCACGTCCTCGGCGGTCACCTTGTCGAGCTCGGCGATGATCTCTTCCGGATCCGGCGTCCTGCTCTCCAGCACCTCCCGACGTAGCCCGAACATGATCAGGCCCTGCGACGTCTCGAGCTGGAGGACGAACCGTCCCTTCGAGAAGCTCTTGGCTTTCTCGAGCTCGGCGGCCGGCACGGGCTCCTCGGCGATCTTGCGCAGCTCCGCCGCGACGGTGCTGACGGCGTCGTCGATGCGGTTGATGTCGACACCCGCTTGCGCGTAGAGCGTGCCGGCGTCCGTGTAGCTGTGGTTCAGCCCGTAGACGTAGTAGGCAAGCCCACGCCGCTCTCGCACCTCCGTGAAGAGCCGTGACGACATCCCGCCGCCGAGCACTGTCGAGAGCACCTGCAGCACGTAGCGATCGGGATGCTCGAGCGGATAGCTGTGCACGCCGAGGCAGATATGCGCCTGATCGGAAGCCTTCGTGTGCACCTTGACGTGCGGGTGGTCGTGCGGATCCACCTTGATCGCCTCAGGGCGTCCGGTCTCCGCCTTCTCCATGTCGCCGAGCAGCTCCTGGACCCGCTCGTGCAGGTCGTCGCCGATCTTCCCGCCGACTCCGACGACCATCCTGGACGGCTGGTACCAGTGATCCACGTAGCCGTTGAACGTCTCACGCGTCGCGTTGCGAATCGTCTCTTTGCGGCCGATGATCTCCCAACCGAGCGGCTGATCGTCGTAGAGCAGCTCTTCGTACACACCGCCGATGAAGTCGCGCGGTGTGTCGTAGTACATGTTCATCTCCTCGACGATCACGCCCTTCTCGCGCTCGATCTCGTCCGGATCGAACTTCGAGTGGCGCAGCATGTCGACGAGGACGTCGAGGGCGATGTCGCGGGATTCGGCGGCACACTTGACGTAGTACCCGGTGTACTCCTTGCCGGTGAAGGCATTGAATTCGCCGCCGATGCCGTCTATCTCCATGGAGATGTCGCGGGCGGTCGGTCTGCGCTCCGTCCCCTTGAAGAACATGTGCTCCGCGAAGTGCGCGATGCCGTTGGTCTCGGGCGTCTCGTACCGCGAGCCAGCCGCGAGCATGACTGCGCAGGTCACCGATTGAGCCGAGTCCATCGGCGCGGTCAGGATCCGCAGCCCGTTGTCGAGCCGCTCGAGATTGAAGGCACTCACGACCCTGGCGATGCTATCGAGCGCGATCCTTCTTGCGGTAGACGAAGCGGACCGCCTGCCACTCGCCGTCGATCGCGGCGCTCTTGTTGTCGACCAGCCCGGCGGCGAGCCCGATCTCTTGCACAGTCGGAAAGTCGAGGTCGGTCTCGATCTTCGAGGCCTTCTTGGGCCAGGCGATCCAGAGGCCGTCGGCCGGGGCCAGCGTCGTCTTCAGCGCCCCGAACCGGCGCTTCAGCTCCGCCCGGCTCGTCGTGAAGAACAGAAGGACCTCCACGCCCGGCTTCGCCCCGAGCTTCGTGCCGAGTGGCGTCGCCGAGTAGTCCTTGTCGGGCATCAGAACCGCTGCAACACGCGAGTCACGGCTTCGGTACCGAACTCGAGCGCCGCCACGGAATGCGCTCGTCTGCGGCGTGGACGATCTTCAGGACCGGAAAGTCGGCCGGCAGGCGCATCGGCATGAAGCCGTAGGTCTGGATCCCGAGCTGCGCGAAGAACCGGCCGTCTGTAACACCGCCTTGAAGCAGCGGCATCGGGATCCCTTCGGGATCGAGCTCGCGCAGCACAGCGCCGAGCATCTCGAAGAGAGCGAGGTCGGGCTCCGCGAGGCCGGGATCGTGCCGCACCAGCTCGACCTCGATGTCGTCGCCGACGATTCCGTGCAGCTCGCCTATGAGGTCGTCTGGTGTGAAGCCCGGCAGGAGGCGACCATCGAGCTCGAGTTGGATCTGCGCCGGGATCACGTTCACCTTGTCGCCGGCGCGAACGATCGTCGCGTTGACAGTGTTGCGCAGCAGCGTCTCGAGCCAGCGCAGCCTCGGTCCGAGCTTCGGAAGCGCGCGGTCGGCGACGGCCGGTTTGAGCAGCGCGAGCATCAGATCACGCTTCGGCCGGGGCAGATGGGCTGCGATCGTCTCGATCATGTCGCGGACGATCGGCGTGACGTGGATCGGCAGCCTCTTGCGGTTCAGGTCGTCCAGCATCCGCGCAAGTCGGGCCATCGTGCCGTCGCGGTGGATCATGGCGCCGTGGCCGCCCGGCCCCCGGACGGTCGCCTTCAGCCCGCAGATCTGCTTCTCGCCCAACTGGATCGGGTAGAACCGCTTTCCCGCGATGACCTGAGAGATCCCGCCGGCCTCGCCGAGGGCGTGGCGGACGCCCTCGAAGAGCTCGGGGTGCTCCTCGACGAGAAATTTCGCCCCGAAATCGCCGCCGTTCTCTTCGTCGCTCAGCACCACGAGGATGACGTCGCCGGGAAGCTCCAGCTCTCCCCGCGCCGCGCGTACGAAGGCGGAGACGAACATCGCGACCGCGCCCTTCATGTCGATCGCGCCCCGACCCCAGACCTCGCCGTCGACGAGGTCTCCGCCGAAGGGCGGCCTCTCCCAGCTCTGGCCTGCAGTCGTCACGACGTCCACGTGGCCCTGCAGCAGCAGCGGCGCGCTGTCCCCGGCCCCGCGCAGCCGGGCGACGAGATTCGGCCGGCCGGGATCCTTCGCGTAGGTCTTCGTCTCGCAGCCCGCCTCTTCGAGCAGCTCCCGGATGAGCCCGATGCACTCCGCCTCGTTCCCGGGCGGGTTCGTCGTGTCCAAACGGATGAGCTGCTGGAGGAGCTCGACGGGAGTCAATGAGGTAAAGGCGCGGTAAAGATTCGGATGGCGGCTTGTGACACCGGGATCCCTGTCGATACCTTCAATGGAAGGAAAGCTTGTAACAGATGTTCAACGCCCTCACCATCATCCTCCTTTTCGCGGCCGCCTGGGCCGTGTCCCGCCTGAGCGCCATCGTCGCTCGGAAGGTCATGGCCTGGTCCGATCGCAGGCACCGGGCCCCGAGCGGGAACCTGAGCGCCAAGATCGTCGAGCTCAAGCGGCGCGAGACCAGCGTCGCGGTGATCCGGACCGGCATCGCCTACATCGCGTTCGCGACCGCCCTCGTGCTGACGGCTGCCCAGCTGACTGGAGGGTTCGATCGTCTGACCGCGGTCGCTGGAGCCTCTTTCATCCTCATCCTCGTCGGCTTCTCCGCGCAGCGAATGCTCATGGACATCATCGCCGGCTTCAACATGTTCGTCGAGCATTGGTATTCGGTCGGCGACACGATCGCGATCCCGATGCTGGAGGTCCAGGGAATCGTCGAGGACCTCTCATTGCGGCGGACGAAGCTTCGTTCGCTCGACGGCGAGGTCATCAACATCCACAACTCGCAGATCGCGGCCGTTCGCGTCCTGCCGGGCGGGGTCAAGGAGTTCGACGTCGAGCTCGTCGCCAGTAGCCGGGAAGCCGCCGAGGTGCTCGTCGAGCAGGTCGCCGCGATCCTGCCGGAAGGGCCGACGACGTTCATCCGGCGTCCGACGATCCACCAGATCGACGACCTCGCGCCCGGGCTCGTGCGCCTGCGCATGCGCGCCGCGGTGGCGCCGGGACGGGAGTGGCTCGTGCACGGTTTCTACACCGACCTGCTCAAGGAGCGGGCCGACAAGCATCTGATCGTCCACGGGCCCGTCGTCTTGACTGTGGACGACAACGTAGAGCGCAGCTTCGCCCGCGCGAGCGCGGCGACGCGCTGGGCCGGCGCCCGCTAGAGGCGCTCAATCGCGGCCAGGAGGCCGTCGACTTCGTCGATGGTGTTGTAGTGGACGATGCCGGCGCGGACTGCGCCGCCGTCCTCGAGGCCGAGCCGCTTCATCACCTCGACCGCGTAGTAGTCGCCGTTCCAGACCGCGTAGCCGGCCTCGCCCAGGCGCGTCGACACCTCCTGGCTCGAGACGCCCTCGACATTGAACGCGAAGGTCGCGACGCGTCCTGCCATCGTCGGGGGCCCGTAGAGGGTGACGTTGTCGGAGAGGCCGGAGAGGAAGCGCTCGCCGAGGCTGCGCTCGTGCGCCTTGATCGCCTCCCAGCCGATCGACTCGATGTAGTCGACCGCTGCCACAAAGCCCGCGAGGAGCTCGTGCGGGAGCGTGCCGGTCTCGAAGCGGCGTCCGACCGGCGAGTCGAAGGCAGGTCGGACCTTGTAGGGACGCCAGCCTTCGAGGAGCTCCGCCCGGCCGAAGGCGAGGCCCAGATGCGGGCCGAAGAACTTGTACGGCGAGCAGATGAGCACGTCTGCGCCCCAGTCGGTCACGTCGATCGGCCCGTGCGGGCCGAAGTGGACGGCGTCGGCCCAGGCGAGCGCCCCGGCGTTGTGCGCGAGCTCGACGATCCGGCGCACGTCCGTGAGCGTGCCGACTGCGTTGGAGGCAACCGGGAACGCAACGACGCGCGTGCGGTCCGAGAGCTGCCGCTCGAGATCGTCGAGGTCGAGCGTCGTGTCGTCGTTGATCTCGGCGAAGCGGACTTCGAGGTTCTTGTCGTGCGCGAGCTCGAGCCACGGTGAGACGTTCGCGTCGTGGTCGAGCTTTGTGACAAGGATCTCGTCGCCTTCTCGCCAGTCGCGTGCAGCTGTGCGCGTCAAAGCGAACGCGAGCGTCGTCATATTCGCGCCGAAGATCGCCTCCTCGGGGGTGCAGCCGAGGAACTGTCCGGCTGTCACGCGTGCCTGGTCGACGAGCGCCTCCGTCCGGCGGCTAGTTTCGTAAGGACCGCTGACGTTCGCGTTCGACTCTCGGTAGTAGCGGGAGACGGCGTCGATGACCTCGTCGGGCACCTGAGTGCCACCGGGCCCGTCGAAGAACGCCAACGGCTGACGTAGGGCCGAATACCGGGCGCGAACGGCCTCGACGTCGTATGTGACGGTGGACACCGGCGCGGACGTTACTACGATTGGTGCGTGTCTCCGGCGACCAAAGAGCGGATCGACCGCGGCACCGGGACGGGTCTCGGCGCCCCGTGGAACGTCATCGTGCTGAACGACAACCACAACACGTTCCAGGGCGTTGCGTCCGCGCTTGCCTCGACCTTGCCCGAGGTTTCCTACGATCAGGGCTTGCGCTTCGCGGACCGGATCCACTCGAGCGGTCGTGCGATCGTCTGGTCAGGGCACAAGGAAGTCGCCGAGCACTACTGGCAGCAGCTGCAAGGCCACGGCCTGACGATGTCGCCTCTCGAACGGTCATAGCGAACTCAGAGCTTGTGGCTCTGAGCCACTAACCGCTTTTCGAGACAGAATCGCCACAGAGTCGCGACGGGCACGAGGCGATGCTGTTCGCGTGGTCGAGATCGCTCCGCGCTATGACCGTCGCATTCTCGAGGCCGTATGGGCCCTTGACGATCGCGCGGAATCCATGGCCGAGATCTCGCGGCGCGTCGGCGTCACAGCCGCGCAACTTGGCTTGCCGAAGCCAAGCTACGTGCATCTGCGCCGGTACATCGTGGCCCGTCGAGAGGAAGAGGACGCGCAGCGCGCACGGCGCGACGAGATCCGCCAGATCCTCTACGACGCCTACTACGACTTCATGCGGAGCCGGGTCGTCGACGCCTACGACGTCGCGGAGCGCATCCGAGAGGCGGGGCGATAAATCGGCTTGTGGCTGTGAGCCACAAGCTAAGGAGCGGTGCCGTTCACGCTCCAGCGATACCGCGGCGACGGCTTGAGCGACGCGCCGACGAAGCAGTCCCGCTCCGCTTTCGCGAGCAGCGCCGCGAGCCCCTCGCCGGGCGGAGGAGGCTCGAGCTCCAGCTCGAGCTCCACGTCGATCTCGACGAAGGCGTAACGCCCGTCCCCGGGCCGACGGGTCACCATTGCCGACGCCGAGGCGTTCGCGAGGAAGTCGATCCCGAGGGGTGCAGCGTGGAAACGCAGGCTCTGCAACGTGCAGCGAACCAGGCCGGCGAGGACGAGATGTTCCGGAGTCCAGGCAGTGTCGAGGTCGAGTGGAGAGCTGCCGTCCGCAGTCACTCGGCCCGTGCGGTCGAGCTCGAGCGTGTAGCGGAATTCCTTCGCCCCGACGGCCATGCTCCTATCCTGCCAGCGTGGCAGGAACCGTCCGGGGTGCGGCGTAATGTGTGGCCATGCGACGTCTGCGGCCGCTCAGCGAGGCTGAGTGCTATGCCAGGTGTTATGGCGGCTGGGAAGACTCGGTTCGGATCGTGAGGCTGGAGCCGCGTTGCGCGAGCCCGGAGCTGGCGGTCGAAGGCGAGGCGCTGCGCGTGCGGTTCGAGGAGTTCCTCGACGCCCGTGACCCACTCGAGCTCGCCGAGCCCGAAGCAGCCTGAGTCCGCGTTACCGGATGTCCTTGCGCGCCGTCTGCGGGTGCTCTTCTGCGGCATCAATCCCGGTCGGGTGTCGGCGGCGGCGCAGGCGCACTTCGCCAATCCGCGCAACGACTTCTGGCGCCTGCTGCACGCGGCGGGGTTCACGCCACGGCTGCTCGAGCCGTCGGAGCAGTTCGAGCTCCTGACCTACGGCATCGGCGTGACGAATGCTGCGGCGCGGACGACGCCCGGCTCGGGCGACCTGCGTAAAGGGGATTTCGGCGGAGCCGCCGAGCGCCTCGAGCGACTCGCCAGCGAGCTGAGTCCCGACTGGATCGGGTTCGTCGGCAAAGAGGCCTATCGCGGTACGTTCGGCGAGCGCCCGGAGCTCGGAGTGCAGGAGCGGCGCCTCGCGAACACGCGGCTGTTCGTCCTCCCGTCGACCTCACCGGCGAACGCTGCCGTGCCATGGGAGGAACGACTGCGTTGGTTCGAAGAGCTCAACCGCGCCAGCGATTCGTAATCGGCGTACGGCGGTCGCGGCCGAACGCCTTTGGGCGTAGCTTCACCCCGGGCGGAGCTTGACGCCGCTTGTACTCTGCGCGGTCGACCATCGAGACGGCGCGCTCGACAACATCGCGGTCGAAGCCGTCACTCGATAGCTCTTCCAGCGTGCGATCGTGCTCCACGTACTGCTCCAGCACCTCGTCGAGCTTCGGGTACGGCGGCAGGGAGTCCTCGTCGAGCTGGGCATCGCGCAGCTCGGCGCTCGGCGCGCGGTCGATGATGCTCTGCGGAATCAGCTCGCTGCCTGCTCTCTCGTTGAGGTGGCGCGCGAGATGGAACACGTCCGTCTTGTAGACGTCCTTCAAGAGGGCAAAGCCGCCCGCCATGTCCCCGTAGAGGGTCGCGTAACCGACCGAGAGCTCCGACTTGTTGCCGGTCGCGACGAGCATCCAGCCGAACTTGTTCGACAGAGCCATCAGCAGGACGCCGCGAGCCCGCGCCTGGACGTTCTCCTCCGCGAGGTCGGGCTCGGTCCCGGCGAACGCTTCCTCGAGCGCCTCGCCGAACGCGTCGACGATCTTGCCGATCGGGATCTCGATGAACGGAGAGCCGAGGCTCTCGGCAAGCCGGCGGGCGTCCGTGCGCGTACCCTCCGAGGAGTAGCGCGAGGGCATCGAGACGCAGTGCACGCGCTCCGGTCCGAGTGTCTCCGCCGCGAGGGCGGCGGTCACTGCGGAGTCGATCCCTCCCGACACGCCTACCACCACTTCCTGGAACCCGTTCTTGCCGACGTAGTCTCCTAGCCCGAGTTCGAGCGCACGCCGCATCTGCTCGATCTCGTCGACGAACGGGACGACCTCGCCGACGGCCTTGCTGCCGTTGCTGGACGAACCCGGCGAGCCGACGTGGATGATCTCGACGGGCGGGATCTGCTCCCGCTCGCGTGCAAGGGCGCGACGGCGTACGTCGCTCAGACGGCGGCCGATCACTTCCTGCGGCTCGATGTCGACGACCAGGAGCGCTTCTTCGAAACCGGGTGCGCGTACGAGCACGTTTCCTTCGTCGTCGAGCACGCACGAGTGGCCGTCGAAGATCAGCTCGTCCTGTCCGCCGACCGTGTTGCAGAACGCGACGAAGCACGAGTTGTCCCGCGCGCGCGTCACGAACATCTCCTCGCGCTCGTCGGGACGCCCGACGTAGAAAGGCGATGCCGAGATGTTGACGAGCAGCTCTGCCCCGGCCAGTGCGAGATCGGTCGCGGGCGGGCCCGGCTGCCACATGTCCTCGCAGACCGTCGGGCCCACCAGGGTCTTGCCGTGCTCGAGCAGGATCAGGTCACGGCCGGGCGCGAAGTAGCGGTCTTCGTCGAAGACGCCGTAGTTCGGCAGGAAGCGTTTGCGGTACACCGCCTTGACCTCACCGGCGGAACATACGTAACAGGCGTTGTAGAGGTCGCGGTCGAAGTGGGGCGCGCCGACGAGGACCGTCGCACCTCTTGTCTCGCGCGCGATCTTCTCGACCGACTCCGCCGCGGCACGAATGAAGCCGGGGCGGAGCAGCAGGTCCTCCGGCGGATACCCGGTCACCGCCAGTTCCGGGAAGACGACGAGGTCGGCGGAGTTGCCCTTCGCCTCGGCAAGCCGGTCGAGGATCAGCGCGCGGTTCCCGTCGAGGTCGCCGACGACCGGGTTGATCTGGGCCAAGGCGAGGCGCACAAGCTCAGTCTAGCTGTTTGCGCCTCTCAGTCGAAAACTACTTCAGCGACGCTGACCGAACTGCATCACCCAGAGTGCGACGCCGTCGCGGCCGAACATGCGCCCGCGCTCGAACGCTATCCCGAGGTCTCGCCAGCGGCGTGCCATCAGGTTCTCGCGATGGGGCGGGGAGTTGAGCCAGAGCTGGAGCGTGTGCAACGGGGAGCCGAGCTCTCCCTGTCCCCACGCGAGGTTCTCGCCGAACGCGCGGGCCGGAAGGTAGCCCGCTTGCTCGAACGTGCGAGAGAACGCCATCCCGCAGGGCGTGTGCGAGAACCCGCAACGCCGCACCGCGTCGGCTTTCATCAGCGACGAGCGGTTCAACGGGACGCTGCCCCTGACGAAACCGAGCCCGTACGCGCGCCGCACGACGTTGATGCCGCAGTACATCGCCTCGAGGCGCGAGTGTTGATCGCCGCCGGCGGTCGTTGCACCGGCGCACGACGACGCTACGGCTGCCAGCGCGGAGGAATCGGAGGCTTGTGGATTTGCTCCCGATGGCGCGGCCAAGCCAAACACGATCGCGGTGATGGTTACGGCAATCCCCATGCGCGGTCGTCAACCTGATGCCCATTCGAGCCGGATCCTGCGCCTTCCTGCAGCTAAATTTACATTCAGGTTCGTTTTTCGTACGTCTATACGTCGAGAAACGTATGAGCTGAGAAACGGAAAACCTCAGGCGCGAGTCGCAGCTTCGGCGATCTCGTCGAGGGATTCCGGGTTCTCCAGCGAGGACAGGTCGCCGGGTTCCTTACCCAGGACGCGCGCCCGCACGGCCCGCCGGACGATCTTTGCGCTGCGCGTCTTCGGCAGCGCCGAGACGAAAACGATCCGCTCCGGTTTGAAGGCCTTCCCGAGCTCGTCGCTGACATTGCTCGAAATCTCGAGTGCGAGGGCCGGCGTCGCCTCGATGCCGGGCTTGAGCACGCAGAAGATCCACGCGACCTCGCCCTTCACGTCGTGTGGGATCCCGATCGCAGCGGCTTCGGCCACCGCGCCGTGCGCTACCGCTGCCGACTCGAGCTCCGCCGGGCCGATTCGTTTGCCCGCGATGTTGAGCGTGTCGTCCGACCGTCCGTGCAGGAACCAGTAGCCGTCTTCGTCGATCGATGCCCAGTCGCCGTGCGTCCAGACTCCCGGAAAGCGCCGCCAGTACGCGTCGAGGTAACGCTCGTCGTCGCCCCAGACGCCGCGCGTCATTCCGGGCCACGGCCGCTTGCACACGAGCTCGCCGACCTCGTCGCGCAACGGCGCACCGTCAGGTCCAAACACGTCCATGTCCTGACCGAGCGCCGGGAAGCCGAGCGCGACCGGCTTGATGGGCTCGGTCAAGCAGGTCGTGAGGAAGCACGCGCCGACCTCGGTGCCGCCGGAACAGTTGACGATCGGCGTGTTGCCGTCGCCAACTTTCTCGAAGAGCCAGTGGTACGGATCGCGGTTCCACGGTTCGCCCGTCGTGCAGATCGCCTTCAAGGTGGACATGTTCGTCTGCGGGTCGCCTTTGGGGATCAACGCCCGAACCAAGGTCGGGGAGACGCCGAGCATCGTCACGCGCTCGGACTCGATCAGCTTCCAGATCCGGTCAGCCGGAAAGTCCGGTGCGCCTTCGGCGTACACGATCGTCGCTCCGGACGCGCCCCCGCCGACCACAGTCCACGGGCCCATGATCCAACCCATGTCCGTGGCGAAGTGGATGCGGTCGCCCGGCTTGACGTTCGTCTGATACGCGACCTCGCGCGCGATGGAGACGAGGAAGCCTGCGTGGACGTGCAACGCTCCTTTCGGCTTTCCGGTCGTACCGGAGGTGTATGCGAGCAGGTAGGGATGTTCCGAATCGACCTGTCTAGGGGTCAGACCCCCGGACGTGTTCTCGACGAGCTCGTCCCAGAAGCGATCGCGCCCGAGGGTCATCGACACGTCGGCGAGCCCGAGGCGCCGCCAGACGACCGTGTGCGTGACCGTCGGCGCGGATCGGAGCGCCTCGTCGGCGATCTCCTTCATCCGTACCGTCTGCCCGCGGCGGAGCGACCCGTCGGCCGTGATCAGCGCCTTGGCTTTCGCGTCCGCGAGCCGCGCGGCGATTGCCGGCGGCGCGAAGCCGGAGAAGATCGGGACCTGAACGGCGCCGAGATGCGCACAGGCATGTGACCTCGCGCCAGGTCAGGGAGAGCCGGGTTCCGTCCTCGCCCTGCCAGATCGCGGCCTCCTGCTCCGCCAGCTCGCCGGCGGCCCACCTGTGAACGCAGTTCCAGGCGAGATTCAGCTTGCCGCCGGTGAACCACCTGGCCCACTCATTTCCTCGAGACGTGTCAACCACCCGTTCCCAGGGCTCGGAGAACTCGAGCCCGAGATCCTCGATCACGGCAGGCCAGAAGCGCTCGGGCTCCTCGACCGAAATGCGATGGAGGTCCTCGTAGCGCTCCACGCCGAGGCGCCGCGCGAGCCTCGTCACATTCGCGCTCTCGACGTCCTCTGCGGTCGGGCTCCAGATGAACTCGGACACGCGCGAAGCGTACGGGTAGCCGGTCCGCGTAGGGCGAGTGTGGTGCTCTAACCTTTCGGGATGCGTGCTCGGCTGTTCACGCCGGAGAACCGCAAGTGGTGGACACTCGTTGCGGTCGCTGTCGGACTGTTCATGATCATGCTCGACAACACGGTCGTGAACGTTGCGCTGCCGTCGATCCAGCAGGACCTCGGCATCGGCATCTCGGAGCTCGAATGGGTCGTGAACGCCTACGCCCTCACGTTCGGAGTGCTGCTTCTCACCGGCGGGAAGCTCGCCGACCTGCTCGGCCGCCGGGCGATCTTCATCGCGGGCCTGGTGATCTTCACCGGTGCGTCACTGTGGTGCGGTCTCGCTGGCGGGGCAGGGTCACTCATCGCTGCGCGGACGGTGCAGGGTGTGGGCGCTGCGTTGATGAATCCCGCGACGCTGTCGATCATCACGGCGACCTTCCCGCCGCGCCAGCGGGGGACCGCGATCGGCATCTGGGCCGGTGTCTCTGCACTCGCGCTCGCGATCGGCCCGATCGTGGGTGGCCTGCTCACCGAGAAGGTCAACTGGAGCTGGATCTTCTTCATCAACATTCCCGTCGGCGTGCTCGGCGTGGTTGCGGCGCGCGTCTTCATCGACGAGACGAAGGACACGTCGAAGGAGCAGAGACTTGACTTACCTGGCCTGATCACCTCCGGGGCCGGTCTCTTCGCCCTCACCCTCGGGCTGATCGAGACCAACGATCACGCGTGGACGTCGACGCGTGTCCTGATGCTGTTCGCAATCGCAGTGGTGGCGCTCGCAGTTTTCGTGCTGCTCGAGCTGCGTCAGCGCCTGCCGATGCTCGACCTCTCGTTGTTCCGGAACCCGACGTTTGCGGGCGCCAACGCCGCGATGCTGCTCGTCGGGCTCGCGATGTTCGGGATCTTCTTCTACAACTCGCTCCTGCTGCAGCGCGTCCTCGGCTACAGCGCGATCGAGACCGGTGCGACGTTCCTCCCGATGACCGTCCTGATCATCCTCGTGGCTCCGGTCGCAGGCAGATTCTCCGACCGGATCGGCGCGCGTTGGTTGATGGGGGCAGGCATGACCCTGCTTGCGGTCTCGCTGCTTCTCTTCGGGACGCTCGACGCCAGCTCGTCCTTCTGGAACATCCTTCCCGGCCTGCTCGTGGGCGGCGTCGGCATGGCGGTCACGATGGCACCCACGACGGCCGCGGCGATGGGATCCGTTCCCGTGGCGAAAGCCGGCGTGGGCTCCGCAGTGATCAACAGCATGCGCCAGGTGGGCGGCTCGCTCGGTATCGCGATCATGGGTGCCCTCGTAGCCACGCGTGTCAGCGTCCCGCCGACGAATCCACTATGGCAAAGCGAATTCGTGGGCGGCTATCACCGGGCAGTTCACCTCGGCGCCGCACTCGTTCTCGTGGGCGCGATCATCTCCGTGCTAACGGTCCGCCAGCTGCCCCGTCACGAGGGCGCCGCGGAATCGGTCGTCGGCGCCTTGGCCAACGAGCCCTGAAAAGAGGAAGACCCCCGGCTGCGGCTCCGGGGGTCGATTCCTGTTAGGCGACTCCGCCCTGTGTGGCAGTCTCCCCGGGACTTGGCTCTGCGGCCCAGCCACGCCCCTTTCGGATCCCACCTGGTGAAGTGCCTCCTGCAGCCGACCCTGGCGTCTGGCCCGGATGCAAGATGGGCTCACTCTAGGAGGCTTCTCGTAGCATGTCAAGTAGCTCGGTCAAGTGATTTGTATTAGGCTTACTTGACTGGTTTCTCGCCCAAACATGACCTTTTCGGGGGATGTTGAAAAGGACAGGTTGAAGTTGGGTGAAGCATGTCGTCTACTACCCCGTACGTGTCTGACTCGACCGCCATCCGTCAGCAACAGCGGGCCTCCGCCGCTCAAGCCGGGCTGAGACTCGGCGAGCGCCTGCGCCAGCTCCGCGTGGCCGCCGGAATGACCCAGACGGATTTGGCAGGCGACCGGTTCTCCAAGGAGTACGTCAGTCAGATCGAGCGCGGCAAGACGCGGCCCACGCGCGAGACGATCAATTGGCTCGCGCAGCGCCTCGGCGTCGACTCCGGCTTCCTCGCCGACGGTGTCTCGGCGGACGAGCGCGGACGTGTCGATGCAGCTCTGACGCGCGCGGGCGCACTACTCGAGGCGCGCCGGAACGACGAGGCGCTCGAGGAGTTCGAGAGCATCCGCTCCGCCGTGCTGGCCACCGGCATGCCGGAGCTCGAGGCGCGGGCGCTCTCCGGTGAAGCGACGGTACGGATGCGCGCGGGCGACGTCCGCGAGGCGATCGCATTGCTCGAGCGGGCCCGCGCCCTCAGCGAGGGAACATCCTTCTCCGACGTCGAGCGCGCCGACGTGCTCTTCCGGCTCGGCGTCGGTCGCTACAAGCTCAACAGCATCCAGACGTCGATCGGGCTGTTCGACGAGGCGCTCAAGGTCGCCGAACGCTCGGAGATTCCATCCGATCAGCTGCGCTCCAACATCCTTGCGTGGCGCTCACGCTGTTATCGGCGGCGTCGCGACCTCGAGGCCGCCCGCGAGGACGTCGAACGCGCACTCGAGCTGGCCGAGGGCCTGAACGACAAGCGCACGGCCGCCGACGTCTACTTCCAGGCGTCGATCATCGCCGATCGCGAGGGTCACTGGGTCCTTGCGCGTTCCTATGCCGAGCGCGCCAAGGCCGCGTACGAGGAGCTCTCGGACCGCGGGAATCTCGGCCGCCTGCTCAACAACCTCGGCGGGATCAACTTCCTCCTCGGCCATCCGGAAGAGGCGGTGTCCTTCCTCAAGGACGCGGTCGGCATCGCCCTCGAGGTCGGCAACGACGCGGAGGCCGCACACGCGGTCAACGGCATCGCTCAGGTCCATCTGCGCACCGGCGACGTCAAGCGGGCCGAGGAGCAAGCGCGGTACGCGCTCGAGCTGCTCGGCGACCGTGTCGACGAGATCGCCGAGATCGGCAACGCCCATCTCGTCCTGGGCCGGGCGTTGCTCGAGCAGGACCGGCTCGAGGAGGCCGATGAGGCGTTCCAGGCCGGCGAGCATGCATACGACCAGCTTTCTTCCGGAAGTCATCGCGCATCGGCGTGGGTTGCCCAGGGCGATCTCGCCGCCCGGCGCGGCGACGACCGGGCGGCTGCCCGGCTCTATCGCCAGGCGGCCGACGCCCTGCAAGACGTCCGCTTCTAAGCCAGCTCTCGAGAGGAGGTGACCACCGTGTCCAAAGCTCGCCTGATCTATTTTGCGGTCTTCGCGATCATCATCGTGACTGCCCTGCTGCCGGCGCTGAGTCTGTGGCCTGAAGGGCCGCACGACGGCGCAGAGATCTAAAGTGAACGTGTGCGCGCTTTGCTCGTCGCCCTCGCGCTGATCGCTTTGGCGGCAGGCTGTGGCTCTACGACGAGTCGTTCGGAGCGAGGCGCGCCCAGCGCCGGGTCGCTGGAGGCACTCTGGAAGCACTCGAAGCAGAGTGAGAAGGCTGATGCAGGAGGCCGAAGAACGTGCAAGGCTTGAGCCACGACCGTGTCAGCACGAGGCGAAGAACCCGGGCTCGTCAGCGTTCGCGAGGTTGCGGATCAGCTCGGCGTGCACCCGGAAACGATCCGGCGGCTGATCCACGACGGGAGACTGGATGCCGTCCGCGTCGGGCGCGTTCTCCGCGTTCATCGGGAAGCGGTCGACCTCTTTCTCGCGCGGCAACGCGTGAAGCCGACGCGTTTCCAAGCCTAGGTGGAAAGGAAGCTTAGGCTCCGAAGCCGCCCGCGCTGACGCGTTCGATCACGAGGTGAGGAATACGTGCGTGCGGGCTGAGGTTCAGCAGCGTGCGGACGACCTCCGCGCAGTCCTCGGGGCGGATCATCTGCTCGCTCGGGATTGGGGCCCACTCGGCCATCGGCGTGTCGACGAATCCGGGGCTGATCGCGGTGGCGCGGATTCCGTGCTCCTGCTCGCCGCGATTCAGCGTCTTCGTGAACTGGATCACCGCAGCCTTTGACGCGCCGTAGACCGGGAGCTGGGGCGACGGGATCGTCCCCGCGATTGACGCCAGGTTCACGATCAAGCCGTGCCTCTCGCGCAACATCGGCAGTGCGGCGGCGGTCACCAGGATCGTTCCGCGCAGGTTGACGTTCAATTGCAGGTCGATGTGCTTCGTCTCGAGCTCGTCGACCGTTCCGGCGATCCCGATGCCGGCGCAGTTCACGAGCACGTCGAGCCGCCCGTGCTGGGCGCGATGCTCCTCGACCAGGCGACGGCAGTCCTCCGCGTCCGCAACGTCGGCTGCGACGGCATGGGCGCCGAGCATCTTGGCCGCCGCCTCGACCTTCTCGGGGGTCCTTGAGGCCAGCGTGAGGGCGAAGCCGTTCTCCCGCAGCATGCTCGCGATGGCGAAGCCGATACCTGAAGAGCCTCCCGTGACGAGCGCCGCCTTGTCCACCGAGCCATCTTTCCAAGTCGGAAGGTGCGACGCCGATCGTGCCGAACTGGGCGGCGGGGGAACCGAAAGGCTCCTCCTCTCCCCTGAAAGCCACGGGGGAACCGCATGGTTCCTCCGTGGCCTTTTCTCTTCCGGCAGGCGGGAATAGAACCGGGCACCAGGTCGTAACAACGGTGAACCGACGGCAGTCTGTAGACGAAAGGCTCACAGACCCCTACATTTCGCGGTTCAACCCCGGGAGGGCTTCATTGGACATCGACACAGGGCGCGTCAAGCTGACAGACCTCGCCTCGTGCGGAGGTTGCGCCGCGAAGTATTCGGCGGCCCGTCTCGAGCAGCTGCTCGCTGGCTTCATCCCGGCAGAAGCGGAGAACCTGCTCGTTGGACTGGCTCCCGCGGACGACGCGGCGGTGTATCGGTTGGACGAAGAGCGGGCGCTCATCTTCACGCTCGACTTCTTCCCGCCGGTGGTGGACGATCCCGGCGACTACGGTGCGATCGCGGCGACGAATGCGCTCAACGACGTCTTTGCAATGGGCGGGACTCCGTTGCTTGCTCTCTCCATCGCTGCGTTCCCCGAGGAGCTGCCGATCGAGATGCTCGCGGAAATCTTCGCCGCTGCGGACGCGCAGGTGCGTGCCGCCGGCGGACTGCTGGCAGGCGGGCACACGATTCGGGATGCGGAGCCCAAGTACGGGCTCGCCGTCGTCGGCACGGTTCGTCCCGACGGGATCTGGCCGAAGAACGGTGCGAAACCGGGCGATGCACTCTTCTTGACGAAGCCGCTCGGAACCGGCCTGATCATGACCGGGTACAAGAAGGGCCTGGCCGGCGACATGCAGCTTGAGCGCGCCATCCGCTGGATGCGAACGTTGAACAAGGACGCTGCCGAGCTTCTGCGGCGCCTCGAGCCCAACGCCGTCACGGACGTCACGGGCTTCGGTCTGTTCGGGCACGCCCACGAGGTCGCCGATCGCAGCGGCGTCTGCATCCGGCTCGAGTCGGAACGGTTCCCGGCCATCGACGGAGCACTCGACGTCGCGCGCAAGGGCGTGCGAACGAGCGGCGATCCTCGCAACCGTGACTTCGCGGCGGCGCACGTGACGACCGACGGTCTCTCGGATACGCTCGGCGCGCTTGGCTACGACCCGCAGACCGCGGGCGGCCTGCTCGTTTCCCTTCCGGCGGATCAGGGCGCCGCGCTCGAGGCCGAGTTCGCCGGGCGCAGGCTCTTCGTTCGCAGGATCGGTCGCGTGGAGGAGGGCGCCGGCGTCTTCGTCGAGTGAACGCCGGAATGATCCACGGGCGCTTCCAGCCCTTCCACAACGGACACCTCGAATACCTGCGGGGAGCCGCGGCGCAGTCCGACGAGGTGTTCGTCGGGATCACGAATCCGGATCCGCGGCGCATCAAGGAAGAGCCGAGCGATCCCCTCCGCCACCTGCCCGAATCGAATCCGTTCACGTACGTAGAGCGCATGCTGATGATCGAGGCCGTCGCGGAGGACGAGCGCATTCGCGCGCACGTGATCCCCTTCCCGGTGAACGAGCCGGAGCTGTGGTCGGCGTACGTGCCGGCGGGCGTGACGCAATACCTGCGGCTGTTCTCGGAGTGGGGCGGCACGAAGCTCGAGCGGATGCGTGACGCCGGGTACCAGGTCGTGGTGCTCGACAAAGGGGTCGACAAGGAGATCTCTGGGGCCGATGTGCGGGCTGCACTGCGCTCAGGCGCGGACTGGGAGGCATTCGTTCCTCCGGGTGTCGCACGCGTGATCAGGTCGCTGGAGCGCGTCCCGGTCTGAATGCATCCGATCGTCGTCTTCCTGCTGGACGGGCTTGCCGACCGTGCTCACGAGTCACTCGGCGGCCGCAGCGGGCTCGAGGCTGCGACGACCCCGAATCTCGACCACCTCTGCTCCGTGGGCTCCTGTGGCGTCCTCTACGCGATCGGGCCGGGACGCGCGCCCTCGAGCGAGGTCGCGCACTGGTCGATGTTCGGTTACCGGCCGGAGGAGTTTCCCGGGCGTGCAGTCTTCGAGGCTCTCGGCCGCGGGCAGGAGGTGAGCCGAGACCACGTCTTTGCGTACGCGGCGCTGCGGCCGGCCGAGCGCCGTGAGGACGGCTGGTGGCTCACCGGGCGGCCCGATCCCGACCGGGACGCGGAGGAAGCTGAGCGACTCGTCGCGGCGTGCGACGGAATCACGATCGACGGCCTGACCTTCTCGCTCGCCCACGTCTGGCGAGGTGAGGCAGTCCTTCGCCTCTCCGGCGGCGCGGACGAGCGTGTGACCGACAGCGACGCGTTCTTCCGCGATCGCCATCCCGTGCTGCGTCCTCAGGCGTTGGTCCCCGAAGCGGAGCGAACCGCGCGTGCGGCGGAAGAATGGAGCCGTGAGGTGATGCGACGGCTCGAGGGCGAGCGCTTCAACGTGATCACGCTGAAGTGGTGGGGCAGGCCGCGTGACGTCCCTACGTTCGAGCAGCGGCACGGGTTGCGCGGGACCTTCATCGCGAGCTCCGCGTTCCTGCGCGGGCTCGCACTCGCCGTCGGTCTCGTTGCACGCGAGGAGGCCGAGACGGACGATGCGGCAGCCGATCTGCGCGGCAGGGTCGCGCTCGCGCGGGAGCGACTCGAGGCAGGCGACACGTTCGTGTTCTGCCATGTCAAGAGCGCAGATGCCGCGGGGCACACGAAGGACCCTCGACAGAAGCAGGCGATGATCGAGACACTCGACGCGGCACTCGTGGATTTGCCGACCGACCGCGCGATCGTGTGCCTCACCGGCGATCATGCGACGCCCGCGTCCCCGGACGTGATCCACTCCGGCGATCCTGTCCCCTTCGTCATCGCCGGTCCCGGCGTCCGCGCGGACCGCGTCGGGGAGTTCGGCGAGCCGACATGCGCGGAAGGCATCCTCGGCCACTTGCGCGGGCCGGACATGATGCCGGTGCTCCTGAACGCCGCCGACCGCCCGCTGTTCCTCGGGTCGCGTCCCACCCCGTTCGAAGGGGCGGACGGCTACCCCGCGATTCTCGATCCCCTCTGAATAGACTCGAAGCCGTGCACGCCCAGCCCACGGCGCTCGCTCGGCTTCGGGCGCTCGCTCTCACTCCTGCACAGATCTACCCGCTCATGCTAGTGCAGCTCGGCGCGCTGTGGCTGATCGTCGGCACCGGGGCAGCGGTGCGGCTGACCGACTCCGGGCTCGGCTGCAGACATTGGCCCGGCTGCGAAGCGGGACATCCGCTGCCGGCGAAGAACGCGCACGCGTACGTCGAGTTCGGCAACCGGCTCGTTGGCGGTGTGACGATCGCGGTGACGCTGCTCGCGTGGCTCGCCGTGCGCCGGGTGCCGGGGCTGCCGCGCCTCTTTCGACGGCTCGCGCTTGCGGTCTTCCTCGGGACTCTGGCGCAGGCGCCGATCGGCTTGCTCGCGATCGCGACCGACCTTCGCTGGCCGATCGTCATGGTCCATCTGCTCCTGTCGATCGCGTTGCTCGGGGGCGCGACCATTCTCCTCCTCGAAGTCCGCTCGGCGGCCGTGGGCCGCATCGAGTCGCTCGTTCCACCGGAGTTGCAACGGCTGGGGCTCGCGTTCGTCTGCGCGGCCTTCGTGCTCATCGTGAGCGGATCGCTTGCAACCGCCTCCGGGCCGCACTCCGGCGGCGGGGCTGCGGACAAGATCGACCGGCTGGGACGGTTGGCACCTTTCGTTTACGCCCACGCTGCGATTGTGGGGATCTTCCTGCTGACTTTCATCTTCAGCCTCGGCTACCTGGCGGCGCGCCGCGATCGTGCGGAACGCCTCTTCAAGCTCGGCGCAGCAGTTTTCGTGCTGCTGCTCGTCCAGATGGGGCTGGGAGAGCTGCAGTGGCGGACGCATCTTCCGTGGGGGCTCGTACTGGCACACGTCTTTCTGGCGGCGACGGTCTGGGTCGGCACGGTCGCCCTCGCGACGCTGTTCTTCCGGCCGAACGTAGACTTCGCCGATCGCTGAAGAACTCCGCATCGTCGACCGGCCGAGCCTCCGGGAGCCCGTTCTGATCGCAGCGTTTCGCGGCTGGAACGACGGCGGCCAGGGCGCCTCGCTCGCGGGCGGCTACCTCGCCAAGATCTGGGAGGCGGACCGGTTCGCCGACATCGAGCCAGAGAACTTCTTCGACTTCCAGGCGACCCGTCCGCACGTTTCGCTCGTCGACGGCCAGACGCGGCACATCGACTGGCCCGAGAACGCCTTCTACCACGCGCCCATTCCGGATCTCGATCGCGACGCGGTGCTGCTGCTCGGGATCGAGCCGAACCTGCGCTGGCAGACGTTCACCCGCATGATCGTCGATCTGGCACAGGAGCTTGGTGTCAGGATGATGATCACGCTCGGGTCGTTGCTCGCGGACGTGCCACACACGAGACCGTCACCGGTGACCGGAGGAGGGACGGATCCGGAACTGGTCGAGCGCCTAGGCCTGCAGCGCTCCCGCTACGAAGGACCGACAGGCATCGTGGGTGTGCTCCACGACGCGTGCAACCACGCAAGCATTCCTTCGGTCAGCCTGTGGGCCGCCGTCCCTCACTATGTCTCGCTCGCGCCGAGCCCTCGCGCCGCGCTCGCGCTCTGTCAGCGCCTCGGCGACATTCTCGGGGCCCAGATCGACACGGCCGAGCTTCAGGAGGCCGCGGAGCGCTACAGCGAGCAGGTGACCGAGGCGGTCGCGTCCGACGAGGAGACTCAGGCCTACGTCGAGGAGCTCGAGCAGCGTGCCGAGTTGCTGGAAGACGAGGAGGACTTGCCGTCCGGCGAGTCGCTCGCCGCCGAGCTCACGCGCTTCTTGCGCGAGCGCGAGCACGGCAACGGCGGGCCCGAGCGCGGCCCGTCCGAACAGCCTTAGCGACTCTAACCAAAGGTGAACGCGTAGGCCGCAAGGCCGCGCGTGAAGCTGAGCTCGAGCAGGCCGTCCGAAGCGCTCTCCTGCGTGACGAGGGTGTAGAGCCGGTCCCCATCGACGCGTACGGTGGGCTGCGTCTTCCCGTTCACCTTGATCGCGACGAAACCGCGGCCGGTGAGCACGAGGTGGACGGTGCGCGCCTGGAAATGCAGGCGCAGGCGCGCGTTGTTCCCGGCGACGATCCGTTCGCCTTCAACCTTCCACTTGCCCGCGTACGCGTACGAGTCTTGCGTCAGCGACGCCGGGAAGCGGTACGTGGCGACCCGGTCGGTTCGCAGCGGCGAGCCCGTGTAGTTGCCGATGCGTAGATAGCCGAGGTACGACTCCGGCGTCCGCAGTTCGAGCGGTGTCCGGTCGGTGTCACGGCCGGCTTGCGGGAGTCGGCCCGCCTTGCCCGCCGCGAGCAAGAGGCGGATGTTGCGCTCGGTTTGCGCGTACTCCCCTTCGCCGAAGTGGACGTCGCGTACGCGTCCCGCCTGGTCGACGAGGTAATCGGCAGGCCAGTAGTTGTTCGAGTATGCCTTCCACGTCCCGTAGCTGTTGTCGAGGGCGACCGGGTAGTCGACGCCGAGGCGCTTGACGGCTGCCCGGACGTTGCCGAGATCGTGCTCGAATGCGAACTCCGGCGTGTGCACGCCCAGGATGACCAGGCCCTTCGAGCGGTAGCGCGCGTCCCAGGCTTTCAGGTACGGGAGCGTACGCAGGCAGTTGATACACGAGTACGTCCAGAAGTCGACCAGCACAACCTTGCCGCGGAGCTTGGGGAGGCTGAGTGGGCGCGAGTTGATCCACGCCGAGATGTCGTGGACGTCGGGCGCGGCGCCGTAGTCCTTCAGCGGCACCTTGCCGAGTTGCGAGGCCAGCTGCTGTTCGTGCGCGACGAAGGTCGGCTTGGTCTTTCCGCCGAGGCGGTCGAGCCTCTCTCTCGCCGTGGCTGTCCCCTCGATCGCGTTCTGGACTCGTTGCGCATAGCCGGGCACCCTCGTCTGCAGGGTTTCCGCCCAGCCCTGGTAGATGACAACCGCAGCTGCGGCGATCAGCACTCCACCGCCGATACGAACAGCCTGTGCGTGCTGCCGGAACCGTGCTGCGAGGCCTCGACTGCCGTGCGCAATCGCGAGCAGCGGCAATGCGACGCCGACGGCGTACGCAATCGCGATCGCGACGATCCAACCGCCGACACGATCAGTCGCAACGTTTGCCGTCAGCGATGCCAGCACCGGCCCGCCGCACGGGACGAACACGAGGCCGAGGCTCGCGCCGAGAAGGAAGCCTCCGCCGAGATCACCGGCGCGCCGCCGTGTGAACAGGGCGAACGGCCGCTCGACCTGCTCGCCAACCTTCGGCACGATCAGCGTCAGCGCCAGCAGGAGCAGCAGAGCCGCCCCGATCTGGATCTGGTGCTTCGCGCTGATGCCCAGCAGTCCCCACAACCACGCGCCGGCGAGCAGGAAGGCCGTGAAGGTCGTGACGAGGCCGGCGGCGATCGCGTAGGGCCGCCGCCTCGTCCCGCCGCCGGCGCCGCCGGCGAGCACGATCGGCAGCACTGGGAGGATGCAGGGCGTGAACGCGGTGATGACGCCCGCCGCGAACGCGATCGGGACGAGGATGAGCACTCTCGTTAGTCCTGGTTAGGCGGCCGGCGTTTCAGCGGACGCGGGCTCGGGCTTGGGGGCGGGCTTTTTCCTGGGCCGCGGTTTCGGCTTCTTGGCCTCCGCGGCCGCGACCTGCTGCTGCTCCTGCCCCTCTGCTGCCTTTGCCTGCTGCTGCTGCTGCTGCTGCTGCTGCTGCTGTGCCTGCGTCTGCTGCGTGCCGCTCTTCTTACGCTTGCGCCGCTTGCGCCTGCGGGAGCGGCCGGAGCTCAGCTTCGGCTGCGGAAGATTCTCCGCCAGCGCGCCGGCGACCTCGTGAACCGTGCCCAGCCGTTCGCGCGCCGCGTCGATGAGTTGCGTCGCGCGCGGGGTGTACCCCTCGGCGGATGCGAGCAACGCCGCACCGACCGGAACGGGCAACTCGAGCGCCGCGTTGACCAGCTTTGCCGCGTTCTCCTCGTGCCGGTGACCGCGGGAGTTCGCCAGTGCACCGAGCAGCCGCTTCGCCTCCGGGAACTCCGCGCTCGCCCGCCGGTCCTGCACCTTGCGCGAGGCGCGCGCGAGGCGCCAGGTCCAGCGTGCCAGGATCTGGTCCGGCGCGTCGGCCTTCCCTTCGGCAATCGCTCGCAGCAGAACGCGGACACCGCCCATCCGGTCTTTCTCCCAGGTTGGCGCCTGGGTCACGAGCGTGACGAGATCGTCGAAGTCGGCGCGCTCGACCGTCATCGACACACGGTCGGAGAGGGCGATCATGCGAAGGCGGCGGTTCGGGTTCTCCGCGGCGCAGGTCGCGAGGAACTGCTCGAGGCACGCTTTCGATGCGCCGCGTGCCGTCAGTTTCTCCACGAACGCCGCGCGCTCGTCGAAGCGGATCTGGCGTCCCGCGATCGTCGCCCAGTAGCGTTGCTCGTCCTCGTCGAGATACTTCGGATCGACGCGCTGCCACTCACGGGTGATCACGGCGAGGCGGCGGCGAACGTCGGGGGTGACCGGAACGAGCCATGGGGCGGGCGTTAGCTTGCGGCGCGCACGCCGCTGGACTCTACGGCGCGGGGCGGGCGTGACGCGGGCGCCCTCGCGGTAGAAGTCGGCATCGAGCAGGGAGTGCAGCGAGATCACGCGCTCGTTGTGTGTCGCCGCCTTCGGGACGAAGTCGACGACGATCCCGGCCTCCTTCCGCGGATGCGTGCGCATGATCCGGCCGATCCGCTGTTGATAGACCCGCCGCGACGCCGTCGGCGCGAGATGCATGCAGATGGTCGCGCGTGGAGAGTTCCAGCCTTCGGCGAGCAGCATCGCGTTGATGAGGACGTTGATCTCACCGCGCTCGTAGGCGGCCAGCGTCTCGGCGAGCCGCACGGGCGGTGTGCGCCCGGAGACGGCCTCCGCCTTCAGTCCCACGGCGCGAAACTCTTTCGCGAGGTTGTATGCGTGATCGACGCCGGCGGCGTAGACGATGCCCGGCGTGTTGTCGAACCGCTCGCGGTACAGCGACGCGGCAGCCTGGTTCAGCGCTTGGTGGTCGAGTGTCTTCGCCAGGATCTCCTGGTCGAAGTCGCCGCCGACGATCGGCACCTGGTTGATCGCGGCGACCGGCGGGACACGCAGGTCGCGCAGCGGCGCGATCAGCCCGCGCCGCGCCGCATCCTGCAACGGCAAGTCGTCGACCGATGCGGGAAACACGTCGGACACCTGCTTTGCGATCAACTGTTCGGTCGCCGTCATGCCGATGTAGATCGGCTCCGGGAACGCGCGGATCGCCGCGCTCGTCTTCTCACCGAGCGCAGTGTGGGCCTCGTCGCAGATCACGAGCTGGTATGCCTCGCGGGAGATCGTCCCCTGGTGGCGCGCGAACCACGCGTAGGTTTGGATGGTCAGCGGGTTGCCGTTCTGTAGTGATTCCTTACCGCGTTCGACAGCCGGCGCGAACCTGTCGCCGTACCCCTCGTCGGTGAGATCGCGCTGGAACTGCGAGACGAGCAGGCGACGGTGCGTGAGGATCAAGACGCCGAGGGAGCGTGCGGCTTCTACGAAGCCCGCCGCCGCAATCGTCTTGCCCGATGCTGTGGGATGACGGAACCGGTAGCGGCGAACCGCACCGGGGTCCGGTCCCGTGTAGTGCTCGTCCTCCTCCACCTCTTCGTCGAGGACGTCCTCTGCGGTCTCCTCGGCCGGCTCGTCCTCGTCTTCCGGTTCGGCCTCGGCTTCTACGACCTCGCCGACGCCGTTGCCGTTGCCGTTCGGCCCCGCTTCCTTCTCGTGCGACGCGATCAGCTCGGTCAGCATGCCGGCGAGCGCGTCGATCTGGTGGCGCCGCAACTCGGTGCCCGAGGCGAGGTGCGGCTTTTCCTCCGCCAGCACTCGCTCGAGACCGAGCATGAGGCCGTACTCGACCTTCCACCCGGACGAGGGCCTGCGCTGCCCTCCCGCGATCTCGGCGAGGGCGTCGTCTAGTGCGCGCCGGCGGGACGTGCCGGGCGCAAGGACCTTGGCGGGATCCTCGCCCTCACGAATGAAAGGCTCGCCCGCCCAGGCTTCGGCTCGGAGGGCGTCGGCCACCAGGCCGTCCGTCGCCTCCGACGCTGTGGTCGGCTGCTCTTTGATCTCCTGCATGGACGCAGCGTCTAAAAGCGCTGCATTGTGAAAGAAAAGGCGACCCCGCGAATCCCCAAGGCGGGCGTCGTCCAATCAGTATATCGACTGAAGCGCTAGGTGCCGAGACCCTCGAAGGAGCCTAGCCCGCTAATCCGCCGAAGACGGCGAAGGGGTTCTCGGGCTGTACCTCGTAGACCAGCTCGCCTCCCGGCTCGACCTCGCCGTGGACTCTCCTGGCCAGCTCGACGGCCTCCTCGCGGCTCCCGGCTCCCGCGATCACGTATGTGAAGGTGCGGGAGACGTCGTAGCCCTCGGAGCGGAGCTGCTCGGCCAGTTCGTGGGCCCCCCGGAGGCTGTCTGCCTCTACCCGCACCTCCCAAGGGGCATAGCCGCGCTGGAGGAGCTCCTCCTCGACGTCCGGCTGCTCGGGCTCGTCGTCCCAGCGCTCCTCGTCCCCGAGCCAGCGCTCGGTCACGAACCGGGACGGGGTCAGGCCCTGGTCGTCCAGCTCGCTCTCGATGATGCGCGCCGCCTGCTCGGCCTGCATGCCGGTTGCGGCGTAGACGAAAACGGTGTCGCCGTCCTGAGACACGGCCAGCCGGTGCTCGCGCAGCTCGTCGGCGAGCTCCTCCGCGCCGCTCTGTCGCAGCCCGAGCCGGCCCAGCAGATCCTGCGCCTCGGCCTCGTCGGGCAATTCGATCCGGATCCGCCAGTCGTCATGCGCCATGGCGGGAGCCTACTTTCGCGCGGCTCTCGTCACATGTTCGTACCCGTGCCTGGCACCGGTACGCCCTTGCGCAAGCCCGTACCTCCTAAGGCGTTGCCGGCTTCCGCGACGAACTCGTCACGCTTGCGTACCCGTGCCTGGCACCGGTACGCGTCCGGTTAGGCCGGGGCCACGGCGGTCAGGTCGGCGAACGTGTGCCCGAAGAGCCGCTCCGACATGCCGATCTGATCCAGGTGCTTCGTGATCCCGCCGAGGAAGAACGGCCAGCCGGCGCCGAGCAGGAGGCCAGCGTCGACGTCGGCGGCTTCGGTGACCACGCCTTCTTCGAGGAGGAGATGAATCTCGTCGGCCAAGGCTTCGAGGACGTCGTCGACGACCTGCTCCCGGGTTCGCGGCGCGTCTTCGAGCACAACTGGCTCATTGCCGTCGGCGAGCGCCGCCAGCGCGGGCGACAGCGGGAACCGCTCCGGGAACGCATCGTGCATCCGTTCGAGGACGTGGTTCGCCACTCGCGGCCCGACCATCTGCAGGAGGACCGATGGCGCCATCGGCATTCCCAGTGACATGACCGCGTCGTCCACCTCCTCGACCGGAGTCCCGTGCTCGACGGCGTCCATGATCACGCGCGTCATTCGCGTCAGCACGCGGTTGACGACGAAGCCCGGCGCGTCGTTGACGAGGATCGGGCGCTTGCGCAGCTTCTCGCCCACGTCCCACACGGTCGCGAGCGTCACCTCATCCGTCTCGGCGGCGCGGACGACCTCGAGCAGCGGCATCAGCGCGACGGGATTGAAGAAGTGCATCCCGGCGACGCGTTCGGGCCGGCGTAGATCCGCCGCCATGTCCGTGATCGACAGCGCCGAGGTGTTCGTCGCGAGCACGCACTCGTCCCGCGCGGCCTGTTCCAGCTCCGCGAACACCTGCTGCTTGATCTCCAGCTCCTCGAACACTGCCTCGAGCACCAGGTCGCAGTCGGCGAATCCTTCGTAGTCGGTGGAGCCCGAGACGAGGGATGAGAGAAACCGCCCCTTCCCCTCGTCGTAGCGGCCTTTGGCGACCTGGCCGGCGATCTCGGTGCGGATGTCTGTGAGCGCGTCGTCGACGATTTCCTGCTTCACGTCGCGGATCACGATCGGAACCTCGAGGCGGCGCAGGAACAGCGTCGCGACCTGGCGCGCCATCAAGCCGGCGCCGACGATGCCGACCCTATTCACCTTCAGCGCCGGGGCGGTAGGGCGCGCCGGGTGTCGCTTCGCGCGCAGCTCGACGAGCTGGAACGCGTAGAGCGAGGCCTGGGCCTGCGGGCCGGGGAGAAGCTCGCCGATCGCCTCTCGCTCGCGTTCGTAGCCCTCCTCGACCGTCCATTCCTGCGCGCCCGCGATCAGGTCGAGCGCGGCATACGGCGCCGGCGCAGCGCCGTGCACGGCGTCGTCCACCGCCGTGCGAGCGCGGCGGAAGATCGTCTCGGAATCGGACCAGTCGAGCTCGGGCCGCTCGAGCGGCCGTTCGGTGAGCTCGCGCGCGAATGCGAGCGATTCGTCGACGAACTCAGCCGGCTCGAGCAGGCGGTCGGCCATGCCGAGCTCGGCGACCTGCAGGCCGGTCAGCATCCGGTTCTGCCGCAAGGGATTTGACACGATCACTTTGATCGCGGTCTCCGGTCCGACGAGCCGGGGCAGGAGCTGCGTCCCGCCCCACGCGGGGAACAGGCCGAGGAAGACCTCCGGAAACGCAAAGTGGCGAACCGCGGTGGAGATTGTTCGCGCGGTGCAGTGCAACGCCAGCTCGACACCGCCGCCGAGGCAGGCGCCGTTGATCGCGGCCACCGTTGGGAACGGCAACGCACGTAGTCGCCCGAACAGCTCGTGTCCGGCGCGCGAGCCTTCGATCGCTCGCTCGCGCGTGATGTCCGGGAACTCTGTGATATCCGCACCCGCGGCGAAGACGAACGGCTTGCCCGTGATGACGGCGGCACGAAAGTCGCTCCCCTCGAGCCGCCCGATCAAGCGATCCAACGATTCGAGCGCCTCCTGGCCGAAGAAGGTCGGCTTCGTCCAGTCCTCGCCGTTGTCGATCGTCACGAGCGCGAGATCGCCCGCGCGCGTGAGCTTGAACTCAGTGACCGCCATCGGTGCTCCCCACCGGGGGAACCTCCCGGTTCCCCCGAGCCCCATCCCCTGGTCCGCTGGCGGGGACAGGCGGCTTCACCGCCTCCCACAACAGCGCCGCACCCATGCCCATGCCGACGCACAACGCCGTCAAGCCGTAACGAACGTCGGGCCGCTCACGGAATCCGTACGCGAGCTGCGCCATCAGGCGCACGCCAGTGGCAGCGAGCGGATGTCCGCAGGCGATCGCGCCGCCGTACGGATTGAGGCGCGGATCCTTCGGATCGACGCCCATTCCGTCGCACCAGGTCAGGACCTGGACGGCGAAGGGCTCGTTCAGCTCGAAGAGGCCCACGTCGTCGAGCGCCAGTCCTGCCTGCTCGAGCACGCGCTTCGTCGCCGGGATCGGACCGATTCCCATCAGCTCCGGCTCGACGCCCGCGAACCCGAACGCAACGAGACGCATCTTGGGCTCGAGCTCGAGCTCGGCCGCCGTTTCCTCGGCGGCCAGGAAGCAGGCGGTTGCGCCGTCCGTCAAACCGGCCGAGTTGCCTGCGGTAACGCGGCCGCCGGCGCGGAACGGCGTGCGCAGTGTCGCGAGGCCTTCGAGTGTCGTATCAGGGCGGAGAAACTCGTCGCTGTCCGCGAGCTTCCAGCCGTCGTCCGTGAACACGCTCATCGGCACGACGGTCTCGCGCATGACACCGTTCGACCACGCAGTCGCGGCACGCTGCTGGGATTGGACGGCGAACGCATCCGCGTCGGCCTTCGTGATTTGCGGGAAGCGGTCGTGCAGGTTCTCCGCCGTCGCACCCATCGTCACCGCGGAGGGATCGACGAGCCGCTCCGAAACGAAGCGCGGATTGAAGTCGACGTCCTCGCCCATCGGATGGTGTCCCATGTGCTCGACGCCGCCGGCGAGCGCGATGTCACATGCGCCGTACGCGATCTCACCCGCGCCGGCGGTTACAGCCGTCAGCGCGCCCGCGCACATACGGTCGACCGCAAAGCCGGGAACGGACTGCGGAATGCCGGCCAGCAGTGCGACGTCGCGCCCGAGCGTCAGCCCCTGGTCGCCGACCTGCGCGGTTGCCGCGTAGATGACGTCGCCAATGCTCTCCCGCGGGATCTCCGGATTCCGCCGCAGCAGCTCGCGCACGACCTTCACCGCCATGTCGTCGGCGCGCGTCTTCCAGAAGATGCCCTGTGGACCCGCACGCCCGAAAGCCGTGCGCACGCCGTCGACGAACACGACCTCCCGGCGTTCCACGCTGGCGAGTCTACGCGGCTCTCGGTCGCTGGAACCGGGTGCTTCCGGACGTCGTGTTACCCATGGCGTGCGTGAGACGGACGCGCGGGCGAAGCCCACGCGTCCTCAATGCGGCGCCGCCGAGTCGGCGCCTTCGAGCTTCTCGCGCAGGTCCTCGAGCTCCCAGCAGTTCGCCGCCAGCGCGTCCCGATGGAACTGGATCAGTAGCGAGCCGCCCGTCTCGAGCTTGCCGTCGCGGCAGGCATTCAACAGGCGGCGGTACGGGTCGAGCCCGTCGCCCGGCGCGTAGACGGCCTCCGGCGGCTCGTTGTCGTAGCGCGAGTCCCGCGCCTGCTCGGAGAGGTACGGCAGGTTCGCGACGACGAGGTCGACGGGCTCCGTGAGCGGCTCGAGGAGATCTCCCTGGACCACATGCACGCGGTCCTCGACACCGCGCAGCTTCGCGTTTTCGCGCGCGAGCTCAACCGCGGCGACGCTGGTGTCGGTCGCCCAGACCTCGACCCGCGGGCGGTTGACCGCCAGCGCAATCGCCACGGCGCCGCTGCCGGTGCCGACGTCCGCGACACGCATCGGGACTCCGTCGATTCGCTCGAGCGCCTCGTCGACGAGCCGTTCCGTCGACGGTCGGGGAGTGAACACCTGTCCGGGGGCAGTCAGCAGCGGGAGGTCGTAGAAGGACGTTTTCATAAGCTCTTGCCGTGGAGGACTGGGCGGAGCACGCACGGCGTGAAGATGAACGGTACCGGGATGGCGAGGCGCGACTGCCGGACGCCGAGGATCAGGACGCCCGCCAGCGCCAGCTGACTCGGATGGGGAACGCAGCCGGAGGCGCGGGTCTTGCACGGCTCATGGACGGCAATACGAAGGACGCGCTCGATTGGTTCGCAAGGGCTGTCGAGCGCTACCGGGAGAGCTATGAGCTTGCGCCGCTGGGAAGCTGGGGAAGGCCGATCGCGATCCTCAAGGCGCGCATCCTCGCCGGCGACTGGGACGGCGCCGAGGCCGACGCGCGCTGGACGCTCGAAGAGGGTGCCGCGGAGGCGCAGTCGCCGATCGGCCGGTACGCCGCCACGCTCGCTCTGCTCGTGCTCGGTCGTGACCATGAGGCGCGCGTACTCGCGGATGGCCTGCGCGCGCACGACGACTTCCCCGTGCCGGTCGGAGACGCGCTCGCTTTCATCGCCGCCCAGGACCCGGTTGCGTATGTCGAGGCGATCGAGGCCGTGCTCGAATCGTTCGAGACACGCGAGGACTACCTCGAGGACATTCCGGCGGCGGACACGGTGCTCGTGCTGCAGGCGCTCGCCGGCCGTCGCGAGCTGGCCGCGGAGCTGCGCTCGCCGCTCCTTCCCTAGTCCTGCTGCGCGGGCGGGTGCGCGAACATGGTCAGTACGATCTTGTCCGCGTTTTCGTCTTCGCGGTCGCGTGCGGTTTCCAGGAACGTCCCGATTAGTTCGAGCGCGCGTTCCATTGTCAGCTTCACCTCGAGCTGCGCGCTCCGAAACGTGCCGTCAGCCGAGTAGACCGCGTGCGCACGCTGGACTTGGTCGATCATCGCCGCCTGGATGTCGCTGGCGCCGCCCGCCGAGAGCAGCTCGGGCGCAACTCGGAAGACCTTCGCGACGGCGCGGTACGGCTTCTCGCGTCCGCGTCCGTTTGCATCCGCGAGCTCGATCAGCCCTGCCTTGAGCAGCATGCGCACGTGGAAGTGCAGGTGGCCGGGGTCGACGCCGAGTCGCTGGGCGAGCTCACGGTTCGTCAGCTGCCAGTCGCCTTCTTGGCCGAGCATCTCCAGCACGCGCACGCGCAGCGGATGGCCGAGCGCCTTTAATTGCTCCGGCTTGTCGAGTACCAGCGTCTCTTGCAAAAGAACGGCCCGCCCCTTTGGTCTCCGGGGCGCACTTCTACATATAGAGAGAGCCATGTCAAGCTCGAAGCTTGGCTGCTGCAGCGCGATCGAGGATTGCCGTTGTCCTGCCGCCGCGGGCCCGGACGAGGCTGGCCGGCGTGTCGGGGCTTGGTTTCGACGCGAAAGCCCGGCGCGCGGCCTCGGCCTTCTCGGTGCCGGAGACCGCGAAAAGGATCTCGCTCGCGCTGTTCAGAGCGGGGATGCTCAGCGTTACCCGGTCGACGAAGGGCTCCAGCCCGGGCTCCGCCGGGAGCACACGCTTGCTCTGCTGCAGGGTCGGTGCATTCGGGAACAGGGATGCGACGTGACCGTCCTTGCCGATGCCGAGCAGCTCGAGATCGAACACGATGTCGCCGACCTCCTGCTCGTAGTCGGCGGCCGCCCTCTCCTTCCCGAGCTCGCCCTTGATGCGATGGACGGCGCGCGGGTCGCGCTCGAGCCGGTCGAGCAGCGTGCGTTTTGCAAGCGCATAGTTCGAGAGGTCGTCGTCCGGTGGAACGCAGCGTTCGTCGCTCCACCAGATCTCCGCCTTGCTCCAGTCGGGCTCGCGCTCCGCCGCTTCTTTGTACGCCTGCTCGGGCGTCGTACCACCCGTGAGCGCGATGTGCCCGCCTTTGCGCGCCGCGCGCGCCAGCCGCTCGGCCACCACCGCGGCGACTTCGCTCGCGTCCTCGACCACGACGAGCTCGACGTCGCCGTTCAGGAATCGCCCGCCGCGAGCTCTTTCGAGCGCTCCATCGCCGCCTTCCTCCGCGACCGCCATAAGCGGTCGCTCCGTCGCGTGGGGCAAACCATGTTTCCCCCACGTGCCCCCTTCTTCTCTGAAGTACGCCTCCCAACAGGCGTCGCTGCTCGCCGCGTGTTGGGAGGAGAAACAGTGGGGGAACCTCCCGGTTCCCCCCGTCCCCCTCCACGCAGCGCTGGAGCGCGCGTCACGAATCGCCTGCTGCGAGCTCTTTCGAGCGCTCCATCGCCGCCTGTATCGCATTGAGGAACGCAGCGCGTACGCCAGCCTGTTCCAATTCCCGAATTGCGTGAATCGTCGTGCCGCCCGGTGATGTCACCGCTTCGCGCAGCTCGACCGGATGCATCTCCTCGTCGCGCAAGAGCTTTGCGGTGCCGAGCATCGTCTGAACGACGAGCTGCGTCGATGTCTCGCGTCCGAGGCCGAGCAGGATGCCCGCGTCGATCATCGCTTCCGCGAGCAGTGCGAAGTACGCGGGCCCTGAGCCGGACACGGCCGTCACGGCGTCCATGTAGCGCTCCGGCACGCGAACAACGCGGCCCAGGTGTGAGAGCACATCCTCGGCGAGGTCGAGCTGCTCGTCGTCGGCGTGTGCTCCCGCGCAGATCCCGGCGATGCCCTCGTGGACGAGAGCCGGGGCGTTTGGCATGGCGCGCACTACCGGAACGCCCGGTGCGAGGCGCGCCTCGATCTGCGCAGTCGGAATGGCGGCGGCGACGGAGAGGACCGTCTGCTCAGGCGCCAGCAACCCACCGATCTCGCCGAGCAGGACGTCGAAGTCCTGCGGCTTGACTGCGATCACGACGAGCCCGGCGTCGGCGACCGCTTCTGCGTTGGACAGGGTTGCCTTGACTCCGTGGCGGTCGGCGAGCTCCTTCAGTCGCTCCTCACGACGCCCGGTGACGACGATGTCTCCCGGTTTCCGCCAGCCCGAGCTGAGCAGCCCTGCCAACAGGGACTCGCCGATCCGCCCGGCGCCGAGAATCGCGATCTTCCGATTCGCAGCCATGTCGCAGTCTAGGAAGTCAGAGCCGTCCGGTACGGGCCGAGTGTCCTCTCGTCGCGGAAGACGAACCGCGCCAGCTCGACCGAGGGGTGCGCCGCAAGGGCCGCCTGTGTCGCCGCGATCGCGACCGGAGCAGCAAGCTCCACGGGGTAGCCGTACGCACCGGTCGAGATCGCCGGGAACGCGACCGATCTGCAGCCGAGCTCGTCGGCGAGCTCGATCGCTCGCCGATGGCACGATGCGAGCAGCTCGGACTCGCCTGCGCCGCCGCCGCCCCAGATCGGGCCGACGGCGTGGAGCACGTGCCTCGCCGGCAACGCCCCGCCCGAGGTCGCCTTCACGCCTCCCGGGTCGCAGCCTCCGAGTAGGCGACACTCCTCCAGAATCGACGGCCCGCCCGCGCGGTGGATCGCGCCGTCCACGCCGCCGCCGCCGAGCAGTCCGGGATTCGCCGCATTGACGATCGCGTCGACCTCCTGCTCCGTGATGTCGCCGAGGACAAGCTCGATCACGCGTACGCCGGCCGCGGGAAACGGACGGGCCGGTCCTCGGGGAGCGGAATCAACCCGTGCGCGAAGCCCGTCGCGAGGTACAGCCCGGCCAGGCCGCCCCATTCGCCGTAGGGCGCGAGCAGCTCGGCCGTCTCGTGCGCCTCCACCCAGCGGCCGCGCAGTCGCGACATCAGTTTCACGAGCGAGAGGTCTCCGACCAGGCCGCGCTCGTAGCGCCCGAGCCCCTCGAGGCAGACGACGCCGGCGGACCAGGGGCCGAGCCCTCGCTGCCGCTCGATGAAGGCCGCCGCCTGCTCTGTCGACAGCGCATGCAACTTCTCGAGGTCGGTGGACCGACAGATCCGGACGAGGGCAGCCGCGCGGCTCGCGTGCAATCCGAGCTGCCGCAGTCGCACCGGCGCGAACCGCGCAAGCGACTTCGACGTCGGCGGGGCATGGAGATCGGTTCCATCGACGCGCGGCTCGACAGCGCGCACGATGATGCGCTCGAGCTGTCGCGCTCGGCGCGAGTCGATCAGCTGTCCGCAGAACGCACGCAACAGTGTCTGCGCCACTGTCGCCATCCGCAGCTGCCGCATCCCCTGGAATCGTGAAGCAGTTTCGCCGATGAGCGCATCGCGCGCGAAGCGACGCAGAAACTCGGTGTGGTCGGCATCAACGGCGAGGACGAACCGCAACCGCTCTAGACCCTCTTCGCTCTCCGCCCGCAGCACCAGGCGTCCGTCCAACGTCTGCCTGGCCGTTGCGACCTCCACGAGCTCGCCGACGCGCAGCGTGGTTGTCAGCGTCCCGTCACGGACCTGGCGCGTCGCATCGCTCGCGTGCTTCGCACAGAGGGCGAGCGTGTACGGGCCGGCGGGGCGAACGACCCGCTCGAGGGTCAATTCTTGCGGGTTGCGAGCTCGGCGTCCACGCCGAGATCGTACGCGCGGCGGAGGATCGGCTCCGCCTCGTCGGCTCGCCCTTGCTCCTGCAGGAGCGCAGCCCAGTCGAGGGAGGCCAGGCCTGCGTTGTGCCGCCGGCCGTGAACCGTCAGAAGATCGACTGCGCGGCGATACGTTTCGTTTGCGGCATCCGTTTCCCCCTGGAGCGCAAGCCCACGGGCGAGTGCCCAGCAGGCCGCACCCATTTCGCCCCCGTGAAAGTCCCCGAGGATCGCCAGCGCGTCCCTGGCGCAATCGACGGCGCGTCCACCGTCACCCTCGAGCGTCGCGAGGCGAGACTGGCCGATGCGCAGCATCCCGAGGTCCGCAGGTTCCGGGGTAGGACCGAGGAGCCGTGCGGCGATCTCGAGTTGGTTGCGGGTCTCGTTGGCGCGTCCCTCCTCGGAATCGATGCCGGCCGAGAGGAGGTATCCGCGGGCAAGCGTCAGCGTGTCGTCGGTTGCCTCGAGGAGGGCGATCGCCTTGCGGATCTGCGTGAGCGCCTCGGCCGAACGGCCTTCGATCGCAGCCACACGAGCGAGTGACCAGTAAAGGCGTACGCGCGTGTAACCATCGCCAGAGTCGCCCGCCCGGCTCAGCGCGCCGCGGACGACCTCGGTAGCGCGGTCGTAGTCCCCTGCATCGGTCAGCGCATAGCTCAGGAACGTGGCGTAGCGGACGAGGAGCGTTATGTCGTCGGGCGTTGCCGCGGTTACCTCTCCGAGGCATCTTTCGAGCAGGCGTGCAGCGCGGTCCGGTGCTCCGAGCGCAGCGTAGGACTGCGCGAGCGCCGTGTACACGTCAGGACGGAGGTGGGGAGCGACGCGCTCATACTCGAGGGCGGATTCCAGGCGTTCGACCGCGTCGAGGTGATTGCCGCGGTGGGCAGAAGCGAGCCCGAGTCCAATCGCCGCACGACTCGCTGAGACCCGATCACCTGCGGCGCTCGCGTCGGCGAGGACTTCCTGGAGCTTCTGCTCTGCTGCGCCCGTGTCCGACTCGAGTCGAAGTTGAAGCTCTGCGTCCGCGAGCTTGAGCTCCCGGTCGTCGATCTCGCGGATGTCACGGCCGGTCTCGAGGTACTCGACCGAAACCCCGAGCTTCTGCGCCAGCTTGCGGAGCGCCTTGACCGACGGCGTGCGTGCACCCGCCTCGATACGCGAGATGTATGCATAGGAAACGCCAGGCGATGAAAGGTCGCGCTGGGAGAAGCCTCGCGCCACGCGCAGGCGCTTGAGGCGGGCTCCGACGCCTTCTGTGATCTCGCTCAAGGACACCCTCTCGGGATCATCAGGAGTTCTCGGACATAAGTCAAATCTTCTACCAAATTCTCCTTCTAGAGTCACTCCCTGTCAATCGGCGCTTCCTCATGACAACATAAGCCCCTCGAATTGCGGATCTGGTTGGGGGAAGGAGGGACTCATGCATCCCTGGGGCTCCTAATTGACTTTCAGCGGGCGGGGGCGCTCACTACGCTCCCGCCCGGTTTACTACCCGCCTGATGTCTTCAGGGCTCGCGATCGCGGTCTACGGGCTGCTGCTCGTGCCCGGCGCGATCCTTGTCTGGCGGCGGCCGATCTTCGCGCTGTACGCCTGGATCGTCGGGCTCGCCGCGCACAACGCCGTGATGGCGGCGCTGTACGGGGCCGGCGTCCGCGGAGGCGCTCTGACGGCCATCCAGGCTTGGAAGGAGGTCCTGCTCGGCGTCGCGCTCGCCCGAGTCGCGCTCGAGGCCCTGCGCGCCGGGCGGCTTGCTTTCCGGGTTCACCCGGCCGACGTAGTCGCAGTCGCATTCGCAGCAGTCGTCTGCGTGTACGCCGTGCTCCCGCAGGATTGGCTCGGCGGGACTGCGGACCGATCCGCGATCGGGCTCGCGCTGAAGCACGACCTCGTTCCGGTGGGCGCGTACTTCCTGGGCCGCTCCGTGATCCTGCGCCGCGAGGAGCTCGTCCGCCTCGTCTGGACGATCGTCGGCACGGCGGCTGCGGTCGCCGTGCTCGGGCTCCTCGACGATTTCTTCATTCCGATCTCGTGGTGGCGCGACTCCGCAGTCGTGGACTACTTCCACAAGCACCTCGGCTACGACTACCACGGCACCGGTGGCCTCCCGGAGAACTTCGTGTTCAACAACGGCGGCGACGTCCATGGGTTCTACCGCCGGCTCGTGTCGACCTTCCTCGGGCCGCTCGCGAGTGCGTACATGTTCGTCGTTGCGTTGCTGCTCGGCGCGGCGTTCCTCCGCCGGCCGTGCATCCTGGTCCCGTTGAGCGCGGCGATCTTTGCGGGTCTGCTCTTCACGTTCTCGCGTTCGTCACTGCTTGCACTCGCGGCGGGCCTCGTCGTGCTCGCTTTCGTCACGCGGCGCTGGTGGCCGGTCGCTGCCGCCGTCGCGACGCTCGCCGTCAGCGTGGCGTGGGTGCACGTCTTCCCGCACGTCGCACCGACGGGCAAGTGGACGCAGCAGGATCTGGTGCAGCAGCGCAACCACGCGAAGGCGCGGCCGGGAGCGAGCGGTAGCGCCGGCAGCATCGACGAGCCGTCGATTCACAGCCACTGGATCAGTCTCCGGGAAGGTGTGCGCACGGTCGTCCACCATCCGCAGGGATACGGCCTCGGCAACGCCGGCCAAACTGCCTCGCGCACCGGTACGCCGATCAAGGCGGGTGAGTCGAACTACACGGAGATCGGGGCCGAGACAGGATTATTCGGAGCGCTTCTCTGGATCGCCTGGGGATTCGCGATCTTCGTCGGTCTCGTCGTCTCGGCGCGGCACACCCGCTGGTGGGCGGCGGCAGGGATCGCGGCCGCGTTCGCGGCGGCGCTCGTGCTCGCAGTGCAGACGGACGTGATCGGAGATCCCTGGATGGCGTATTGCCTTTGGGCTTGCGTCGGCGTTGCGCTCATGCCGCTGCCTATCCTCCGAGAGTGAGCGCGACCGCGCAAATCCCCGAGACGCAGCAACAGCGCGTGCGTGTGATCTTCGGCGCGCTGATCCTGGTCTTTCTCCTCGCGTCGCTCGACCAGACGATCGTGTCGACGGCGCTGCCGACGATCGTCGGCGAGCTCGGTGGGCTTCAGCACCTCTCCTGGGTGGTCACCGCTTACCTGCTCGCATCGACCGTGTCGGGACCGCTCTACGGGAAGTTCGGCGACCTCTACGGGCGGAAGGTCGTCTTGCAGACGGCGATCGTCATCTTCCTGGTCGGCTCTGCTTTGTGCGGGCTGAGCCAGAACATGGCTGAGCTGATTTCCTTCCGTGCGCTACAGGGTCTCGGCGCCGGCGGTCTCATCGTGACAGCGATCGCGGTCATCGGCGACGTGATTCCGCCGCGCGATCGCGGCCGCTACCAGGGCATCTTCGGCGGTGTCTTCGGGGTGTCCACGATCATCGGGCCGCTGCTCGGCGGTTTCTTCGTCGACAATCTCTCCTGGCGCTGGATCTTCTACGTCAACCTGCCGATCGGAGCGGTCGCCTTCGTCGTCATCGGCGCCGTATTCCACGTCCGCCCTGCGCCCA
>WNGD01002066.1_pt1 | contig 72387 bp, 79 predicted proteins | sample 5400671 | NCBI WGS metagenome assembly WNGD01 (sample SAMN13153369, study PRJNA577476) | soil metagenome | isolation source: 40 cm soil or saprolite under grassland replicate 2 | place: USA:California | collected 2016-06-15
GCCGAGCGAGAGCAGCGCTGCATAGCGGTCGTACGTCGGCCCGAGCGGCGCGAAGAGCGTCCGCGCGGAGACGTCCCCTGCCACGAGGCCGAGTTTATGCTCGCGCGATGGCGCTGAGCGAGGACGTCAGCAGGATCGCAGCGGCCGCGGCTGCTCACGCTGGGCCCGACGAGGCGGTCGCGGCGGTGCTCCCCGTCGAGACCGCGGTCGGCGAACGCGTGTACCTCGCGGCGTTCGCCGACGCGGCGGGCAGCCAGGAATGGCTTGCCCTTACTGATGACGGCGCGCCCCTGACGAGCAGGGACCGCGTGCGCGAGGCGGCGTCGATCGCCGCCCTCGTCGAGGTCGCCGAGGAGGCCGCTGGGCAGGCGGCCGACGGGCCGCGACTCGCGTCGCTGCCGTACCTCGACTCGCTCGGAGGCGACAGCAGCCTCGCCGGGGTGCTCCCCGCCGTGGACGAGCTGACACGCGACGTCGAGATGCACTACAAGCTTGAGCTGAGCTGATGAACGAAGCGCTGATGGAGGCCGTCGAGGAGTTCGCCGCGTTCCTCGAGCTGAACAAGCCTGAGGATCTCAACCCAAAGATGGCCGCCTTGGGCCTGGGCAGATTGCGCGACATCGTCCAGGCGCTCGAGGAGCAAGACCGCGCGACCCTCGTCTCGTTCTTCGAGAGCCGTGTCGAGCTGTCGTCAGGCGCCTATCGGCGGTTCCTCGAGCGACTTCCCGAGACGCTCCGCTTGCGTTGATGCTTTCGGAGGGCTCACTTGCCGACCGGGTCGTCCTGATCACCGGCGGCGGCACCGGGCTCGGCCGCGCGATGGCGCTCGAGCTCGGCCGGCTCGGCGCGAAGGTGGCCGTTCTGGGCCGGCGGCTCGAACCGTTGGAAGAAACGGTTGCACAACTGCCCGGCGAGGGGTTCGCCGCACCCGCCGACGTCCGCGAGCCTGACGCCGTCGCGGCCGCCTTCGACGCGACGGAGGCTGCGCTCGGACCGGTCACGACGCTCGTCAACAACGCGGCCGGCAACTTTCTCGTGCGCGCAGAGGACCTTTCGCCGAACGGCTGGCGTGCCGTCGTCGGGATCGTCCTCGACGGGACGTTCCACTGCTCGCGCGAGCTCGGCCGCCGCGTGATCGAGCGCGGCGGCGCCAACGCGCAGATCGTCAACATCGTCGCCAGCTATGCGTGGACGGGCGGACCGGGGACGGTGCATTCGGCGGCGGCCAAGGCAGGCGTCGTCAACCTGACCCGGACGCTCGCGGTCGAATGGGCACAGCATGGGATCCGCGTGAACGCGATCGCGCCGGGCCCGGTGGACACCGAGGAGACGCGCGAACGGCTCTGGCCGACGGAGGAGATTCGCGAGCAGCTGCTGCGGCGCATCCCCCTGCACCGCTTCGGCACTGAGGAAGACGTCGCGCACGCATGCGCGTACCTCGTCAGCGACTACGCCGGCTACGTCACGGGCGACGTCCTCACCGTCGACGGCGGTGCGTGGCTCGAGCAGGGGATGTTCCTGTAGCTACGGGCCGAGTGCCGGCGGCGGCCGCCGCACGAAGCGTTGGGCCCAGACCTGTCCGTGGCGGTGGACTGCCATCCCGAGCGCGAAGATCCCCAGCCCCAGGACGAGGGTCAGCAGTCCGAACGGCCACCGTCTCTCGTTCAGCTCCTTCGTCAGATAGTGCACGAGGGGGCTGTAGAGCCCGAGCACGCCGTACACGGCCCACGTCGCGCGCCGGACCGGGCCGGCGACGATCAACAACAAAACGCCGCCGATCAACATCGGAATCCAGCCGCGCTCGGGGTCTCCGCCCGGAGCGGCGGTGAGATAGACGAGTCCGGCCGCGACGCTGAAGAGGCCGAGCACGTGGAACCAGAAGGCCTCACGGCGGCGGCCGAACGCATCGAGGAACACGCCGACGATGACGAGCACGGCGCCGATGACCAGTGCCGTCGCGGCGCGGCGGTCGCCGCTCGGGCTTTCGTCGAAACACGGCGTCAGAAGTTGAGCGGAGACGAGGATCGCCCCGTTCGCGACCCCGAGGACAAACGAAAAGCGAGTCAGCCACCAGGCGATGAATCCGACGGCGGCAGTCGCGAGACCGACGCCGAACGTGTAGCCGCTGAACTCTTCGAAGGGTTGGAAGAAGGGATCGCTCGGCCAGACGTCGATCAGCTTCAGGAATCCGACGGCGACGGCCGGGAACGCACCGACCGCGAGCGCGGCTGCCAGGCCGCCGGGGACCCACCACCAGCGTCGGAGGAGCAGCCAGGAAGCAGCGGCGAACCAGACGAAGAAGGCGAGCGCCGCCAGGAAGATCCAGAGCCCGCTCTGGCTGTCGGGAATCGTCTCGATCAGGTCATAGACGGCGAACTCAGTCGCGAACGCGCCGAAGAACCAGAGCACGTTCGGCGGGTCCATGCGCGGCCGGTCTCGTTCCGCCAACTTCGGGGGAAGGACCACGCCTGCCCGCTCCTCCACGAGCGCGACCTTAACCTCCAGGCGTTCCCTATGCTTGAGGCATGGAAGGTGGTTTCGGCTTCCCGTTCCAGGGCGATCCGGAGGATCTGCTCCGCGGCCTGCGCGAGTTCGCCGAGCAGCAGGCGGAGACGGTTCAGGAGGCGCAGCGCGAGCAGTTCGCCACGTTGACGTTGAACACTGCCGTGCAGCTGACGGCCGCGGCGCTGTCGCAGGTGGACGTGCAGGGCAGCTCCGAGGAGCAGTCGTTGGCGCTGCGCGATGCGATGCGCGTGCTCTTCCCCGAGGCGGTCGCGCTCGTGAGCGCGGCCCGCCAGGGCTTCATGCGCGAAGGTTAATGTTCGGCAGGATCCGCGAGTGGCGGATCGACCGCATGACAGACCGTGTCGCGCGCCGCCCGCACGGCCGTGCCGCGCGCCAGACCTATGCCGCGGAGGACGTGCACTCGTTCGCGTGGGAGCCCGTGCTGGAGGCGCTGGCGCTCACGGCCGGCGACACGCTGCTGGACGTCGGCTGCGGCGGCGGGGTCTTCCTCCGGCGCGCGCTCGAGACCGGCTGTACGGCCGTCGGCCTCGACCACAGCCGCGAGATGGTCCGGCTCGCGCGGAAGACGACCGCGGGTCGCGCGCGGGTCGTGCTGGGCTCCGCCGACCGGCTCCCGTTCGGCGACGGCGAGTTCACGGTCGTCTGCAGCATCGTCGCGTTCTTCTTCTTCCCGGACCCGGTCGCGGCGCTGCGCGAATTCCGCCGGGTGCTCCAACCCGAGCGCGGCCGCGTCGCGATCTACACGACCGCCCCGGAGATGAAGGGGACGCCGGCGGCGCCGTATCCGCTGGCGACGCGCGGGCACTTCTACGAGGACGACGAACTGGCCGAGTTTCCGCGGGCCGCCGGGTTCCGCGAGGGCCATGTGCTGCGGCCGGGCCCAGGAGCGCAGCTGCTCGTGGCGCGGCCGTAGAATCGCGGCCTCGTGGCGATCTTCGACCGCGCGATCGTCCGCCTGCTTCCCGCCGTCCCGCGGCCGGTCGTCCAAAAGCTCTCCGAGCGGTACATCGCGGGGCCGGAGCTGAAGGACGCGCGCGAGGCCGTCCGCCGCATCAATGCCGAGGGCAAGCTGGCCACGATCGACGTCCTCGGCGAGGAGATCACAACCGAGGAGGAGGCGGCGGCGATCGTCCGCGCGTACCAGGACGTCTTCGCCGACATCGAGCGCTGCGGGCTGGACGCCAACGTCAGCGTCAAGCTGACGGCGCTTGGGCTCAAGCTCGGCCATGACCTCTGCCGCGACAACCTGCGCACCGTCGTCGAGGACGCGGCCTCGCGCGGCAACTTCGTGCGGATCGACATGGAGGACTCGTCCACGACGGACGACACGCTGCGCCTGTACCGGGAGCTGCGCGAAGAGGGACATCGGAACCTGGGCGTGGTGCTGCAGGCGATGCTGCGGCGGACCGTCTCCGATATCGACGCGCTCGCCGACCTGAGGCCGAGCGTCCGGTTGTGCAAGGGGATCTACGTCGAGCCGCCAGAGATCGCGTATCAGGACTACGAGGCTGTGCGCGCGTCGTTCGTGCGGGCGCTCGAGGCACTGCTGGTGGCGGGCTCTTACGTCGGCATCGCGACGCACGACGACTGGTTGCTCCGCGAGGGTCGCCGGCTCGTCGCGGAGCACGGCCTCACCCGGGACGACTACGAGTTCCAGATGCTCTTGGGCGTGCGTGCTGAGCTGGGCGAGGAGCTGGTCGTGGATGGACATCGCCTCCGCATCTACGTCCCGTTCGGACGGCACTGGTACGCGTACTCGCTCCGCCGCCTACAGGAGAATCCGAAGATCGCCGGTTACATCGCCGCGGACACGCTCGGCCGCCTCATCGGTCGCAACGGCGCTTGATCTGGGCCCGCGCCGAAGGGTGCCGCGTCTGGGATGAGAGCGGGCGCGAGTACATCGACCTGACCGCCGGGTTCGGTGTCGCGGCGCTCGGGCACCGCAACCAGATGATCATGGACGCCGTCGCGAACGCGCCGGTTGTTCATGCGTTGGGCGATCTCGCCGAGGCCGAAGTCACGCGTCAGCTTCGCGACGCGTTGCCGTGGCCTGCGAAGTTCGGCGTGACGGGAGAGGACGCGGTGGAGATCGCGTTGCGCACCGCGCTGCTCGCCACGAACAAGCCCGGAATCGTCGCCTTCGAGGGCGCATACCACGGCACCGGTTTACTGGCGCTTGCGGCCACCGGGCTGGAACGCTTTCGCCAGCCGTTCGATGCCTGGCTCCCGGGCCCGGTACATCGCCGCACGTACGGCGATGATCCGGGCGAGCTGCCTCCGGACGCCGGCGTCATGATCGTCGAGCCTGTGCAGGGCCGCGGCGGTTCGCGCGTCCCGCCGGACGACTTCCTCTCGATCCTGCGGGAGCGGTGTGACGAGGCGGGTGCGCTGCTCGTGGTCGACGCGATCTTCACCGCACTCGGGCGCATCGGTGAGATGTGGCCGGGCTCGGACGTCGCAGATGTCATGTGCGTCGGCAAGGCGCTCGGTGGGGGCCTGCCGCTGTCTGCGGCGCTGTTCGTGCGGCGTGAGCTCGAAGGTGTGTGGCAGCTCGGCCTCGAGGACGTCTACACGCATACGCACAGCGGGAATCCGCTCGCGTGCGCGGGGGCGCTCATCGTGCTCGAAGAGGTCCCGAGGCTCCTTCCTCGCATCGAGGAGCTCTCGCAGCGCTTCGCAGCCGCGGGCTGGCATGGCAAAGGGTTACTACGGGTGAAACGCAAGAACGCGGCCGAGGCATTTCGCAGCGGCGTCTTGGTGATCCCGATTCCGGCCGGCGAGCGAACGCCCGCGCTCATCCAGGCGGCGCCGCCGTTCACGCTGACGGACGACGACCTCGATGAGGCGTTCGCGCGCTTAGGACGCTGAGCCCAGCGTGGGTGCGCCGCGAGTGACGGCCTCGTCTATCCCCGCTGGGCGTAAAGGAGGAACGTGCCCGGGACCCGCGGGTCGTGGCGGCGCCAGCTGTCGCTCCGGGCCGGGTATTCCTCCAGCGCCCGCAGGGCGAGCCCGTTGCGAGCCACGGACGTGACGATCTGGCCCAGACGGCGAGAGCCCTCGTCGAAGTAGCCCTCGCGCCAGTGCATCAGGCCGTCGACGCAGAGCGCGACTGGATGCTCCTCGAAGAGGAGCAGGTCGCCGCCCTCGCGGAGCGTCCCGACGATGCCGCGGAGCCACGCGTCGAGGTCGCGCACAGCCGCGAGCGAGCCCAGGCCGGAGTAGACGAGGTCGAACCGTCCGCGGCGGAGCTCCCTCGGCAGGGTCTGCGGATCGGCCTGCACCCAGAGGATCGACGGCCACCGTTCCCGCGCCGCCTCGAGCGCCGCACCCGACGAGTCGACGCCGGTGACGACGCCGCCGAGCTCGGCGAGCTCGGCCGTCGCCTCGCCCGTGCCGCACTGCAGGTGCAGCACGCGCTTGTCCGCCAGATCCGCCAGCGCGTGTCGCACCTGCGTAGGCAGGCCGCGTTCACCGGCGAGCGCCTCCGCGCGCTGTCGGTGGATCTCGTCCCAGGCGCGCCGGTTGTGCTCGGTCGGCTCCATCAGGCGAGGAGCGAGTAGCCGCCGTCGACGATCAGCGTCTGCCCTCGCACCATCTCCGCTTCGGGCGAGCAGAGATAGGCGACGGCGGCCGCGACATCCTCCGGCTCGATCATTCGGCCCGCCGGGGTGCGTTCGCGTGCGGCGCGCAGCATCTGCTCGCGGTTCGGGAAATGGTCGAGCGCCTCCGTCTCGACGACGCCCGCCGAGACGGCGTTCACGCGAATCCCCCGCGGCGCGAGCTCGACCGCCAGGTACCGCACGACCGACTCCAGCGCCGCCTTCGACGTGCCGACGAGGACATAGTTCTCGAGCACCCGCGTCGACCCCAGCGAGGAGACGCCGACGATCGACGAGCCGGGCTTCATGTCAGGCGCGCACGCGCGCGCGAGTGACAGGAGCGCGCGTGCGTTTGCCCCGAGCGTCCAGTCCCAGTGCTTGTCCTCGGTCTCGAGCGCGCTGCGAATCACCCCGGTCGCCGCGTTGTGGACGACGGCCGCGAAGGGGCCGTGGTTCGCGAATTCGGTGACGACGCGGGCCGAGGCGACGTTGCCACGCACCAGCAGCGGTTCCGCGCCGGCGGCGCGCACCTCCTCGGCCGCCTCCTCCGCCGCGGCGTCGTTGCGGAGATAGCCGAGCGCGACACGCTGCGCGCCGAGCGACACGAGCCGAAGGGCGATCGCTTTCCCGATTCCGCGCGTCCCGCCCGTCACGAGGACGGCGCGGTCTCCAAACGTCACGTCCGCGGTGGGAGCGGGTCGTACGCGGGCGCCGAGCTCGGAATCTGCTCCCAGCCAGGTCGGGAGAGCGGCTCGCGCTCGCCCTCCTCCGCCTTCGACGAGGCGTAGCCGAGACGGTCGAGCAGCTCCATCTTCTCAAGGCCGTATTGCTTCACCGGGTTGCCGTCTGGCAGTCCGGCGACGAGCTCCTCGATGCGCGCGCGCAGCTGGTACGCGAAGTGCGGTGTCGCGGGCCCGACGAGCGCGTCGATGTCCTCTTTGGTCGGCTCCGGCATTCGGCCGGAAGCCTAACTACGAAGCCGGTGCCGCGATGTAGATGCGGGCTTCGAGCGGCGCGAACGAGGCGGTGAACGCACCGCCGCTCGCGCGGACCTTGTGCTGTCCGTCGAGGCTGACGAGGGCCCGGTCGACGAGTGCCGGGATCGTGATCGTTGCGGTCGCGGGCGATCGGCTCGCGTTGACCGCGATCACGTAGACGGCGCCGTTGTGGTCGCGGGCGCCGGCCCGGACGGGGCTGCCGAGGGAGACGCTGGCCGCGATCGCCGGTTCCACGAGCACCGGCGCGAGCGTCGAGATGTCGTGGTTCGTGCGGGCGATCTCGGCTCCGACCGCCGGGCTCCAGTTGTTCGGGAAGTAGCCGATCGCGTGTGCGCCGCCTGCAATCGAGAGCCAAGCCTCCGCACGAACCGTGTCCGGCGTCGGATCGAGCTCGCCGCCGTTGCAGTCCATCCGGCGCGCCTCGATCCACTGGTAGGTCGGCTTCCCGCGCGCGAGCGCGACGAGATCCAGCTGCGAGTCGAAGACGTCGCCAAAGCTGTCGAAGCGGCACCAGTTCTGCAGCGGATAGAGGTCGAAGCCGAGCACGTCCGCGCTTGCGACCAGCGCCGGATACATGCCGCGCCCCTGCGGCAGCGGTGCGGCGTGACTGTAGAAGTGGTTCGTCAGCGTCAGGAAGCGCGGGCCGGAACCAGGGCTCACAGGCATCAGCCGGAAGGCGTCGGCGACCGAGAACGTGTTGGGCAGGTGCGTATCCCATTCGTCGGGCAGATGCGTGCCGATCGCACCGACGCGGCTGGCCGCGGGCTCCTCTGCATTGGCGACGACGAACGCCGTGCCGTTCAGCCAGCTCGCGAGCTGCGCGCCGCTGCCGCAGGCGTTGCCCATGAATGTGTCGATGCCGACGGCGAGATTGCCGGCGGCTGCATCGGGACACTGGTCGAACACCATCTTCGGGAAGGCCTGCTGTCCGTTGAGGAGGATCGCGCCGTTCGCGGTCGATGCGTTCACCGGGCCGTTGAGGTCGGGGGTGGTGAGCAGGAACTGCTCGACGGCGCTTTGCCCGTCCGCGGTCGTTGCGGTCACGTCGAGGTGGAACGAACTCGAGTGCGTCAAGCCGCTCACGGTCACTTGGTGGGTCGTTCCGGACTCGGTCGGTGCGGTCCAGACGACGGGTGCGTCGAGGCCGTACACCACGCGTGATGTCGCCGCCTCGTTCGTGCGCCAGGAAAGGATCGCCGAGAAGGGGGTGAGGGAGACGGTGTGGACGTCGGAGATCGTCGGCGGCGGGCCGCTCGGCGTCGGTGCCGTCGTGGTCGGCGCCTCTTGTGACGGTGCGCCGGCGGCGGGCGGCTCGGTCCCGCTCGGGAAGGCGAGGAAGGTCAGGTCGCGCGCGTACGGCGCGTCCAAGCTCGCCGCGGCCGCAGCGTCGCCGGGCATTGCATCACCCGTGCCGCTGAGCGCAAGCGATTCCGCGTCGACGCCCGAGAGCCGCTGCAGGCCGGGGGTCGACGTGCGGCCGGTGTAGAGCCCGACGGCCTTCACCGGCCGGCGGCCGGTCGCGGGCGCGAAGGTCAGGCCGGACGTTGCTTCAGGCGCCGCCGAAGCGGCCGAGCCGGCGGCCGGGTCCGAGCCGGGCAGGCCGATCTTGAAGCCGATCGCCGTCCCGGCAATGACGGCGAGCAGGAGCCAACAGACGTGTCGCAGGGGCACTCTGTAGGAGTCGGCGTTCCAGGGCCTCTCCTCTCCCTCGTTCGAGGGATCCGGACCCGGGGCGCCGCTTGTCGGCGCCCTTTGAGAGCTCTGCGGGCTTGGCCCGCGGAGCGTTCTATTTACTAGGCCAAGTGCGGCGTCCCACGGCAGATTTGATGCTGCTCGGGACGGTCAGCCTGTGGGCGCTGAACTTCACGGTCTCGAAATACATCCTCGACGAGGGGTTCCGGCCGCTCGCCTACTCGGCTGTTCGCTACGGCTGCGCGGCGCTGGTCTTCGTCGCGATCACGCTCGCCTGGGAGGGATCGCTGCGGATCGGCCGCGGCGAGCTCGCGCTGGCGATCGTGTGCACGGGCCTCCTGTTCGCAAACCAGCTCAGCTTCGTCTACGCGCTCAAGTTCACGACGGCGACGACGGTCGCGCTCGTGTTCGGCACGCTCCCGATCTTCACGGCGATCCTGGCCCGAGGCTCCGGCGTGGAGCACCTCAGCGGGCGCTTCTGGGTCGCGGCGCTGCTCTCTTTTGCGGGTGTGGCCCTCGTCGCGGCCGGATCGGGCGGCAACCTTTCAACGAACCTGAAGGGCGACGCTCTCGCAGTCGCCGGTGCGATCACGTGGGCCGGCTACTCGGTTGCGATCGCGCCGTTGATGCGGCGCTATTCGCCGTTCCGCCTCAGCGCCGTCTTTCTCGCCGTCGTCACCCTGCCGCTGGCGCTCGCCGGGTCGCAGCAGCTTGCGAGCCAGAGCTTCGACTTCGGCGCGCTCGTTTGGCTCGGCTTCGCGTTCGCGGTGCTTGGGCCGCTGGTGACAACGAACCTGCTCTGGTTCACGGCGATCAATCGCGTCGGGCCGTCGCGGGCGTCGCTGTTTGCGAATCTCCAGCCGTTCCTGGCGGCGATCATCGCGCTGCTCCTGTTGTCGGAGCAGATCACGACGGTGCAGGTGGTCGGCGGTTTGGCGATCGGCGGCGGCATCGCTCTGGCGTCTCGCCGTGGCCCGGCGCCCGAGCCCCCGGCTGAGTAACCTTTCTGGTTGATGGGGCAGAACGCCGACTTCATGCCGATCGACGGGTGGGATCACCTCGAGTTGTACGTCGGCAACGCGAAGCAGGCGGCCTTTTTCTACGAGCAGGCGTTCGGGTTTGCCCGCACCGCGTACGCCGGTCCCGAGACCGGTATACGTGAACGGGCGTCGTACGTCCTCGAGCAGGGCGACATCCGCTTCGTGCTGACGAGCGGGCTGCGCGGCGACAGCGAGATCACGCGCTTCGCCTGCATGCACGGCGACGGCGTCAAGGACACCGCCCTGACCGTCCCGGACGCGGCTCGGGCGTATCGCGAGGCCGTGCAGCGCGGCGCGCGCGGTGTCCTCGAGCCGCATTGGGTCGAGGACGACTGGGGACGCGTCGAACTGGCGACGATCGCCACCTATGGCGAGAACGTGCACACCTTCGTGAACCGGCGCGAGTACTCCGGCCCGTTCCTGCCCGGCTTCCAGGAGATCGCGGGCACGAACGGCCAGCCGGCCACGGGCGTCGGACTGAAGACGATCGACCACGTCGTCGGCAACGTCGAGCTCGGCCGGATGAACTACTGGGTCGAGTTCTACGAAAGGACGATGGGCTTCACGAACATCATCCATTTCGGCGACGAGCAGATCCACACCGAGTACTCGGCCTTGATGTCGAAGGTGATGGCGGACGGCGAGGGGAAGATCAAGTTCCCGATCAACGAGCCGGCCGAAGGGAAGCGCAAGAGTCAGATCGACGAGTACCTCGAGTTCTTCGGCGGCCCCGGCGTGCAGCACGTCGCGCTGCTGAGCGAAGACATCGTGCGGAGCGTCGAAACGCTGCAGGAGCGCGGCGTCGGCTTTCTCAACACGCCCGATGCCTACTACGCCGACGTCGAGGAGCGGGTGGGCGAGATCGGCGAGGACTGGGACGACCTCCGACGGCTGCGCATCCTCGCCGATCGCGACGAGGAGGGCTACCTGCTGCAGATCTTCACGAAGACCGCGCAGGACCGGCCGACGCTCTTCTTCGAGGTGATCGAACGCCATGGCGCGCGCGGCTTCGGCGAGGGCAATTTCAAGGCGCTGTTCGAGGCGATCGAGCGCGAGCAGGCCCTCCGCGGAAATCTTTAACGCTCGCGATCTGCTCCAGGCGCCGGTCCGGCAGGCGTCGAGCCTCGAGCACATAGAGCACCGGCCGTGGCCGGTGCCCAAGCGTCCGTGGGTGATGGGGCAGACGTGGGACGACCTCCTCTTCCTCCACTACCGCGTGCCGGCCGGGCAGGTACGGCCGCTCGTCCCCGCCGGGCTCGAGCTCCAGGAGCACTCCGGCAGTGCGTGGCTCGGGGTGACCCCGTTCGTGATCACCGGCCTTCGTGCGCGCGGCTTGTTGCCGCTTCCGTTCGCGTCGAGCTTCCGGGAGCTCAACGTCCGCACCTACGTCATGCGCGGCGGCAAGCCGGGAATCTGGTTCTTCTCGCTCGATGCTTCGAGCCAGCTCGCCGTCGGGGCGGCGCGTCGCCTCTACCGGCTGCCGTACTTCCAGGCAGAGATCTCCGTCCGGCGGCGCGGCGACGAGATCCTCTACGACTGCAGCCGCGGCGGCGGCAAGGCGTTCGCTGCCGCGTACCGTCCCGACGGTGAGGTCTTCAACGCCGAGCCAGGCTCCCTCGAAGAGTTCCTGACCGAGCGGTACCGCCTCTACGCGGAGCACGAAGGCGAGCTGTACAGCGCCGACATCCACCACCGGCCCTGGCCCTTGCAGCCGGCGGAGGCGCGGATCGACCTGAACACGATGCCCCCGCTCAAGCTCGATCCGCCGGAACAGCCCCTGGCGCATTACTCGGCACGGCAGGACGCCGTGATCTGGCCGCTCGAGCGCGCCTAGCGCACCGCAAGACCAGAGGCCTGCCGGCATCTGTTTGAAAGAGCAAAAGGCCAGCAGAAGGGGTGAAATCGTTGATGCGTCGCATTGTCATTCCACTCTTCCTCTTCGCCGGGGTCCTCGCGCTCGCCACGGCGGGTTTCGCAGATCCGGGCGGGAAGGGGAAGGCGACGAAGAACCCACACAGCCGTTACTCGGCGCAGATCGTCGTGACGGATCACGGCTCGTGCGGGAATGGATGGGCGACCGACACCAGCATGCGAACGTGGAGCGTGAAGCAGGCTCAGAACGGCACCTTCCGCGTCACGCGGAAAGATAAGGGGACGTTCGTCACGATCGCCGGCCAGAGCCCGGGCGCGTGTGACACGACGGGCAAGCACGGTCATCTCCTGAACGCCGGAATCAAAGGCAAGTTCCGGGGCTATCTCACGGGCACGGTCTCCGGCGGCACCTTCAATCCGAACGCGACCTGCAACGCCGCCTGCATCGGTGACACCACCACGTTCATCTCGACCTTCTTCAGCGGCGGCACGTTCACGTGCTCGCTCGGCTACGCGGGCTGCAAGTTCAACTTCGAGTACAGCTCGCCGAACAAGACCCTGCGGTTCCACCACTGGCAGGACAAGGGTACGAACGGCGTCACCGAGCAGTTCGTCGGCGACATCGCCAACTCCTAGCGGTTCTGTGAACAGTCGGAACGGGCCGCTTCGGCGGCCCGTTCTGTTTCACTAGCCGCATGGATCCCCAGCGGCGAACGGCGCTCGTCTCGGTCGGCGCGGCCGTCGCGCTGATTGTGCTCAAGCTCGGCGCGGGCCTGCCCTCGCACAGCCTCGGCCTCGTCTCGGAGGCCGCGCATTCGGGCACCGACCTGATCGCGGCGCTGCTGACGTTCTTCGCCGTCGGCGTGGCGGTGCGGCCGGCCGACGTCGCGCACCAGTACGGCCACGGCAAGGCCGAGCATCTCGGCGCGCTCGCCGAGGGGGCGATCCTGTTCGCCGCCAGCTGCTTCATCGCGTGGCGTGCGATCACGCACCTCGTCGGCAGCCGCGGCACCTCGGTGGAGGCAACCTGGTACGCGCTCGCAGTTATCGGCATCGTGATCGTCGTCGACCTCAGCCGCACGATCGTCACGTGGCGGGCGTCGCAGCGCTATCGCAGCGCCGCCCTGTCCGCGAACGCGCTGCACTTCGCCAGCGATCTCGCCGGCTCCGGGGCCGTGCTGTTCGGGTTGCTGCTCGTGCGCGCCGGCTATGCGCGCGCGGACTCGGCCGCGGCGCTCTTCGTCGCCGCGCTCGTCCTGTTCGCAGCGGCGCGGCTGATGAAGCGCAACGTCGACGTGCTGATGGACCGCGTTCCTACCGGCGCCGAACAGGCGGCGCGCGCGGCGATCGCGGGGATCGAGCCCGCGGTCACACTCGGGCGACTGCGCATGCGCCAGGCCGGTCCGCGGCAGTTCGCCGACGTCGTCATCACGGTTCCGCCCGGCGCGGCCGTCGGCCAGGGTCACGCCGCGGCCGACCGCGTCGAGGACGCTCTGCACGACGCGTTGCCCGGCAGCGACGTCGTCGTCCACGTCGAGCCGGAGGAGGACGAGGCCGCCATCCGCGACCGTGCGCATGCGGCCGCATTGGGAGTCCCGGGCGTGCGCGAGGTGCACAACGTCAGCGTGTTGAACGTCGGCCGCAGGACGGAGGCGTCCCTGCATCTCAAGCTGCCCGGCGAGCTGACGCTGGAGGAGGCACACGAGGTCGCGAATCAGGTCGAGCAGGCGATCGCCGCCGCCGTGCCGGAGATCGACTCCGTGCAGACGCATCTCGAGCCCCTCGCCGAGGCGGGCGTGGGCCGACGCATGGCCGACGACTCGGCCCAACGCGACGTCGTCCTGCGCATCGTCCGCGAGATCACGGGGCACGAGCCGCGCGAGCTGCGCTTCCTGGACACCGCCGAAGGGCTCGTCGCCCACCTCACGCTCGGGCTCGAAGCCGAGAGCCGCCTCGCCGATGCGCACGCCCGCGCGAGCGAGATCGAGGAGCGCATCCGCCTTGCGCGGCCGGAGATCTCCGACGTCGTCGTCCATACAGAGCCGTGAGGCTCTGCATGTTCACGCCGCGCGAGCTTCAGCTCGAGCGCGGCTGGCCCGGGATCTTCGAAGGGGAGACGGTCGTGCAGCTCGCCGCCCAGACACTGCAGTCGTTCTTCACCGGCGGCGGCACCGCGCGGCGACACGCGGAGTACGCCCTGGCCGACGTCGACCTCCGCGCGCCGGTCCTCCACCCGCCCTCCGTGCGTGACTTCTACGCATTCGAGCAGCACGTCAAGACGGCGCGGGCGTCGCGGGGGCTCGAGGTGCCGCCGGAGTGGTACGACCTTCCGGTCTTCTACTTCTCCAACCCGGCCGCCATCTACGGGCCCGGCGGCGAGATTCCGCATCCGCCGGACACGAACGAGCTCGACTACGAGCTCGAGGTCGCCGCGATCATCGGTGCGGAGGGTCGGATCGGCGGCTTTACGATCATGAACGACTGGTCCGCACGCGACCTGCAGCGGGCGGAGATGAAGGTCGGGCTGGGGCCCTCGAAGGGGAAGGACTTCGCCACGAGCCTCGGTCCGATCGTGGTCACCCCCGATGAGTTCGACGGCACGAGCGGGACGATGGTCGCGCGCGTCAACGGCGAGGAGCGCTCGCGTGGCGAGCTGGCGGACATGCACCACTCCTGGGATGCGATCGTCGCGCACGCGGCGCGGAACACCAGGCTGCTGGCGGGCGACGTCCTCGGCTCCGGGACGGTGGGAACCGGCTGCATCCTCGAGCACGGGGACGGCCGCTGGCTGCAGCGCGGCGACGTGGTCGAGCTCGAGGTGGAGGGAATCGGCATCCTTCGCAACCGCGTCGCTTGACTCTGACCCAAGGGGAGGTCGCACCGTGAGGGTCGTCATGGAGAACCTGATGTCGATCGGCGAGTTCGCCTCCGCGTCGCGGCTGTCTCAGAAGGCGCTGCGGCTGTACGGCGAGAACGGCGTCCTCCCGCCGGCATGGGTGGATCCCGAGACCGGCTACCGGTACTACCGGCTGGAGCAGCTCCACACCGCGACGCTGATCGCGCTGCTACGGCGGAGCGGGATGCCGCTGGCGGACATCCGCTCGTTCCTGCGCGAGCCGTCGGTGGAGCGGCTCGAGGCGTACGAGCGTGAGGTGGCCGACGAGTTCGCCGACCGGCGGCGGGTACTCCGCTACGTCAAGCGGATCCTTAAGGAGGAGCCCATGTACGACGTCATCACCACGCAGGCGGACGAGCAGCCATACGTCAGCCGGACGAAGCAAGTCCTCGTTCCCGAGCTCGAGCCGTTCATCGTCCGGACGTTCCGCGAGCTCGGCCTCGACCGCGACGGCGCGCCGGGGTTCGTGCTCTACCACGGCCCTGTCAACACTGAGGAGGACGGGCCCGTGGAGGTCTGCGTGCCGAACCCCGATGGCGACAAGCGGCTGCCTGCCGGCGAGATCGCGTTCACGGAGATTCGAGGGGAGCAGTGCCAGTTCCCGCAGATCCTCGGCGCGTACGAGGCGGTGTATCGCTGGGCGAAGGAAAATGGCCGCGAGGCGTCGGGGCCCGCGCGCGAGATCTACCTGTCGGGGCCGGGCGCGGAGGAGCAGCTCCAGATCGCGGTGCCGCTGAGGTGACGGAGGTGGACGTCGTTGTCGTCGGCGCCGGGATCATGGGTTCGGCGACGGCCTACGCGCTTGCGTGTGAGGGGTGCGACGTCACGCTCGTCGAGCAGTTCCGCGTGGGCCACGGCCGCAGCTCGAGTCACGGCCGCTCGCGCATCGTCCGGCTTGCGTATCCCGAGGTCGAGTTCGTCGAGCTGGCGAAGGAGCGCTCGACTTGGCGGGGGCGGAGTACGAGCTGCTGGCGGCCGAAGCAGCCCGGCAGCGCTGGCCCGTCAGCGTGCCGGACGGCTGGACGGCGTTGTTCCAGCCCGAGGCCGGGATCGTGCGCGCGGATCTCGCGCATCGCGCGTACGTCGACCGTGCACGGGCGCACGGAGCACGGCTGCAGGAGGACACCCGCGTCGACTCGCTCGACGAGTTGGCCGCGAGGGCGGTCGTCCTCACGGCCGGGCCGTGGGTGTCGGAGTTCTTCCCGGATCTGCCCGTGCACACGACGCGTGAGACGGTCGCGTACTTCAAGCGCGACGGCGACCCCTTGCCGTCGGTCGTGCAGCTCGACCCGGTGACCCGTGGGCATGCGATGTACTCGCTGCACGATCCGGTGCACGGGCTCAAGGCGGGTGCGCATCACGCCGGTGCGCGGATCGGGCCGGACGAGGAGGGCGGGCCGGACTCGGCGCTGGTCGAGCGGGTCGCCGAATGGGTCGCGCGTACCTATCCAGACGCCGACCCTGACCCGGTCGTCGCCGAGACGTGCATGTACACGACGACGCCGGACGAGCACTTCATCCTCGAGCGTCGAGGCCGTGTGGTGATCGGCTCGGCGTGCAGCGGCCACGGCTTCAAGTTCGCCCCCGCAATCGGCCGGCGGTTGGCCCAGATGACGGCCGATATCCTGTAGCCGTGCCGTTCTACCAGCGTCTGGGCGACGTCCCCCGCAAGCGTCACATCCAGTTCCGAGACAACGGAACGCTCCTGACCGAAGAGGTCATGGGGATGGAGGGTTTCGCCGGGATGGAGTCGATCCTGTACCACCTCCAGTCGCCCTGCCGCGTGATGAAGGTCGGCGACTTCGAGGAGATCAAGCGTGACGAGTGGGTTCCGGACGCGCATGCGCACCGCCACTTCAAGACCTACGGCATCGACGCGAAAGGCGACGAGATCACAGGCCGCCGCGTGCTGATGTGGAACAACGACGTCGAGATCTCCCTCTGCCGCCCGAAGGAGCAGATGGACTACTTCTTCCGCAACGGCGAGGGCGACGAGGTCGTCTTCGTCCATGAGGGCACGGGCACGCTCGAGACGACCTTCGGCAACGTCCCGTACAAGGACGGCGACTACGTCGTCATCCCGCGCGGGACGACCTACCGTTTCCGGCCCGAAGGCGACCAGCGCCACCTCGTGTTCGAGACGCCCGGGCTGATCGAGATCCCGAAGCGCTACCGCAACCAGTACGGACAGATGCTCGAGGGCGCGCCGTACTACCACCGCGACATCCATCCGCCGACGGAGCTGAACACCCACCGCGACAAGGGCGACTTCCCCGTGAAGGTGCGTGTGCGCGGCGGTTACCAGACGTACGTGCTCGACTACCACCCGTTCGACGTGGTCGGCTGGGACGGCTACCTGTATCCGTGGACGTTCTCGGTGCACGACTTCGAGCCGATCACCGGCCGCATCCACCAGCCGCCGCCGTCACATCAGACGTTCCAGGGCCGCAACTTCGTGATCTGCTCGTTCTGTCCGCGCAAGCTCGACTTCGATCCGCTCGCGGTGCCGATCCCGTATCACCACTCGAATTTGCAGTCGGAGGAGATGATCTATTACGTCTCCGGCAAGTTCGGCTCACGGCGCGGCGTCGACGTCGGTTCGATCACGCTGCATCCGTCGGGCCTGCCGCACGGCCCGCAGCCGGGGCTTGCTGAGAAGTCGATCGGCATGCACGAGACGTCGGAGCTCGCGGTGATGTGCGACACGTTCCACCCGCTGAAACTCTCGAAGTTCGCGAAGGACCTGGACGACGGGAAGTACGCGTACTCGTGGTACGAGAACGCTGAGGCCGCGGCCGCGGAGGAAGCATCGGTCGACGGTGACGCCAGCGGCGCCGGCCTCACCTCACACTTCTAACCCGGCGGATTCGAGAAGCGAACAGGGCAGCCGAGGTGGCTGCCCTGTTGCAGTTCGATGCGTCGAGCGCCCTAACGAACGTGGAAAATCGTGCGGCCCGCATCCACGCCCGGGACGGGCGCCGGCACGTTGTAGTACGTCTTGTACCCCTTCGTCGTCGCGATTCCCTCGAAGATCCCGGGGGGCGCCCCAGGGCCGTGGCAACCGACGGTGAGAACGCCGCTGCTCCCGTCCGAGAACGCGATCTTGAGAACGGCGGCGCCGTTCGTCCGAGTCCCTTCGCCGATGTTGTCGACGAAGCCCACATTGGCCTGGTCATTGGCGCGCTCCCAGCTGACCAGCGCCGTGACTTCATAGGTGCCGCTCCCACCCGAGGACGTGCTCCACGTGCCTCCCCCGTCCACCGCACTGGACCCTCCTCCGCTCGCGGGCGCGACGTTGCTCATTCCCTAGTGGATGCTGATCTGACCGTGTAGGACGTGCTCCACCGGAAGATCGAACAAGAACGGCGTGAGCAGCGTCAGGTGTAACGTCCCAACCCCAGGGCCGCCCGCCGTCACCTCGACGTGGAAGGTGGCCGCGGACTTTTCGAAGACGCCGGGTGCCAGGAACATGCCGGCCCCGTCGAAGCTCGCGGTACTCCCTCCCATGGTTGCGTCGGTCACCTGACCGCGCACGGCCATCAGTGTGAAGCCGGGAAATTGCGACGACCCCGCCATGAGGCAGTTGAAGTGCCCCTCGACGGCACCCCCACTCGAGCGCATCACGCTGAAGCCGAAGTCCGAGAATGCGTGTACGCCGTCGGTCGTCCCTCTGCCGCCGCCCGTGGCCGCGACAGGTCCCGCCGCTGATGAGGCGACAGGAACGAGGGCGCAAGCCGCAAGTAAGCCGGCGAGCGCACCAGCGAGTCGCTTCATGCTCTCCCCTTTCTCCGCAGTGACGAACCTGCTACCCACTTTGTGGGTATGCAATTCCTACGAACTAGCCTCCTTCCCAGTAATCTCGAGCCCGCTCCCACGCGAGTCGAGCAGCGATTCGGCCGGTGGCTCGAGCGTCGAGATCACCTTGCTCGAAGTGGATGCCGCCGTAGCGGCGCGAGATGCCCGCCTCATCGGCCGCGTCTGAGAACGTCGACCAGGAAAGCGTGACGTCGCTGCTCGGGACTGCTCCGGGTTCGACCCTCGAACTGCCGGCAGGGAGCGTCACGGAGGCGCCGAAGCGGTCGCTGTGCGTGAAGAGTTTGAGGATCTACGCACCAGCGGCGCTGAAGTTGCTGTGCCCGGACGAGTACTCAGGGAACGGGGGCGTCGGGAACGTCGTCGGCTGGTAGGGAAACCAGGTCGCGCCGTCGATGAGGGTCGTGCCCTGGTACGGGCCGCCCCAAGCGCGGACGATTTGGGCGCGGAAGAGTGTGCGAATCGCCGTGATGGGGCGAACGGAGTTGAACGAGCGCTTGTTGTCCCATGCGCAACAGCCGGCGTCGGAGACCGCGTTCGTGAGCGCGAAGAAGAGCTTGACGTCCCGCTCGAGGCCGTGCTCGTGCTCTCCCCGGTGGTCGCGATGCGACACGAACTGCGCGAACAGATTCCAATGGCCAGGCGGGAGCTCCGAGCGGGGTCCATCCGCCCAGTACTCGGCGATCATCTTCTGCTCGTCCGTCAGCGCGGCGCTGAGCTCGATCAGCGCCTGAGCCTGTGCAAGGTATTCGGGCGATCCGTATCTGGCAGGGCCGGTTGAGGAGCGCAGCGATCCTGGACTAACAGCGAACGTCGTCACGTGCTGCCACTGGGCGCCGACGAAGCCCGGGGTCACGACCGTTCCGCCGCCGTCGACGTAGCGCAGCGGCTGCCAGGCATTGGGGTCGTGAACGGTCGCCGGGTCGAAGGGCATCCGAATGTCCATCGGGTCGTTCGCCGGCAGGTAACGGGTGTAATCGGAATAGGGAACTTCGGCGGCGCCGCCGGGCTCGTCCCCCAACTGGTTCGCTCCATCCCCGTGGTGGAAGTCGAGCACCGCCTCAGCGGCGACGTTGCCGATTCCGGTCGGAGTCGTCGTATCGGTCGGTTGGTCGGCCGCGTCGTAGCCGAGGCTCCGCATCAGCGGATCGAAGACCGACGAGACGCTGGCCGGGAAGAGGTCGACCGCCGCCCGGTACCCGGCGACGCTGATCGCTTGCGCTGCGTTCGCCGCCGTGCGCTCTCGGGCCGGCCGGCGCAGCGAACCACCCAGACGTGTGCCAACCGCCTTCCCGTCGTATGCCGCCCAGGCGTCGTAGATGCACGTGTGTGCGATCGCGAGCGCGCGTGCCACCATCGGCGGGCCCAGCTTCGAGTTGCGCACACCTTCCAGGAACGCGTCGTTCCACTGCAGGACGACGCTGCCTCCCGGATGGACGCCTCGCGCGCTCGACGCAAGCTCGGGAAACGCGAGCGATGCAGCACCCACACCGGCGGCGACCAGAAACTGTCGTCGCGAGAGTGATCGCTCGGCAACCGGCGAAAGAGATCTGCTCAGGCCACTGGAAATAGAACTCCGAGACCGAGAAGTCAAGACTTCACCCGAAGTGGCCACTCCGGCCGCGTTGCCCTGAACCTCCTCAGCCGAAGTCCGCAAGACGCTGGAGATCGCGCCGCAGTCCTCCGAACGGCCGTCGGCTCAAGGTCGGCGGTCCCCGCGATTCACCAGCGAACATGAGTGGTTATCTGTCAGTCCCACAGTGTCGGCTGGGACGGCTACCTGTATCCGTGGACGTTCTCGGGGCACGACTTCGAGCCGATCACCGGGCGCAGCCACCAGCCGCCGCCCTCACATCAGACGTTCCAGGGTCGGAACTTCGTCATCTGCAGTTTCTGTCCGCGCAAACCACCACTCGAATTTGCAGTCCGAGGAGATGATCTAGCACCTCCCACCTCTAGCAAGCAGCCTGCTGTGCGTGTGTTGCTTGAGCGACCGTAGATCGCGCGCAGCTAGGTCGGTTGGTTGAGGTCGAGCAGGAGGCTACGGAGTTGGGCGAAGCGTTTCGGGCCGAGCTGCTTTGCCCAGGCGGTCTCCACTTCGCCGACGGCCTCGCGGATGACGCTGATCGCGGAGGTGCCGCGTCGGGTGAGGGCGACGCGCTTGGAGCGTAGGTCGTCGGGGTCCGGTCGGCGCTCGAGGTAGTCGAGGCGCTCGAGCTCGCCGAGCAGGTAGTTGAGGGCCTGTTTGCTGATCCGCAGCCGGGTGGCCAGTTCGGAGGGCCTCGCACCCTGCGGTCCGGGGTACTGGAAGACGTTCAGGTGCGCCGCGTCGAGGTCGGCGAAGCCGCGCTCGTGCAGCCGCTCGAGCATGTGTCGCTGCACCGCCTCCCAGGGCAAGCGCAGGAGCGCGCCGATCAGCGGCGGCCCAAACGGCTGCTCCCCCGCAGCGGCTTTCGTAAAGTGGCTTGACGGATTGCTCGCGCTCATATATCGTCAAGCCACTTTACCACCCAGCGCAAGAGGAGGAACGATGGCAACCAGCACTCGCGAAGAGATCAAGGTCGGGGGAATGGCGATCCGCTTCCTGGTCGAGGGCGAGCAGTCGGCAGGGTCGGTCGCGGTCTTCGAGTTCGACGTTCCCGCCGGCGCGAAGGTGGCGGCCGCGCATAGCCATGACGGCTACGAGGAGACGATCTACGGGCTCGAAGGCGTCCTGACCTGGACGATCGAGGGCACGCCGACCGACGTCCGCCCCGGCGAGGCGCTCTGCGTCCCCCGCGGCGCCGTCCATCATTTCGACAACACCGGCGGCGTCGACGCCAAGGCGCTCGCGATCGTCAGCCCCGGCATCCTCGGCCCCGACTACTTCCGCGAGGTCGCGGCCATCCTCGACGCCGCAGCCGGCGGCCCGCCCGACCTCGCAGCGATCGCAGAAGTGATGCGCCGCCACGGCCTTACACCAGCGTCGTAGCCGTCCCGCGCGGCCCTCTCGGCTTGGTGCGGAGCCCGCGTGTGCGTTCCTTGTGCGCAGGCGTACGATCGGTCGACAGATGACAGGAATCGTTGGCCGGGATGCCGAGCTCGGTGTTCTCCGCGACTTCGTTGCGAGCATCGCCGGCGGAGCCTCGGCACTGGTGCTCGAAGGCGAGCCGGGGGTCGGGAAGACGACGCTCTGGGAAGCGGGCGCCGCCGAAGCGGAGGCGCAAGGTTTCCGCGTGTTGGCTGCGCGACCCGCCGAAAGCGAGACCTCGCTCTCGTTCTCCGGTTTGGGCGACGTGCTCGACACCGCACTCGAGGCCGCGCTCGCTCCGTTGCCCGAGGCCCAGAAGCGTGCGCTCCGTCGCGCGTTCGTACTCGACGACGACGACGAGGGCCCGCCGCCCGACCCGCACGCCGTCGGCGTCGCCTTCTTGAACGTGCTGCGGGCGCTCTCCGAGGTGACTCCCGTCGTGATCGCGGTCGACGACATGCAGTGGCTCGATGCGGCGTCGTCGAGCGCGCTCGTGTACGCCGCGAGACGGCTGAGAGCGGAACGGGTCGGTGCGCTCATAGCGCACCGCGCACCGCTCAATGGTTCTTTGCTCGAGGAGCTGCGGCGATCCCTCGCCGACCGCTTCACCCACGTCGAGGTTTGCCCTCTCGACATCATCGCGCTTCAGCGCGTCGTCCAGGGTCATCTTGGAACCGCACTCCCGCGTCCTCTTCTAAGCGAGGTGCACCAGATTTCGGGTGGGAACCCGTTCTATGCGTTGGAGGTCGTGCGCATGCTCGGCCGATCAGGGTTCTCGGTCGAGGCCGGCCGTCCGCTGCCCGTCCCGAAGACGCTCCGTGATCTCGTCCACGGCCGCCTCCTGGCGCTGCCTCCGGACAGCCGCGACTTTCTGCTCGCCGCCGCAGCGCACCCACATCCGACCATCGCGGTCACCGAGGCAGCGTCCGGCGTCAGTCGACTCGTGGGTCTGACGCCTGCACTCGAGTCCGGCATCGTCGAGGTCGACGAGGGTCGAATCCGCTTCACGCACTCGCTCCTTGCTGCGGGTGCCTACGAGATGGCGGATCCGCTACGCCGCCCCGAGATCCACGCTCGCCTTGCCGAGCTCCTCGTCGATCCCGAGTCGCGAGCCTGGCAGCTCGCCGCGTCCGTCGGCGAGGCGGACGAGGCCGTGGCGGCTGTCCTCGAGGAGGTAGCGCAGCGGGCACGCGCACGGGGAGCTCCCCGGCCCGCAGCTGTTCTTCTCGACCGAGCGTACGAGCTGACACCGCGCGACGATTCCGAGCGAGGGCTCCGCCGCGCGGTCGACGCCGCCTTTCTGCACTACGAATCAGGGGACGCTCTGCGGGCGGAGGCGAGCCTGCGCGACCTGATCGAGCCGCTGACTCCGGGCCGGCTTCGCGCGAGAGCGCTGATGGTGCTCGCGCGCATCCGAACCTACGACGCGCCGGCAGACGCGACGGATCTCTTCCTTCAGGTCGTGGAGGAGGCGGAAGGAGACCTGGAGACGCTTGCCGCCGCGCACGAGGGTGTCGCGTCATGCCTCTTCTGGCTGATGGAGCGACTCGACGAAGCCGAGCACCACGCTGAGGTTGCGTTTGCCCTCGCGCGGGAGCTCGGTAGCGAAGCGCTTGCCGCCGACGCGCTCATTACGCAGCTCGGGGCGGAGGCGCTTCTCGGCCGCCCGACCGCCCCGGCGACGGCGGACGAGACGTTCGGTCTCGACGCGACGGCGCTCGGGTTTCGGGTGTTGGATCAACCCCTCGTCGGCCTTTCTGAGTACTGGATCTGGACAGACGCGCACGAACGAAGTCGTGCCATGCTCGTGGAGGGGCTTCGACGCGCGCAGGAACTTGGCGACGAGAGCTCTCGACCGTACCTGCTGTTTCTCCTCGGCCAGGTCGAGAGCATGCTCGGCGAGCTCGAAGGTGCGCTCGTGCGCGCTCATGAGGGGCAGGAGGCCGCCCAGCAGTCAGGCCAGCCGTTCTTCGCCGCGCACAACCTGGCGCTCCAGGGCCTTGTTCAGGCGCAGCTAGGTCGTCCTGACCAGGCGAGGGACGCGGTGCGCCGAGCGCTTGAGCTGACCCCTGAGCGAGGAGGGCAGGTTCGGCTCGTCGCCTCGTCTGCCCTCGGACACCTCGAGCTCGCCCTCGAGGCCCCGGAACGCACGGTCACGTCGCTCGAGCCGGCGCTCGAGTTCGTCCGGCGAGAGTCGATCCTCGAGCCAGGGGCGACTCCGTTCGTGGCCGATCAGATCGAGGCGCTGATCGAGCTTGGACGCCTCGACGAGGCTCGCGAGCACCTCGACTGGTACGAGCGGAACGCCCGCCGCCTCGAGCGCAGTTCGGCCCTGGCGTCGTCCGCGCGTTGCCGGGGTCTCCTCGCCGCCGCGGACGGACGGCTCGACGACGCCCTCGCCGCGTACGGCGAGGCGCTCGACTGGCACGCGAAGGTCGGGCTTCCGCTCGACCGTGGACGGACGCTTCTCGCCCTCGGCGTCGCGCAGCGCCGTGTCAAGCGTCGGCGAGAGGCGCGTACGACGCTCGAGGAGGGTCTGGCCGTCTTCGAGCGGATCGGCGCTGCACTCTGGGCCGAGCGCATGCGCGCAGAGCTGCGCAGGATCAGCGGCCGCGCGGCGACCCCTGGCGCACTCACACCTGCCGAGGATCGCGTCGCCGCGCTCGTCGCCCAGGGAAAGTCGAACCGTGAAGTCGCGGCAACGCTGTTCCTCTCCGACCGGACGGTCGAGGGGCACCTCTCGCGCGTCTTCGGAAAGCTCGGCATCCGGCATCGCACCGAGCTCGCAGACGCGCTCGCGGCTCGTCAAACACAGGGGTCGGTGGTGTCAGACACAGGGGAGACGCCCGTTTCAGCCCGGCCCTCCGCTCCGTAGCCTCGAAACGGGTGGCGGACGGCCACCGGACGCAAAAGAAGAGGAGGAGCGATGACATTCAAGATCTCATTCATCACCGCGACCATCGGTGCGGCGCTCGTGTTCGCCGCCCCGGCGGCCTGGGCAGACAGCTGGGGCGCCGACGAGAGCGACGCGGCGGGTGGCCACGTGACTCCAGGTCTCGTCGATCGTGAGGTCGCCGTCTCCCCGGTTCGCCCCGACAACAGGGCCGGAGTGCTCGGCGTCGGAGCGGTGACCATGCTCGAGCAGGCGCCCGCGCGGAGTCTCGGCGCTACGGCGGTCCGTCCTGACGACAGGGCCGGGATGCACGGCCCCGGCGCGATCATTGCTGCGCCCTTGCCGAGCCCGACGACGTCGTCGGCCGAGTCCTCGTTCCAGTGGAACGACGCCGCCCTCGGCGCGGGCGCGATGCTCGGCCTGCTCGTGCTCTTGGGCGCGGTCGGGCTCACGATCCGCCACAGAGGGCGCGTCATCCTGTCCTGAGCAGGCGGCAACCGCGGCGACTCGAGACACGGCGGACGAGCCGTGTCACGGTCGCCTTCGACCGGCCCGTGGCTCGCGGCATTCGAGGCCTGCGGTCCCCCGGCAGTCGCACACCTAACCGATCGCGGACGCGGCGGAGGCATGCACGCTGCCGAGCCCGCGAGCCTCGTTGCCTCGATCCCGAACATTCCTGGAGCTTGGGGCATGGTGTTGAGCGGCCGCAATCTCTACGTCGCCGAAGGCAGTGCAGGCGCCATCGGCAGGATCGACCTCAACTCTCCGACCTTTGCACGACTCAGATCGCAACGGGTCTCGCCTATGCCAGGAGACTCGTCATGACCAGGCGCGTCCGCGGTCGGACGCGTCTCTCGCACCGCTCTCAGTAACGGTCGATTTCGATCAGTCGCTCGTCGCTGATTCCGAAGTGGTGGGCGACCTCATGGAGGACAACACGAGTCACTTCCCGGCGAAGCCGCTCCGGGTCGTGTGCGTAGAGCCGCACGAGTGGGCCGCCGTAGATCGTGATCTTGTCCGGCAGCACCCCGCCATAGTGGCTGCCGCGCTTTGTGAGCGGGACGCCCTGATAGAGGCCGAGGAGCCGCTGACCCGGAGGTGGCTCCTCGTCCAGCACGATCTCCACATTCGACATACGGGCACGCAGATCCGATGGCAGCGAGTCGAGAGCATCCTGCGCGTACCGCTCAAAGCGCCCTCGCCAGTCGAGCAGACCAGGTCCCATCTTTAGAGGGTAGAACAGCGTGCCCGTCGTTCCGGCTAGGGCCCGAGCCTCGTCCGGCGCCGGATGCCGAGCCGAGCCTGCAACGCCCTGTCCTCCTGCCCATCCTTCAGTGCTCCCCAGACGAACAAGCCACCGACGACAACGGCTGGCAAAAGGACGATCAGGACAAGAATGACTGCGACCGCAATGTTCATGCCTGAGGATTCTCCACCAGGGCGGATCTCTACTCCACCGAGACGATCGGCACCGATCTCGCCGACGCCTTATGCTCGCAGCGTGCAGCAGATGCGCACGGGCACCGGGAGCCAGACGAAGTTCGTCCTCGAGGAATCGCAGCTCCCGCGCCATTGGTACAACGTCTGCTCCGACATGCCCACCGCTCTGCAGCCGGTGCTGCACCCGGGCACCGGGCAACCCGTCGGGCCGGATGATCTCGCCCCGCTCTTCCCGATGGAGCTGATCGGCCAGGAGGTGAGCGAGGAGGCGGAGATCGCCATCCCGGAGGAGATCCTGGAGATCTATAGCCTCTGGCGCCCGACGCCGCTCTACCGCGCGCTACGGCTCGAGGCGGCGATCGGGACTCGATCACGCATCTTCTACAAGTACGAGGGTGTAAGTCCTCCGGGGAGCCATAAGCCGAACACGGCGGTCGCGCAGGCCTTTTACAACAAGAAGGAAGGGCGGACACGTCTCTCGACCGAGACCGGCGCAGGCCAGTGGGGTAGCGCCCTCTCGTTCGCGTGCAAGCTGATCGGGCTCGAGTGCAAGGTGTACATGGTTCGCGTCTCCTACGAGCAGAAGCCCGCGCGGCGCTCGATGATCAAGGCGTGGGGCGCGGAGATCGTGCCGAGCCCTTCCGAGCAGACGCAATCCGGCCGCGCGATCCTCGCCGAGCACCCAGACTCGCCGGGGAGCCTCGGGATCGCGATCTCGGAGGCTGTCGAGGATGCGGCTGGACGCGACGACACCGCCTACTCGCTCGGAAGCGTCCTCAACCACGTGCTCCTCCACCAGACCGTGATCGGCCAAGAGGCCCTCGCGCAGATGGAGCTCGCAGGCGCCTTCCCCGACGTCATCGTCGGCTGCGTCGGCGGCGGCTCGAACTTCGCCGGCCTCGCCTTCCCGTTTCTGCGCGAGAAGATCGCCGGCCGCGAGATCGACGTGCTCGCCTGCGAGCCGGCGGCCTGCCCGACGCTGACGCGCGGCCTTTTCGCCTACGACTTCGGCGACACCAGCAAGCTGACTCCGCTCGTACCGATGCACACGCTCGGGCACGACTTTGTCCCGGCCCCGATCCACGCCGGCGGGCTCCGCTACCACGGAGTCGCTCCGCTGATCTCGCAGCTCGTGCGCGACGGGCTGATCCGCGCCGAGGCGTACACCCAGAATGCCGTTTTCGCGTCGGCGGTGCTCTTCGCGGGAAGCGAAGGGATTCTCCCGGCGCCCGAAGCGGCGCACGCGATTCACGGGACGCTTCAGGTTGCGAAGGCGGCCGACGAGGCGGGCGAGGAGCGCACCATCCTGTTCAACCTTTCTGGTCACGGCCACTTCGACATGGCCGCCTACGACACCTACTTTGCAGGCAAGCTCGAGGATGTCGCCTTGGACGAGGGCTCGATGGAGCGCGCACTGCGCGCGATCGAGGGCTTGCCGACTCCCGCTTAGCGCCGGCCACACGTCGCGGTTCTAGGGGAAACCAAGCCATCCTTCGGGGTCAGGTTCCTGTTCGGGACGCGGATCCCAGCAGTTCCGAGGTCTGACCCTTTAGGGGTAGGTCTCATCTGCCGAAAGAGATACGTGGCGCATCGCAAAAAGGGGCTGGGTCGCGGGGCGCCGCAGCCCTCGACTCGGTTTCCCGCGATGCGCCTGGCAAACGGTCGGGCGGCCTGCCTCCCCAGTGGGCCGCCCGGCCTTTTCAAAGCCCGGTCGTTGACAGCCCTTTAACAACGCCGTAGGGTCGCTTCAGTTTTCCTTCGATGGGGTCTAAGGAGATCTGGATGCCGTCGAGCGCGCCCGACGCGCTCGCCGAAGTCGACGTCGGCGAGCGGTTGCGAGACATTCGTCGTCTCCGGCGCGCGACACTTCGGACGGTCGCGGCTCGCGCGGGCGTCAGCGAGAGCTTCCTGAGCCAGGTCGAGCGGGGGCGGGCGAGCGCGAGTATCGCCTCGCTTCGCCGCATCGCCGGCGCGCTCGGCGTGAGCGTCGCCGATCTGTTCGAGCCGGGCGGGCCACCGCAGCCGCGCGTGTTGCGGCGTGAGGAGCGCCCTGCCCTGGCCTTCGGGACGCTCGGCCGGAAACTGTTGCTCACGCCCCGGCCGCTGCAGCACCTGGAGGTCTTCGTCGGCGAGCTCGATCCGAACGGGTCGACGGGCGCGGAGCCCTACGCGCACGGCGACTCCGAGGAGCTCTTCGTGGTGCTGACCGGCAACGTCCAGCTCGAGCTCGGGGGAGATCGCCACGAGCTCGGGACTGGAGACAGCATCGACTACCGCAGCTCGACTCCACATCGCGTCACCAACGTCGGCGAGGAGCGCGCCGAGGTGATGTGGATCATCAGTCCGCCCAGCTACTAGGGGAGGGGAAGGAGATGCGTCGATGGACGAGCGAGACCTGACGGAACGGCGGCTGAGCCGCGAGGACCTGCTCAAGCTCGCGGCGGTGACTGGGGGAGCTGCGATCGTCGGCGGTCGCGCGGGCGCCGCCGGCGCGGCGCGCACGCACCTGACGAAGGAGAGCGGGCGCTTACAGGTGCTCGACTGGGCCGGATACGAGGTGAAGTCGTTGTGGGCGCCCTACCTGCAGAAGTACCCAGGGCAGAAGCCGAAGTTCACCTTCATGACGAACGAGGCGAACGCGCTTGCGAAGCTCTCCACCGGGTTCAAGCCGGACGTCGTGCGCCCGTACGTCGGCTACGTCCCCGAGTTCGCCGACAGCGGGTACTTCCAGCCGTGGAACCCGGCCCTGATCCCGAACCTCAAGCAGTTGAACCCGGCGATGGTCAAGGCCGGGCAGTACAAGGGCAGGCAGTGGGGCATCCCCGAGGACTGGGGCTTCGACGCGATCCTCTACCGGACCGACAAGGTGACGCCCAAGGCGCGGTCGTGGAGCCTGCTCTTCGACGACCGCTACAAGGGCCGGATCGCCTGGTTCGACGATCTCAACCAGCTCGTCTGGGCCGGCTACTACCTCGGCTTCAAGAAGCCGTACGACCAGTCCGACGCGGAGCTGAAGAAGTCGCAGAACCTGCTGAAGTCGAAGAAGAAGCTCGTGCGGACGTGGTGGTCCTCCGAGACGGACATGCAGAACCTGTTCGCGTCGGGCGACATCTGGATCGCCTACGCGTGGCCGGCCGACTGGGTCGCGATGAAGGCCAAGGGCCTGAAGGTCGCGTACATGTACCCGAAGGAGGGTGCGCTCTCCTGGATCGGCATGCTCATGATGGGCAAGGGAACGCCGCGGCCGCAACACGCTCACGCGTTCGCAAATGCGTGGAGCTCGGCCAAGTCGGGCGCCTGGCTCGAGAACAACTACGGGTACGGGCACTCGAACACGCACGCTCGCCCGACCTCGCAGAATCTCGTCCGGGCGCTGAAGCTGAAGGACCCGGGCGCGCTCGCCGAGCCGCACACACACATCGACCGGCGTGTTCCGCGCAGGGCGCTGTACGCCCGCCTGTGGGAAGAGGTGAAAGCCTCCTGAAGCGCGGACGCTAGTCCGTCGTGATTCGCCGGCACCTGACCACGATTGGCCTGCTAGCGCCGCCGCTGGCGTGGCTCCTTGCATTCTTCGTCGTCCCCGTGGGGATCGTCGCCGCGTACAGCATCGACGCTCTCCACGGGCCTTCCCTGTTCGGCGAGTCGCACAAGGTCACGCTGGCCGCCTGGCACGCGTTCTTCCACAGCTCCGTCTACCTGGGGCTGTTCTGGAAGTCGGTGAAGATGTCGCTGGTCGTGTCGGCGGTCGTCGTCGGGCTTGCGTACCCGGTCGCCTACTACCTGGCGCTGTCCGGGACGAAGCGCAAGTACGTGCTGCTGCTCGTGCTGATCGCCCCGTTTCTCACGAGCTACCTGCTGCGCGTGCTCGCGTGGAAGGTGATCCTGGGAAACCAGGGGGTGTTGAACTCGTTCCTGGTCTGGACGGGACTGCGGTCGGCCGATCACCCGCTCTCGCAGCTCCTCTACAGCAGGTTCGCGGTGATGCTCGTGCTCGCGTACGTCTGGATCCCGTTCGTCGCGCTGCCGATCTTCGTCTCCCTGGAGAGCCTCGACAGGCGCCTGCTCGAGGCTGCCGCGGATCTCGGCGCGAGCCGGTGGCGCGCGTTCCTTCGCGTCACGCTGCCGCTGAGCCTGCCCGGCATCATGGCCGGCTTCCTCTTCGTCTTCATCCCGACGGTCGGCGAGTTCGTGACGCCTTCGCTCGTCGGTGGGACGTCCGGCTACATGTACGGCAACCAGATCTCGGACCTGTTCTCCGCCGGCTTCCCCGACTGGCAGACCGGCTCCGTGCTCGCCCTCTTCCTGCTCGCCGTCGTCGCCGTGCTGACCGGTGTGTTCGCACGCTTGCTGCAGATCCGCCAGGTGGCCTCCGGCTGATGGACGTCGCGCTCTCCAGGAACGGTCGCCGCGTCCTGCGCACGTTCTTCGTTCTGCTCGTGCTCTTCCTCTACGCGCCGATCTTGGTGCTGCTGATCTTCTCGTTCAACGACTCGGAGCTGCCGTCGTTCCCGCTCAGCGGTTTCACGCTGAAGTGGTACCACCAGTTCCTCACCAATCCCGACCTGCGGGCCGCGTTAGGGACGAGCGCCCTCGTCGCGGCGCTTTCGAGCATCGGGGCAGTCGTGTTGGGCGTGCTCGCGTCCGTCGTACTCGTTCGCCGGCGCTTCGTCGGGAAGGCAGCGGTCTCGGCGCTCCTGCTGAGCCCGCTCGTGATCCCGTACGTCGTCTTCGGGATCTCGCTGCTGCTCTTCTTCCACGCGGTCGGCATCCCGCGCTCGATCCTCACGGTCGTGATCGGGCACATCGTGATCAGCCTCCCGTACACGATCCTCGTGCTCGTGCCGCGTCTCGATCAGATCGACGTGACCTTGGAAGAGGCCGCCGCCGATCTCGGCGCAGGTCCGTTCGGGAGATTCCGCTGGATCGTGTTGCCGCTGATCCTGCCCGCCGTCGCCTCCGCATTCCTGATCGCGTTCACGACGTCGTTCGACGAGTACGCGGTCGCGTCGTTCGTCATCGGCTCGCGGGCGACGTTCCCGATCTACCTGTACGGCGCGCTCCGCTTCCCCAACCGCCTGCCGCAGGTAATCGCCGTTGCCGTCGTGGTGATGGTCCTGAGCCTCGTCGTGGTGGTCTCGGCGGAAATCGGCCGGCGCATCGCCGAGCGCCGGCTCGGCACGCCCTAGGTCTAGTCGCGCCGGGGTGCCGCCGTCGAGCCGCGTACTTTGAGACGCGGGCGGAAGGAGTAGTCAGGCAGCGGCTTCTGAGGATCCGCAATCAGCGAGCGCAGCGCGTTCACTGCGGTCTCCGCGATCTCCTCGATCGGCTGCTCGACCGTCGTCAGCGGCGGCGACGTCCACGCGGCGGCCTCGATCCCATCGAAGCCGACCACGGACAGGTCCTCCGGCACGCGCAGCCCGTCGGCGTTCGCCTGCTGCAACACGCCGATCGCCATCAGGTCGCTGGAGCAGATCACGCCGGTCGGCGGCGTCGAAGACTCGAGCAGCGTGCGCAACCCCCGCCGGCCCTGTTCGACGCTGAAGTCGTCGGCGTACAGCGCGAGCCCGTCCGGCTCGAGCCCGGCAGCCCGCAGCGCCGCCTCCCTTCCAGCCGCCTTCTGGCGGGATGGGAGGTAGTAGTCGGGCCCGCCGACGTAGCCGATCCGCTCGTGCCCGAGGTCGAGCAGGTGCTGCGTCGCCAGCTCGCCTGCGCTGCGCTCGTCTACGGCGACCGACGGAACGCTGAGGGCGTTGAGCGCGCCGTTCACGAACACGATGCGGGCGCCCTCGTCGACGAGCCGCGCGTAGTGGTCGTGCTCGCCGCTCATGTTCGTCATCTCGCACGAGATGAAGATCATCCCGTCGGCGCCCCGGTCGAGCAGCATGTGGACGTAGTCGACCTCGCGAAACGCCGCAGCAGTCGTGTTGCAGAGGATCGACGCGAAGCCCGCCTTCGTCGCGCGTTCCTCCATCGCCTGCGCGAGCGCGGGGAAGATCGGGTTCTCGAGCGACGGGACGAGCAGGCCGATCATCCCGGACGCCGGCCGCCGCCCGGGCGGCACGTACAGCAGTTCCCGCATGGCCCGCTCGACGCGCTCGCGCGTCTCCGAGCGGACGTTGTCGAGCCCGCTGACCACGCGGGACGCGGTCGCCAGGCTGACGCCTGCGTGCTCGGCGACGTCTCTCAAGGTGGCCATGCTTGCAGGCCTATGTAACAGATTTTCACCCGGATTGCCAGCGTTTCCGCCAGCTTGACTTTTGCGGCGACCCTGTTAGGGTCACGCCTGTTTCATGGAATGTGGACATGTTTCATCGGGCGGTCGGCGTCACCCCGTGGGGTCGCGGACTGGAGGAGGAGGATCAATGAAGGTAGGGAGGCGTTTCGCCATCCTGCTCGCCGTCGTGCTCGCCGCAGCGTTGTCGCTGCTCGGGGCACGGGCAACGCCGGCGGCGCACGCAGGCGCAAAGGTGTCGAAGCTGACGATCTGGGTGGACAACGTCCAGAAGCCGGCGATCGACCGAATCACGTCAGCGTGGGGCACGCGGCGCGGGGTCGACGTCAACGTCGTCTTCCACTCGTTCGGCAACATCCGCGACGACCTGAAGACGGTCAAGGCCGAGACCGCGCCTGACGTCATCGTCGCGGCGCACGACTGGACCGGGGATCTCGCGGCAAACGGCCTGGTGCTGCCGCTGTTCCCGACGAAGGCGATCAAGAAGCAGTTCCCGAAGTACGCACTCGACGCGTTCTCGTACGGCGGCCGTCTGTACGGCGCTCCGTACGCGCTCGAGAACGTCGGGCTGGTCGTCAACACGCGGCTGGCGAAGGTGCCGAAGACGTGGGCGCAGCTCGAGAAGGAAGCACTAGCGTTCAAGCACAGGGCTGCGGACAATCTCGCCATTGCGGTGCCGCAGGGCTCCGCGGGTGACGCGTACCACATGTATCCGTTCTTCTCAGGCCTCGGCGGCTACGTCTTCGGCCACGCCAAGAACGGTGCGCTCCAGGCCAGCAAGCTCGGCGTCGCGAACAAGGTCTTCCTGAAGAATGCGTCGCTGATCGACAAGTGGAACCGCGAGGGCCTGATCAACTCGAAGGTCGACTACGGGACGGCGAAGAACGCATGGCTGAAGCAGAAGGCGGCGTTCTGGATCACCGGCCCGTGGGAGGTCGACTCCCTGAAGGCGAGCGGCAATCCCTTCCGGATCATCCAGGTGCCGACGATCAAGTACCGCTCGGTGCCGTTCCTCGGCGTGCAGGGGACGATGGTGACTAAGTTCGCGCAGACCCACGGCGTGGAGAGTCTCGCCAAGGACCTCGTCGCCAGCGAGATGATGAAGCCGAGCTTCCAGCTCGACCTCGAGCAGGCGAACCTGCGCTTCCCAGCCAACAGGGTGGCGGGCAAGAAGGTCAACGACCCGATCCTGCGGCAGTTCGGAGCGGCCGGCCTCGGCGGGGTGCCGATGCCGAACATTCCGCAGATGGGCAGCGTCTGGGCCGAGCTCGGCGGTGCCTGGGTCAACGCGACGAAGGGCGCCGGCGCAACTCCGGCCCGGTCGGCCTTCTCGCAGGCTGCGAAGAACATCCGCGACAAGATCGCGGGCGGCTAACGGAAGCAAAGGCTGGGGTCTGACCCCTCGAGGGGTCAGACCCCAGCAGTTCGGCTCCGATCGGGGAGGAGGGACCACTGAGCACTTCGGCCGTTCGAGGTGAGCCGCCTGCTCGTGAGAGCGCGGGTGCGCGGGCGCGCTCGCTGCCGACCCGCCTGATCACGACGTTCTCGGGGACGGTCGGGCTCGTCCTGAAGATCGTGTTCCTCTGCATCCTGAACGCGATCACGATTTGGGCGACGGCGGTGCTGGTCGACCACCAGAAATGGCGCGCGGTCGCCATTCTGATCGTCTCGACCGTTCTCCTCGACGCGATCTACCTCGTCAAGCGGTGGACGCTGCCGCTGAAGTTCCTGATCCCGGGGACGGTCTTCTTGATCGCCTTCCATGTCGTCCCGGTCGGCTACACGATCGACGTCGCGTTCTCGAACTACTCGACCGGGCACATCCTCTCCCGCTCGGAGGCGATCGCCAACATCCAGGCGAACTCGCTGACGGAAGCCCCTAACGGCGCGTCGTACTCGATGACCCTGATGCGCGACCCGAACCACAAGCTCGTGCTCGCTCTGCTCGACCAGGACTCGGGCAAGACGTTCATCGGGACGCCCGCGGGGCTCAAGCCGATCGCGCGCGATCAGCTGAAGATCGTCGACGGCGCGATCACGTCCGCCCACGGCTACTCGCCGCTCAAGGGCACCGAATTCGGCGCGATCGACAAGGAGCTGACCGGCTACAAGGTTCCCGTCGTCGGCGGCGGCGGCAAGGCGATCGAGCCGCAGGGCTTCGACACCGCCGTGGTGCTCGAGCCGACCTACCGCTACGACAAGCGCGCGAACACCTTCGTCCGGATCAAGGATGGAGTCGTGTTCAAGGACAACGGCCTCGGCGCGTACGTCGCACCGAGCGGCGACGAGATCGAGCCGGGCTGGAAGACGTACGTGGGATTGCGGAACTTCAGCCGGATCATCCACAGCTCGCTGATCCGTGATCCGTTCCTGAAGGTGCTCGCGTGGACACTGTTCTTCGCCACGGCTGTCGTCTTCCTTTCGTTCGGGCTCGGTTTGCTCCTGGCGGTGACGCTGAACAAGCCGGGGCTCCAGTTCCAGCGGACCTATCGCGCCATCCTCGTGATTCCGTACGCCGTGCCCGCGTTCCTTGCGTTACTGGTCTGGCAGGGCCTGCTGAACGACCAGTTCGGAGTCGTCAACCACCTGTTCCACACCAGCATTCCCTGGCTCTTCAATCCCTGGTGGGCGCGGGTCTCGGTCATCCTCGTCAGTGTGTGGTTGACGGTGCCGTACTTTTTCCTCGTCTGCCTCGGCGCGTTGCAGTCGATTCCCGCCGAGCTCCTCGAAGCCGCGCACGTCGACGGCGGGGGCGCCTCGCAGGTCTTCCGCAGGGTGACCTTCCCCCTGCTCCTGATCACGGTGGCGCCGCTGATGATCGCGTCGTTCGCGTTCAACTTCAACAACTTCAACAACATCTACCTGCTCACCGGCGGCGGTCCGTCGATGGCGAACAGCCCGATCGCGGGCGCGACCGACATCTTGATCAGCTACACGTACAAGATCGCCTTCGCTGCCGGCAAAGGCCAGGATTACGGCCTCGCGAGTGCAGTGGCAATCCTGATCTTTTTCATCGTCGGGACGATCTCCGCCGTCTCGTTCTGGCGGACGAAGGCCCTGGAGAATCTCGCGTGAGCACGGCCGAACGTCAGGCCGAGCTCGCCGTCCCGGTCGCGCGGGAGCGGCGGCGAAAGAAGGGGCCGAGGCTCGCGGACACGTGGTGGCGGCACGCGATCGCGCTGCTCGCCGTCCTCTCGGCGCTGTTCCCGGTCGCGTACATCGCCTCCGCGGCGTTCAACGCGGACAACTCGCTGAACGGCTCGTCTCTGATCCCGCGCCACGTTACCTTCGACAACTTCAAGTCGCTCTTCACGCACCAGCAGCACGTCACCGGTCATGCGACGTTCCAGAACGCGCACTACCTCGCGTGGTTCCTGAACTCGATGATCGTCTCGGCCGGGACCGGGATCTTCACCGTCCTGATGAGCGCGCTGGCCGCGTACGCATTCAGCCGCTTCCGGTTCAAGGGCCGCCGGCTCGGGATGCTCTCGCTGCTGCTGATCCAGATGTTCCCGCAGCTGCTGTCGATCGTCGCGATCTACCTGATCGTGCTCAACGTCGGCGACATCTTCCACTTCATCGGGCTGAACACGCTCTCCGCGGTCATCCTCGTCTACCTCGGCGGGGCCCTCGGGATCAACACCTGGCTGATGAAGGGCTTCTTCGACACGATTCCCGCCGAGCTGGACGAGTCCGCGCGTGTCGACGGTGCCACTCCGGCGCAGGTCTTCTGGGGCGTCGTGCTGCCGCTCGCGGCGCCGGTGCTCGCCGTGATCGCATTGATCTCGTTCATCGCGACCCTGAACGAGTTCGTGATCGCCAGCGCCATCCTCGAGACGCAGCACAAGTTCACGCTGCCCGTCGGGCTCTGGCAGTACATCGACCAGAAGTACTCCGAGCACTGGGGGCCGTTCGCCGCCGGCGTGCTCATCGCGGCAATACCCGCCGCGCTCCTGTTCGCGTTCCTGCAGCGCTACATCGTCGAGGGTCTGACCTCGGGCGCCGTCAAGGGATGAGCGTCGTCGAAGCAACCACGCTGCTCGACGAGCCGCATCACGACGGCTCCGACCTCTATCTGCAAGGCGCCGAGTTGCGCGTCCACGTCCCGCGACAGGTCGACACCGTGGCGCTTCGGTATGTCGAAGACGGAGAAGGGCGTGCGGTCGAAGCCGAGCAGGAGGGCGACGGCTGGTGGCGCGCACGCCTGCCGCTGACCAATCCAGTCATGCGCTACCGCTGGCTGTTGGCGGGCGGAGACGTCGGCTATGCATGGCTCAACGGTCTCGGCGTCGTCGACCACGACGTGCCGGACGCCGACGACTTCGTCCTCACCACGGACACGGCTGGGCCGAAGTGGCACCTGAGCTCCGTCGTCTACCAGATCTTCCCGGACCGCTTCGCGACCACGGGCACCGGCGTCGAGCCGCCAGCGTGGGCCGTTCCGCGCGCGTGGGACGAGCTACCGGTGGGGCGCGGGCCGGAGACGCCGCACGAGTGGTTCGGCGGCGACCTGCCGGGGATCGAGGCCCATCTCGATCACATCGAGTCGCTCGGAGCGAACGTCATCTACCTGACGCCGTTCTTCCCCGCGGGCAGCACGCACCGCTACGACTCGACGAGCTTCGACCTCGCTGACGCGCGCCGCCCATGCGCGCGGGCTACGCGTGATCTCCGACCTGACCACGAACCACACCGGTGACCAGCACGAGTGGTTCGTCAACGGCGAGCGTGACCTCTACCTGTTCGACGAGCAGGGCGACTACGAGGCCTGGTGGGGAATCAAGACGCTGCCGAAGCTGAACTGGCGCTCGCCGGAGTTGCGGCGGCGGCTGCAGTCCGTCGCGCGCAAGTGGCTCCAGCCGCCGTACTCACTGGACGGCTGGCGGATCGACGTTGCGAACATGACCGGCCGCATCGGCGACACGGACCTCAACGCCGACGTCGCGCCGACGCTTCGCGCCGCGCTGAACGACGACTCACTGCTGGTGGCCGAGCACTTCCACGACTTCCGGCCGGACTTTCGCGGCTGGCACGGCGTCATGAACTACGCCGGCTTCTCGCGCCCGGTCTGGACGTGGCTGCGCGGCGACGCGGAGATTCCGTACTTCGGCCTGCCGATCGCGATGCCGCGCCTCGGCGGGGCCGCGGCGGCCGCGACGATGCGCGCCTTCCAAGCCGGCGTCCCGTGGGACTTCGTCCTGCATTCCTGGGCGATCCTCGACAGCCACGACACGCCGCGCTTCCGCACCATGGCCGGCTCGCAGGAGCGCCAGCTCGTCGGCGTGGGGGTGCAGATGACGACGCCGGGAGTCCCGATGGTCTTCGCCGGGGACGAGGTCGGGCTCGAGGGCCGGTGGGGCGAGGACGCACGCCGCACGATGCCCTGGAACCAACTTAGTGGCTCTGAGCCACAAACTCTGTTCGAGGCGTACCGCCGGCTGATCGCGCTCCGGCGGACGCACGATGCGCTTGCACGGGGCGGAATCCGGTATGCGTTCGTCGACGACGACGTGATCGCATACCTGCGCGAGACGCGCGCCGAGCGGCTGCTCTGCCTCGCGAGCCGCGATGCGCACGAGCCGGTGCGGCTGCCGCTCGCGGCGTTGCAGGCGCAGGAGCTGGAGACGTTGTACGGAGAAGATGCCGAGCTCGACGGCGGGGACGCCGTCCTCCCCGCAGCAGGTCCTTCATTCCACCTTTGGAGGCTGACGAATGGCTGAGGTGATCTTCGACAAGGTCGAGAAGATCTACGACAACGACGTTCGCGCCGTGCACGATCTCTCGCTCGAGATCGGCGACGGCGAGTTCGTCGTGCTCGTCGGCCCGTCCGGCTGCGGCAAGACGACGGCGCTGCGCATGGTCGCAGGACTCGAGGACATCACCGGCGGCAGGGTCTCGATCGGCGGCCGTGTCGTCAACGACCTGACGCCGAAGGAGCGCGACATCGCGATGGTGTTCCAGAACTACGCGCTCTATCCGCACCTGTCCGTCGCGGACAACATCGCGTTCGGGCTGCGATTGCGGCGCACGCCGAAGGACATCGTCGACGAGCGCGTCGAGTGGGCGGGGAAGCTGCTCGGATTGACGCCGTACCTCCATCGTCGTCCGAAGGAGCTTTCGGGCGGTCAGCGCCAGCGCGTTGCGATGGGCCGCGCGATCGTGCGCCAGCCGCAGGTCTTCCTGATGGACGAGCCGCTTTCGAACCTCGACGCCAAGCTGCGCGTGCAGATGCGCGCCGAGATCGCCCGCATCCAGCACGACGTCGGCGTCACGACGATCTACGTCACGCACGACCAGGTCGAGGCGATGACGATGGGCGATCGCGTCGCCGTCATGCGCAAGGGCGAGCTGCAGCAGATGGGGGAGCCGCAGAAGCTGTACGACTCGCCGACCAACCTGTTCGTCGCGAGCTTCATCGGCAGTCCGGCGATGAACATCTTCGAGGCGAAGGTCGAGCGGCGCGGCGCTGGGCTGGCGGTCGGCTTCGGCGACCAGGAGCTGCCAGTGCCGGACGACGTCGCGCGACGGCGGCCTGCGCTCGCAGGCTACGCCGGCCGCACGCTCGCAGTCGGCATTCGCCCCGAACATCTCGAAGACGCCGCGGTCGCGCGCAACGGCGGCGCGAAGCTCCGCGGCCGCGTCCTCGTGACCGAGGCGCTCGGCTCCGAGATCCTTGCGCACGTCGAGCTCGCCGCGAAGCCCGTCGTGACCGACGAGGTCGTCGAAGGCGCGGTCGTGCTCGAGGAGGAGCGGCCGGTTGCCGCGGATCTGATGGGCGACCACGGCAACGGCAACAAGACGACGTTCGTCGGCCGGTTCGATCCCGCCTCGCGCGTGAAGCCGGACAGCGACGTCGAGCTGGTTGTCGACACCGAGAAGCTGCAGTTCTTCGATCTCGAAACCGGTTACGCGATCCACGAGTCCGCCGTCTAGCGCGTGAATCCCGGGCCGGCTGCAATTCTCGGCAACGGGTCGCTGCTGGCGACCCTGTCCCCGCACGGCGACGTCGAGCGGCTCTTCTGGCCGACTCTCGACCGCGGCTCGCATCTCGGCGAGCTGCGGTTCGGGCTCGAGCTCGCGGGCGAGGTGGAGCAGTCGTACCTCGTCGATGCAAACGTCCTGCTGACACGTGCCGGTGACGTCGAACTCGTCGACCTCGTCCACGAGCTGGAGCCAGTGCTGCTGCGGCGGATCCGGGCAACAGGTGTGGACGGCCGGCTGGTCGTCGACTGCCGGCCCGAGCTGGACGGCATCAAGGGCGGCCTGGCCGCGAGCGTCGACGGCAACCGGGTCGTCTTCTACCGCCGCGATGTCGCGCTCGCGCTCGGAGCGGCGGGGGCCGAGGCGTTCGCGACAGGCCTTGGCGAGACCGAGGGTGGGATCTCGCTGCCGTTCGAGGGTGACGCGGTCGTCGCGCTCGCGTTCGGCGCGTCGTCGCGCGAGGCGGTGGCTCGGCTCGACGCGGCGCTGCAACAGGACTTCGACGCGCTCGTCACGTCGCGCGTGCATCACGACGCGGCGCAGATTTCGCGCGCGGAGCCTGCGTCTGCGCAGGTTCCGGACGTTGCTGCCTTGTACCGGCGCTCGTTGCTCGCGCTCGAGCTGCTGGCGGATCGCGACACGGGCTCGGTGATCGCCGCCCCGGAGCTCGACCCGGAGTTCGAGCACTCGGGCGGCTATGGCTTCGTGTGGGGACGCGACCTGGCGTTCATCACGCTCGCGTTGCTCGTCTCCGGCCGCGACGACCTCGCGAAGCGAGCTCTGCGCTGGTTCCCGACGGCGCAGGAGCCGGAGGGCCTCTGGCTGCAGCGGCACTGGACGAACGGCTCGCTGGCCCCGTCCTGGTGCCGGCACCAGCTGGACGAGACGGGCGCGATCCTGTTCGCGTACGAGGCGGCTTGGCGGCAGCTCGGCGACGAGACGCTCGATGCCGACCTCTGGCCGTCGGCGCTGCGCGCCGCCGACTTCCTGCTCGGCACGATCGAGGACGACGGGCTGCCCGTTGCGACCGCTGACCTCTGGGAGGAGCGCGAGGGACGCCACGCGTTCACCGCCGCTGCGGTTTGCGGCGGCCTGCGCGCCGCGGCTGCCATGTCGCGCCGACGTGATCCATCCAGGGCGGAGGGGTACGAGGCCGCTGCCCGCGTCGTCGGCGAGGCGATCGAGCGCGAGCTCTGGAGCGACTACCACGGGCGCTATCTCCGGTCGCTGGGCGATCCGACGCTCGACGTGTCGCTGCTGGGGCTGGCCTGGCCCTTCGCGGCCGTGGAGCCGGGCGGCGAGCGGATGCGTGCGACGGTCGGCGCGCTCGAGGCCGAGCTGGGCTGTCCTGCGGGCAGCCTCGTCCGCTATGCCGGCGACACCTATGCGGGCGGGAACCGGTGGGTGCTCGCGGCGCTGTGGCTGGGCCTCTGGCATCGCCAGGCCGGCGACGCCGGGGGTCTCGAGCGTGCGCTCGAGTACGCGCTCGGCGCGCAGACGAAGCTCGGCCTGCTCCCGGAGCAGGTCACGGAGGACGGCGAGCCGGCGTGGGTCGTGCCGCTGGCGTGGAGTCACGCCATGCTCCTGCTGGCCGCGCGACCGGAGCTGCCGCTCGTCGCGGACGAGACCGTCCGCGCCACTGCAGACACGGCGCGAACGACGAGGGTCTGACTAGCCTCACCGGCGTGGGCCTGATCGCGGTTCCGCAGCCGTACGACTTCGAACGCTCGCTCGACCGCTTCACCTTCTGGGGCGTCGACCGCGCAAACGTCTGGCACGACGGCGGGCTTCATCGCGTCGTCGCAGGACGCGAGGTTCGCATCACGCCCGCGAACGGCGCCGTTCAGGTCGAGCCGCTCGACGGCACGATCGAGCCGGTGGTGCGCAAGCTGCTCGGGCTCGAGCTCGAGCTGCCGGCGTTCCACGCGTTCGCGCAGGGCGAGCCAGTGCTGGCCGAAGCCGTGCAACGCTTTCCCGGCTTCCGACCGCCGCTGGCGCCCGATCCGTTCGAAGCGCTCGTGTCCTCGATCACGGCGCAGCAGGTCTCGCTGCACGCCGCGTTCGCCGTGCGCAGCCGGCTGATCGACCGCTTTGGCGTTGTCGCCGAGCACGCGGTCGCGTTCCCGACGCGCGAGCGGGTCGCACGCGCATCAGAGGCCGAGCTGACCACGCTCGGGTTCTCGCGCCGCAAGGCCGAGTATGTGCTCGGGATCGCCCGGGCGGACCTCGACTTCGACGAGCTCGCCTGCTTTCCCGACGAGGAGGTGAAGGCGCGGCTCACATCGCTACGAGGCCTCGGGGAATGGAGCGCGGACTGGTTCCTCGCGCGCCACCTTGCACGGCCCGAGGCCTGGCCCGCCGGCGACCTCGGCCTGCGCAAGGCTGTGCTCGCGTTCTACCCTGACGTCACCGACGTCCGCGCCGCGGGCGAGCGGTTCCGCCCCTTCCAGAACCTGAGCGCCCACTACCTCCTCGCCGCGCTGCGCTACCTGTGACGATCCGAGCCGCGACCGAAGCAGACCACGATCTCCTGCGCGAGCTGTGGGAGGAGTTCGAGGCCGAGCTCGACCAGGAGCCGTATCTCCGCGAGACCTGGGACGAGGCGTGGGACGACCTGTCCGTCACCGTGCGCGACGGCGCCGCGCTGATCGCGGAGGAGGGCGGACGCCCGCTCGGCTTCGTGTTCTGCGTGCTCGGCGACCGCGGCCGGAAGACCGCACACATAACGGACATCTACGTGCGGCCGGAGGCGCGACGCCGCGGAATCGGCCGCGCCCTCCTCGCCGAGCTGGTCGACCCCGCGCGCGACGCCGGGCTCGAACACGTCAGCCTCGAGGTGCTCTTCCGCAGTGCCGACGCACGACGCTTGTACGAGCGCCTCGGCTTCGCGCCCGTCGACATGTTCATGGTCGCGCCGCTCGACGCGTTCGCGGACAGCGTCGCCAGCGCGGAGCGGCCCGAGTCGTACGGCTCACTGCACGTGCAGACGGACGACGAAGCCGGCGTCGAGCGGGCCGTGACGCAATTCATCCCGCGTGTCGGCAGGACCGAATGGACGGAGGTGACTCCCGTCCGCAACGGTTGGGTGACCGTGACCGACGAGCTCTGCGACCACGACCGGAGCGCGCAACGCCGCCTCGGCACCGAGCTGTCGGAGCGGCTCGGCGTACCGGTCATCGCACTGGCCCTCGAGGAGGACGCCGTCGTGCGCTTTCTCCTGTTCGACCGCGGGCGGATGGTGGACGAGTACCTCTCTGTGCCGACGTACTACGGCGACCTGAGCAAGGCGGACGAGCTTTCACTGTCTGCCAACGCGACCCTCGTCGCGCGGCTCACCGGCGCCGACCCCGCCCGCGTGCGCGCGGTCGCGCGCACGGCGTCGACCCCGTCCGAGCTTCCCCCCGCGCGCGAGCTGCTCGAGCAGCTCGCCGACGTCATGAACCTCGAAGCTAGGATCGACCGGTGATCACGCTTTACGACGCGGACCGCTGCCCGTACTGCGCACGCGTTCGCATCGTGCTCGCCGAGAAGAGCGTGGAGTACGAGACCGTCGCGATCGATCTCGACGACCGGCCCGCCTGGATCTACGAGAAGAACCCGCTCGGCAAGGTTCCCGTCCTCGAGGAGGACGCGTTCGTGCTGCCGGAGTCGGCCGTGATCGACGAGTACCTCGAGGAGCGGTACCCGGAGCCCGCACTCTGGCCTGCGGACGCCGCCGAGCGCGCGTTCGGACGGCTCCTCGTGTTCCGCTTCGACCAGCTCTCGAACCCGTACTACGCGCTCCGGCGCGGGGACGACGCCGCGCGCGAACGTCTTGACGCCGAGCTCGCGAAGCTGAACGCGGCGCTGGCCGCGCGTCCGTTTCTGAGCGGCCGGGAGTTCGGCCTCGCCGACGTCGCCTACGTCCCGTGGATCTTGCGCGCGCGCGACCGCATGGGCGTCGACTTGCGGTCGTTTCCGGCACTGGCCGACTGGCTCGAACGGCTCTCCGCGCGACCGTCGATCGCCGCCGAGCTCGGCGTCGTCGCGGCCTTGTGAAGGTCATGTTGCTGCACGCGTTCCCACTCGACGAGCGGATGTGGGAGCCACAACGCCCCGCCCTCACCGCGCACGACGTCACGGCCCCGCGCCTCTACGGGCGCGGGCAGACCATGGCCGACTGGGCCGAGTCGGTGGCGGGTGAGACGGACGGCGAGGTCGCCGTCGTCGGCGCCTCGATGGGCGGCTACTGTGCGCTCGCGCTGGTGTCGCGCGTGCCCGAGCGCGTACGCGGATTGCTGCTGGTCGGCGCGCGGCCGGACGCCGACTCCGACGAGCGCCGTGCCGGCCGCGCCGACACGATCGAGCTGATCCAAACCGAAGGGCCGGACGGTCTCTGGGAGTCGATGGCCCCCAAGCTGTTCACCGACGCGACTGACGCCGACAAGTCGCTCCTCTTTCGCGATCCGGAGGGATTGGTGGGAGCGGTCGAGGCGATTCGCGACCGTGACGATTCGACCGCTCTCGTGCGCTCGCTGGACAAGCCGGTGCAGTTCGTCGTCGGCGAATCCGATCCCTTCGTCTCGGCCGGCGAGCTGCGCGAGTTCGACGTGCGCGAAATCCCCGGCGCGCGGCACTTGGTGAACGTGGAGCGCCCCGACGAGTTCAACGAGATCCTGACGGAGTTCCTCGCGCGTGTCTGATCTGCCCACCGTCGTCGACGTCGACTGGCTCGAGCGCGAGCTCGGCGCGGACGACCTCGTGCTCGGCGACGTTCGTGGGCCGAACGCCCACGCGCGCGGGCACATTCCCGGCTCGCGACCGCTCGTGCTCGGTTCGCCGCCGCCGATGAGCGACCGCGAGGTGCTCGAGCCGCTGGCGTCCGAAGTGGGCCTGCGCCTGCGCCGCCACGGCGTCACCGGGGACGAGCGCCTCGTCCTCTACGACCGGGGCGACGGCGTCGGGGCGATGCCGGCGGCGCAGATGGCGGAGCTGGCCGGACATCCGCGCGTGGCAGTGTTGCTCGGCGGGCTCGCCGCCTGGCGGGGCGAGCCGGAGGTCGGCCAGGTCGAGCTGCACCCCGTCAAGACGACGTTCGCGCCGAGCTTGGACGCCGTCCCGACGCGCGAGGAGCTCGCGCAGCGCCTCGGCGACCCGTTGCTGACGATCCTCGACGTGCGCACGGACGAGGAATTCGCCGGGAAGCACGGCTATCCGTGCGATCCCCGGCAGGGACGCATTCCGGGCGCGCGGCACGTCCACGTGCAGGACCTCTTCGCAGGGCCGGGGCAGCCGCTACCGCGCGACCACGTCCGCGCGCGCATCGGCGATGCGGACGAGATCGTCACGTATTGCCACTCGGGCTCGCGCTCGGCGCTCGCAACGCTCGCGTTGCGCGCGGCCGGGTACCGCGCGCGCAACTACGCAGGCTCGTGGCACGAGTGGTCGCGGCACCCCGAGCTGCCGGCTGAGAAATAGTCTGACTCAGGCCGGCGTCGCGACCCGCTCGGCGACGTCGACAAACGCGTCGCAGAGCGTCCCGCCGAGCTCGTTCCAGCCGTCGATGCGTGCTCGCGTCTCCGCGAGTATCGCCGCGCGGTCGATCGGCGCCGGCTCGTCCTCTTCCAGCCAACCCTCGATCTGCTGAAGCGTCACCTCGGGATGGAATTGCACGCCCCAGGCGCTGTCGCCGAGCCGGAAGGCCTGGATGCAGACGCGATTGGATGCCAGCTCGACCGCTCCCGACGGCAACCCGTGCGCGTAGTAGTGCCATTGCAACGCGTCGAAGCGCGTCGGGAGGCGCCCGAGCAGAGGATCGTCGGCCGCGTCGGCCGTCAGCTCGACGGGATACCAGCCGATCTCGGGCTCGTCCGCCGGATACACCGGTGCGTGCGCGGCCTTCGCCAGCAGCTGCGCACCGAGACAGACTCCCAGGAGCGGTTTGTGCAGGTCGAGCAGCCGCTGCAGGAAGAGGTTCTCCTCGCGCAGCCAGGGATGGTGCTCGTCCTGGTCCGCGTGCATCGAGCCGCCGAACACGAGCACGCACCCGTACGCGTCGAGCGGCCGCGGCAGCGGCTTGCCCCAGGCGGGACTCCACTCCTCGAGGTGGTGGCCGCGTGCCTCGACGACGTCGCCGAAGACGCCGGCTCGGACGCGCTCTCCGTGAATGACTCCGAGAACGTGCATCAGCTCTTCGCGCTGACCGGAACGTTCGCCGATTGCAGCAACCGCTGCAGCGCCTTCGCGTTGGCCGCTGCCTGCGCCATCCGTCCCCCACGTCCATCCGGGCTCGTCGCGTTGTTGTTGAAGAACGCGTAGGCCTGCTCGGCCTGCTCTGCGAGCTCGCGCAGCGGCCCGACCCATTCCCGCAGCTCGTCGTCGGAGTACAGGTAGTCGAAGCGCTCCGAGGCGCTGCCGCCGCGCTTGTTCCAGGTGTCGGCGTTGCGACCGTGGAGGCGGATGTACGCGGTCGGGCTCGTGAGCGCGAGCACCGTGGGCGCGACGTTCTTCGCTCCCTCGATCCGGGGCGCGTCGACGATCACGTGCGTCGCGCGCAGCTCCTCGAGGAAGCGCAGCGTCTCGTCGCGGTGCTCGTCGTCGAGCCAGCTGACATGACGGAACTCGACGAGCATCTCGTCGTCGCCGAGTTGCTCGCGCGCCCACTGGAGGTACTCGAGTGAGCGGTCCTTGTAGACGACGTACGACGGAAACTGGAACAGGATCCCGCCCAGCTTCCCGGCCGATCGCAGCGGCTCCAGCGCCTCGAGGAAGCGCCGGAACACCTCTGCGCGAAACTCGCGTGAGGGGCGCTCCACCCGTCCCTTGTCGTCCGTCGGCGCGTCGTCCCGGAGGTCGGGCGGCAGCGACTCGAGCTTGACGGGATGTCGCGTCATCAGTCCGAACGCCTTCACGTGCATCACGAAGCCCTCCGGCGTGCGCTCGGCCCAGCGTTCCACCATCGGCTCGGCGGGGAGCCGGTAGTACGTCGAGTCGACCTCGACCGTGTCGAAGTGCTCGGCGTAGTACGGGAGCCGCTCGCCCGCGGCGAGGCCCTTTGGATACCAGTGCTTCGACAGCGCGTCGTCGGCCCAGGAACAGGTGCCGATGCGGATCTCAGCCACGCCGCCAGCATAGAGGGGTCTGACCCCCGAACGGGGGTCAGACCCCAGCAGTTGCTTTACAGCTTGATCTTGATCTTCGGGCTCACCGCGGTGAACGCCGACGCGGTCGCGCTGACACACGCGATCCCCGGCAGAGACGGGCTTGCGCAGCCGACCGCGGTCACATCGCGATCGCCCATCGTCACACGGGCCTGGAACGTCGTCGTCGACCTCTTGCCCTTCTTCCTCAGGCTGATCGCATAGCTGCCGGATGCGTTCGTGCGGGCCTTGAAGACCGACGTCTTGCCGTTGAGGAGGATGCTGACCTGCGCACCGGCCACGGCCGCGCCTGCCTGCGACACCTTGCCGGAGAGACGGAGGATCCTCTTCTTTGCGCTCGTGACCTTCTTGCCGATCGTGACGGCGCCCGGTCCAACGATCGCGCGTGTCTCGACGGTGCCAGCCGCGTTCGGTAGGCCGGTGCCGGTTCCGTACGGCGTGGTGACCGCCTTCCAGATGCTCACATCCGCCGGCACGGTGAAGGTGTTGTTGGTCGTGAAGGTTGCGTCCAGCAGCTGTGCGCCGTTCGGCGAGTGGTTCGGCGCCGACGGGGGAGTGTCCGACGCCCCGAGGCAGACCACGAGCTTGTAGGCACCCAGCGCCGCCTCTGCGCCCGCCGTCTGGTCGACGTGCACCGGCAGGTTGATGTTCTGGCCGGCGACGGACAGCGCCAGGTTCCAGACCGCGAGATGGGGCACCGGGTCGCAGCCGGGCGCATTCGTCGTCGGCGGGGCGACGATCACGTCGCCTGTCAACGGCAGCGAAATACTCGCCAGATCGCGCGCGATCACGTTGCCGGACGTCGTCCCGATCTTCGTGCCCGGCGCGGCAGAGGCGTTGATCGAATAGCCGGTCGGAACGTAGATCGAGATTCGCGCCGGCTGTTGGTCGGACGCCGCCTGCGAGACCTTGATCGTCAGCGACGTCGACGTCTGCGTGACGCTCAGCTTCTGAGTCGCGAGCGCGTTCCCCGCCGACGCCAGCGCTGCTGTGCCCGCGAGCGCGAGCACGGCCAGCTTGAGCAGTGTCTTCATACCCCTTCCTTTCGTACCTCGGAAAATCGGAAAAGCCTCTCCGTTAGACGCTCGATTGCCTTCAAGGTTGACCACCCTAACCGTGCGTCTTGACAAGGTTCCCGAAGAACTGCCAGTGCGTGCCGTGGTAGCGGGCGAGCCTGACCTTGTCCATCGGGTAGTAGTCGCTCGGGGACGTCTGGATCCGGACGCCGGGCAGCAGGAACGGATTCGTCTCGTCGAGGTGCGTCGCGGCGCGGAGCACGCTGTCGCGCGTCGGGTTCCGGCCGGCCTTCCGCAGCGTGTCGACCATCGTGTACGCGACGGCCATCCCGTAGTAGTTGAAGACGTCGTCCGGCTTGGCGGAGGGCAGAAACCGCCGCAGGATCGTCTTGTACAGCCGCACGGTCTTGTCCTTGGCCCACTGTGCCGACGTCGGATCCTTGACGAACGCGATCGAGATCGACCCTTCCACCTGTTTCTGACTGGTGGAGGTGCGGGCGATCTTCATGATGTCCGGCGAGATCGAGACCGACGTGACGTAGATGCGCGGGTGCCAGCCGAGCCGGAACGAGTCGACGTACCCGAAGATCGCGAACTTCGGCGTCGCAAACAGCATCAGGGTGTCCGCTCCCGAGCTCTTCAGCTTCGCGAGCTGGGAGCTGACGTCGTTGTCCTCGACCTCGTAGGCCTGCGTCCCGACGATCTTCGCCTTGGCGCCGAGGCCGCGCCGCAGCCCGTCGAGCATGTCCTTGCCGAAGTCCGAGTTCTCGTACAGAACCGCGACGCGCGCCTTCGGCTGGTGTGCGGCGACGTAGCGCCCATAGATCGTTCCCTCGCCGGCGAAGCTCGGCAGGTAGCCCATCGACCACGGGTACTTCTTGTGGTCGGTTGCGAGCTTCGAGACGCCGCTGCCGACGAACAGCTGCGGAACCTTGCGGTCGTTCAGATAGGGGCGGATCGCGAGCGCGTGCTCGGTGCCGACGCTGTTGAAAATCGCGAGCACGTTGTCCTGCTCGACGAGCTGGCGTGTGAGCGAGATCGTCTTGTACAGCCGCACGGTCTTGTCCTTGGCCCACTGTGCCGACGTCGGATCCTGCAGGACCGGGAGCGTCAACCCCACCCCGCCCACCGTTGCAGTCGAGCCGTCCGGCACCGGGATGAGGTACACGAGGTTGCCGATGTTCTGGACCGTGGAGCGCGCACCGAGAGTTATCCGTAGACGCGACCCGCGCGGAATCGAAGTGATCTCGTTCTGCAGTCTGATCGGGAAGAAGCCAGCGCGGTTCACCGCGACCTGCGTGTCGGTGCCCCCGTCGGCGACCACGATCTCCTTTCCTGCCGGCGTCAGGGCACTGAGCACTGCAACGAGATGCTTGTAGCCGGGTCTGCCACTGGAGAACACCACGACGACGATGGGACTTCCGAAGGTCTCGAGGTGCGAGACGCGCTTGGTCGTGCGGACCACCTTCCCGTCTGCGGTCAGCGTGCTGCGCTTGCGAAAGGTGAACTTGAGCGTTCGCGTCTTGGGCAGCGTTCGGAACGAGGCAATGGGCTGCCGCCACGGGTCAGGGGCGATCTCGACCGGGGGCCGCTTGTCGATTCCGTTCGGAATGCCCTTGAGGAAGCGGTCGAACCAGGCGCGGAGCTCGAGCGCGGCGTAGTTGAACTCGGCCGGTGGATTCTCCGCGGGCGTGTGCCCGAAGTCGCCGAGGTAGAGCCGCTTTGGTCCGCGGACGCGCTGGTAGGCGGCGATCGCCTGGTTCGCCTCGAACGCGACGTCGCGGCGTCCCTCCAGCATGAAGGTCGGGATGCGGATCGACCCGAGCTGCGGCCGAGTCGAGCGCGAGGCGAGATACGCGCGAAACGCCGGGAGATTGCGCTCTGCGATTGCATCCGAGAGCAGCTGCGTTTCCTCCGGCCCGAACCGATCGCGCGGAATGTCCTGCGAGAAGCCGACGATGATCCCTGCGCGCACGAGCCCCTGCGGTGCGAGCGCCTCCTGCAGATCGGTCCACGTGGCGGTCGGAGCGATCGCCGCGAACGGGAATCCCTCCACGGCCGCCTTCCAGACGAGCCCGCCGCCGTATGACGCGCCGTAGGCGCCCACGTGCTGCGCATCGACCGGGTGCTTCGTCGTCAGCCACGTCAGCAGCTCGCGGAGGTCGGCGAGCTCGCGCGGCCCGTCGAGCGTGAACAACCCGCCGGACTCGCCGTGCGCGCGCGCGTCGTACGTCAGGACGGCGTAGCCCTCCGGCGCCAGGTACTGCGCGGCCATGGAGTTCGGCGACCAGTTGACGAAGTCGGACGTGTTCCGTGTCTGGCCCAGGCCGTGAAGGAGCATGATCGCGGGCCAGCCGGCCGCCGGAGGCGTCCCGGTCGGCTGGAAGTAGCTGACCGCGATCTGCACGCCGTCGCTCATCGTCACCTTCGTGTCGACCTTGGTGAAGTCCGCAGCTGCGGCGTGCCCCGCCGGAAAGAGGAACAACGCGGTCGCGACCGCGAGGAGACGGCGTCGCACGTTCCACAGCCTACTTCGGAGATACGATCGCCGGGCATGGATTCGCGGCCCGTCGGCGTGTTCGACTCGGGCGTGGGCGGACTGACCGTCCTGCACGAGTGCCTCGTGACGATGCCGCACGAGGATTTCGTCTATCTCGGCGACCACGCGCGGCTTCCGTACGGGCCACGGCCGCTGGACGAGGTGCGCCGCTTCGCGCGCGAGATCGGCGCATACCTGCAGGACCGGGGCGTCAAGCTCGTGGTCAATGCCTGCAACACCGCGACTTCGGCCGCACTCCCGCAACTGCAGGAGGAGCTCGACGTCCCGGTTGTGGGTGTGATCACCCCGGAGGCCCACGCAGCGGTGCAGGCAACGCGGAACCGGCGTATCGGCCTCCTCGCAACCGAGGGCACGGTTGCGGCGGGCCGGTACCGCGAGCTCGTGCACGCGCTCGACGCCGGCGCCGAGTTGCTGCAGGTCGCCTGCCCGCGGCTCGTGCCGCTGATCGAGAGTGACGACCCGTTCGGCGAAGAGACGACCGACGCGGTGCGTGAGTACGCGGCGCCGCTGAAGCAGGCGGGCGTCGACACGGTCATCCTCGGCTGCACGCACTACCCGCTCATCCGCCCGATCTTCCAGCGCGTCTTCGGCCGCGACGTCACGCTGGTCTTCTCCGCCGAGGAGACGGCGCGCGAAGTCGCGCAGACGCTGGCGCGGAAAGGCTACGAGAACACGGTCGAGCGCGAGGGCGCGTACCGGTTCCTGACCACCGGCGATCCGGACGCTTTCCGCGAGATGGGCGTCCGCTTCCTCCAGCTTCCAATCACCGACGTCGAGCACGTCGAGCTCGCGACGCTGGCGGCCGCATGAGGAACGACGGCCGCCGTCCCGACGAGCTGCGGCCGCTCGAGCTGCAGCCGGACTACCTCGAGCAGCCGCACGGCTCGGTGTTGTTCGGCCAGGGCAGGACGAAGGTGCTGTGCACCGCGTCGATCCAGGAAGGAGTGCCGCGGTGGTTGTACGGCAAGGGGCGGGGCTGGCTGACGGCGGAGTACTCGCTGCTGCCGGCATCGACCGGCGACCGCACCGAGCGTGAGGCTTCGCGCGGAAAGCAAGGTGGCCGCACGGTGGAGATCCAGCGGCTGATCGGACGCTCGATCCGCGCCGTGACCGACTTCGACGCGCTCGGCGAGCGGACGCTCTGGGTCGACTGCGACGTGCTGCAGGCCGACGGCGGCACGCGCTGCGCCGCGATCACCGGCGCGTACGTCGCCGCCCGGCGCGCGCTCGATCGCTTCGGCCTCTCGAAGACGCTGACGGACTCGGTCGCGGCCGTCTCCGTCGGGATCGTCGACGGTGTTCCGCTGCTCGATCTCGACTACTCCGAAGATTCGAGCGCCGAGGTCGACATGAACGTCGTCATGACCGGCGACAGTGCGCTTGTGGAGGTGCAAGCCACCGCCGAGCGGACGCCGTTCAGCCGCGCCGGCCTCGACGAGCTGCTCGAGCTCGCGGCAGCGGGCATCGAAGAGCTCTCGGCCGCGCAGGAAGAAGCTGTTGCTGCAGCTCGCGTCTAGCAGCCTTCCGACGCTCAACTGGGACGAGTCGCTGCTGCGCCTCGCCCTCGCCGCGACGCTCGGCGGTCTGATCGGCGTCGAGCGCGAGCTGCGCGAACGCGAAGCGGGCCTGCGGACGCATCTGCTCGTCGCTCTGGGCTCCGCCTTGTTCACGATCGTGGGCGCCTACGGCTTCCATGCGTTCCTCGCCTCCGGGCAGTCGGTCGTGCGCGCGGATCCGACCCGGATCGCGGCGCAGATCGTGACCGGCATCGGCTTCCTCGGCGCCGGGGCGATCATTCGGCAGGGCTTTTCGGTGCGCGGGCTGACCACTGCGGCGACGCTCTGGGTCGTGGCGGCCGTCGGGCTTGCGGCCGGTGCCGGCTACTACAGCGTGGCCGTGATCACGACGGCGCTCGTGCTGATCGCCCTCTATCCCTTGCGGATCATCGCGTACCGCATCCTGCGCAGGTTCCGCCCGGAGGACGGGCGCCTGCTCGTCGAGCTGCCGGCGGGGTCGCCGCCCGGTGAGGTGATCGACGAGATCGAGCGTATCGGCGTCCGCATCGACTCGATCGACGTGAGCCAGGAGGGTGACCGGCGCAGGCTCGAGCTCGACCTCGCGCTGCCCCGCGATCTTGCCGCGCCCCGGCTCGTCGCCCGGATCGCCGATGTCCCGAACGTCGCCGACGTCCGCTGGAGCGATTGAGAGCGAAGCTCGCCTCGCGTAACGCGAACAAGGCGCGCGAGCTGGAGCGGCTGCTACCCGGCTGGGAGATCGAGGCCGTCGAGGCTGAGGACTATCCGGCCGAAACGGGCGCGACCTACTACGAGAACGCGCTGGCGAAGGCCCGCTTCGGACGTGCTGTCACGCCGCCGCCGTTCTGGGTGATCGGCGAGGACTCCGGCATCGAAGTCGCCGGCCTGGGAGGAGGCCCGGGCGTCCATTCCTCTCGGAGCGCCGCCGGGGACGAGGTCGGGTGGATGCTGCAGCAGCTGGAGGGCCTGGAGGGCGACGACAGGCGGGCTCGGTACGTGTGCGAGCTCGTCGCCCTCGGCCCGGCCGGCGAGGAGCGTCGTGGACGAGGCACGCTCGAAGGCCGAATCGCGACGCAGCCCAGCGGGAGCGCGGGCTTCGGCTTCGATCCCATCTTCGTTCCCGACGCCGAGGAGCGCACGGTCGGGGAACTCGCGAGCGACTGGAAGGCGGAGCATTCACACCGAGCCAACGCAGCCCGCGCGCTTCTCGCGACATTCGGAAGATGAGCAGCCGGCTAACCCAGCGCCCAGGGCCGGAGCGTAGTGCGAGCGAAGCAGCACTACGCGCAGGCGAACTGATGCGAAGCGGCGACGCGCAGCATCGCCGCGTCGCACGGACGAAGACCTAGGCCGGCCACCCAAGAGCGCGCGGGCCGAGCCCGCGCGCGTTCCCCGCGAAGCGGCGAACCTTCAGGCGAGTCCAGGAATTTCCTGGACGAGCCTTTCTTCGCGCCGTCTTGATATCCACCAGTTCAGCTCGGCACCGAAGACGATCACATTCGACATCACGTAGAGCCAGACGAGCAGGATTGCCGGCGCGCCGAACGCACGGAGTCCCGGGTTGAGGTCGGCGTAGCGCTGGTAGAGCGGCAGCACCTGGAACGTGCCCTCGAGGAAGACGGTCGCGAGCAGCGCACCCGGCAGCACCTCGCGCACGCTCAGATCCTCGTTGGTCAGGACGTAGTAACACGAGACGAGGAAGACGAAGACCCCGAAAAGCGAGACGGCGATCGAGACGATGTACGCCGTCGTCGAGTTGCCGACGAATCCGGGCGCATACTCCTTCAGCGCCGACACGCCGAGCGAGCCGGCCAGCAGTGCGACGAACAGCGTGACGAGCGAGCCGACCATCACCACGGACGCGAGCCCCTTCCCGTGCAGGAAGGACCGGTTCGGGCGGTCGTAGACGATGTTGAACGCGGACTCGAGCACGCTGAAGAGCGACAGCGACGTCCACAACAGCGCGGCGCCGCCGACGAGCCCGAGCGCGGGCGCATTGTCCTGGACGGTGTGAACCAGATCGATGATGCGATCGATCGGCGTGCCTGGCAGCGCGTGCTTGATCTCTTTGACGAGGAACGACGACTCGTCTGCGCGGCCGGTCAAGCCGAGCAGCGACAAGGAAATGAACGTCAGCGGCACGAAGGAAAGCAGCGCGAAGTAGGCGATCATCGCGGCGAGGTGCGTGCCGCGGTCGGCGAAGAACTTTCGCCACAGGTCCCGTCTGCGCACCCGCATCCGAGCGGACCCTAGACTGAGGGCCGATGGATGCCCAGCACGCACTCGCCGACCTGACCGAGATCTCCTCCCAGATCCAGGCTGCGGTGGTCTTCGACGACAAGGGCAAGGTCGCCGGCTCGACCGGCGGGAACGGGGAAGCGCTGGCCAGGGCGGCCTCTGAGCTGCTCGTCAGGGCCGAGGAGCTCAAGACCGGCGACTCTCCGCTGACCCAGCTCGAGGTCGCAACGGGCGAGGGCAGCGTCTTCATCGTGCGGGAGGGCAAGACGTCCATCGCGGCGACGACGGGTGCGGATCCCACGGTCGGGCTCGTGTTCTACGACCTCAAGTCCGCCTTACGCAGCGTCAAGAAGATCGCTACGCCGCGAAGGAAGCCCGCCGGGCCGCGCAAGACGGCCGCCGCGTCGAAGGCGGCCCCGAGAAAGAAGCCGGCTCCGCGAAAGAAGAAGCCCGATGCGTCGTAGCGCTGCGGCGATCCTCGGCGTCCTCGGCGGCATGGTCGCCGGCGCCGCGCTCATCCGCCGGCAGACGGCGCACCGCGAGCGTGCAGACCTCTACTTCGAGGACGGCTCGATGCTCTCCCTGACCAACGGCTCGCCCGGCGCGGAACGCCTGCTTCCGCTTGCGCGCCAGATCATCAGCCAAGCGCGCGGTATTTGACCCACGACGAGCTCAAGCTCGCTCTCCGCGAGGCTGCGTATCTCGAGGGCGACTTCGTGCTGCGCTCGGGCAAGCGCTCGCCCTACTACCTGGACAAGTACCGCTTCGAGACGCGGCCCGACCTGCTCGCGGCCCTCGGGGAGCGAATCGCCCGGGCGGCGGCGGAATTCGAGCCGGATGCCACGCGGCTCGCCGCGCCGGAGCTCGGCGCCGTCGCGCTTGCGGCCGCAGGCTCGCTCGCGTCCGGCCTTCCCTTCCTGATCGTGCGCAACGCCGCGAAGGAGTACGGGACGTCCAAACGGGTCGAGGGCGTCTACGACGAGGGCGAGTGCGTGTGCCTCGTCGAGGATGTCGTCACGTCGGGAGGGGCGTTGCTGGAGGCGGTTGAGGCGCTGCGCCAGGTGGGTTTGGCGGTCAGAACGGCGGTCTGCGTGGTCGACCGGGAGGAGGGCGGCGCCGACGCGCTGGCGCGCCAAGCCGTACGCCTCAGGCCGATTTTCCGTGCGAGCGACCTTCTCGGGACGGCCAAAATCCCCGCAAAACCGCATGGTTGAGCGGGTCCGGCGTGACTGTTAGGGTCTTTGCCCGTGATCCGAATCGTCGACAGGAGGAGCGGGACTTGACGAAACAAGAGTTCGTTAACGAGGTCGCCAACAAGTCGGGCCTCTCGAGTAGAGACGCAGCGAGGGCCGTTGACGCCTTCCTCGACTCGATCACCGAGACACTGCGCGGCCGCGGCGAGGTGGCTTTCACCGGGTTCGGGAAGTTCACCACCCAGCATCGCGCCGAGCGGCAGGGCGTGAATCCGCGGAATCCGACGCAAAAGGTCACGATCCCGGCAGCCACGGTGCCGAAGTTCACGGCAGGCAGCCAGCTCAAGGCGGCCGTCAAGGGCGGCTAGCACCGCCTTCGTAGTTTCACCGTGAGGGCCGCGAAATCGCGGCCCTCGCTGTCTTCGCGGCGCCGCTTGCGGTGCCGCCTTGGAGGAGGGCGGGCTTTGCCCGTCCTCCGTTAATCCAGAAATCGCCATGCCTCAAGCGCTTGAACGACCTGGGGCCGTCTTTGGGCATCAGTACAGTCAGACGCGTGGCCGCCGTCGCGACGACGCACTTCGCCGACCGCCTCGCCGAGGCCGTCGAGCACAAGCGGTCGCAGCTCGTCGTCGGCCTCGATCCCCGGCCGGACCTGCTTCCGGTCGAGCTGAAAGGCGAAGCCCATCTCGGCCGCACCGAGGCGGCCGACGCCTGCGGGCGCTTCTGCCGTGGACTCGTGGACGCGGTGGCGCCGTACGTGGTGGGAGTGAAGCCCCAGGTCGCGTTCTTCGAGGCGCTCGGCGCCGACGGCGCGCGTGCGCTCGAGGACGTCTGCGCCTACGCGCGGGCCGCCGGCCTGCAGGTGATCGCCGACGCCAAGCGCGGCGACATCGGCTCGACCGCACGCGCGTACGCGACAGCCTTTCTCGAGCGGACGAATGGGCGGGAGCCGCTGGCCGACGCCGTGACGGTGAACCCCTACCTCGGGCGCGACTCGATCGATCCGTTTCTCGCGGCGTGCCGCCGCGAGGGCGCCGGTGTCTTCTGCGTGATCAAGACGTCGAACGCCGGCGGCGCGGAGGTGCAGGACCTCGTCCTCTCCGACGGACGCACCGTCTGGCATCAGGTGGCGGACCTCGTCGCTGAATGGGGTGCGGATCTCGTCGGCGAGCACGGCCTCTCGTCCGTCGGCGCGGTGATCGGCGCAACCCATCCGCGTGCGGTCGGCGAGGCGCGGCGCCTGCTGCCGCGCGCGATCCTCTTGCTGCCCGGCGTCGGGGCCCAAGGCGCCACGCCGGCCGATGTCGCACGCGCGTTCACGAGCGGGCCGGCGAGCGCGCTCGTCAACGTCGCGCGCAACGTCATCTACGCGTTCCGCGTCTCGGGGATGGACTGGCGCACAGCGGCCGCCGCGGAGGCATCGAAGTACGCGCGCGAGGTGTGGTCCGTCTCCGGGTGGTAATCACTCCGGTGTGGATCCGGTCCGCCGCCGCGAGCTGACGCGCTTCGGCGCGCCGGTCGTGTTCCTGGCGGCGGTCACGGTCGCCGTGCTGCTCGTCAAGGCGGGACTGAACCACGGCTCCGGCACGCACCCCGACACCGTCGGCGTGCCCACGACCACGGCCGCGGCGACGACGCAGGCGACGACGACGAACAAGCTCGTCCTCACCGGCACGTCGACGTCGACCACACCCGTCGCCCAGTACTACGTGATCCAGAGCGGCGACACGCTCGGAGCGATCGCGGCGAAGTACAACACGACCGTCGACCAGCTGCTGACGCTGAACCCCAGCCTCGACCCGAACGCCCTCCGGCCCGGGGATCGCATTCGCGTCGGCTAGCCTTGCCGCTCGTGAAGCTTCGCCTGGCCGGCGTCGCAGCTGCGGCGCTCCTCTGTGCAGGTCCCGCCTACGCCGGCGCTCCCCCGGTCTCCGCGGGCGCGTTTCTCGTCGTGAATCCGGCGACGGGGGAGGTGCTCGCCCAGCACCACGCCTGGACACGCGTCCCGATCGCGTCGATCACCAAGTTGATGACCGTGCTGGTCGCACTCGACCACACGCGGTGGAACGACGTCGTGCGGGTGCGCGCGGATGCGGCCGGGGTCGGCGAGTCGACGATCAACCTGCGCGCGGGCGAGCGCATCACCGTCGGAGACCTCGTCAAGGCGGCGCTGATCCAGAGCGCAAACGATGCGGCCGACGCGCTCGCCGACTACGCCGCGCACGGTGACGTGGCTGCGTTCGTCAAGCTCATGAACGCCAAGGCCGTGCAGCTCAAGCTCGATCGCACACACTTCACCCGTCCCGACGGGCTCGACGCCCGTGATCACTACTCGACCGCCCTCGACGTGACGCGGCTCGCCGAGGCGGCGATGCGCGACCCGCGGATCCGCGCCGTCGTCCGACTGCGGACGGATTCGATCGCGGGCGGCCGCACGCTGCACACCTGGAACGACCTGCTCGGCGTCTTCCATGGCCTGTACGGCGTGAAGACGGGACACACGGCCGCCGCGGGCTGGTGCGAGGTCGCCGCCGTACGGCGGGACGGCATCACGCTGTACACGACGGTGCTCGGCAGCCCGACCCGGTCCCAGCGGAATACCGATCTTGCGTCGCTCCTGCGCTGGGGTGTTTCGCGCTACCGGCCCGTATGGGTCGTCCGGCCGCAGCGCGTCTACCTGCAGGCCTCGGTGGGCTACGGGAAACAGAGCGTGCCGATCGTCGCCGCCGCGGGCGCTGTTCGGTCCGTGCGCGTCGACCGGCCGCTCGTGGAGCGTGTGATCGCATCCGCCGCCCTGGCGTTGCCGGTCTCACGCGGCGAGCAGGTGGGAGAGGTGCGCGTCTATTCGGGGAAGCGCCTCGTCGTCCGTCGCCCGCTCGTCACGAGCAGGGCCGTCTCGCGCCCCGGCTTCGGCGGGCGGCTCGGCTTCTACGCCGGACGCACCTTCCGTCACATCGGGAGCTGGTTCACATGATCGTCACGGTGACGCTCAATGCGGCGATCGACCGGACGCTGACCGTGCCGAACTTCCAGCTCGGACAACGCCACCGCGCCAGCCAGGGGCTGACACTCGCGGGCGGCAAGGGGATCAACGTCGCTCGCGCCCTCAAGCGCCTCGACGTGCCCGTCGTCGCGACGGGCCTTGCCGGCGGTCGCACGGGCACGCGCATCGTGGAGGAGCTGACGTCGGAGGCGATCCTCAACGACTTCGTCCGCATCGCAGACGAGTCGCGCACCTCGACGGCGGTTGTCGACCCGACCACCGCGACGTACACGGAGATCAACGAATGGGGCCCGCGCGTCGAGCCCGAGGAGCTCACGATGCTGCTGGAGAAGATCAGCTATCTCGCGCGCGGTGCCGACATGGTCGTCTTCTCGGGGACGCTGCCGCGAGGGGTCGACGACTCGTTTTACGCCGACGCGATCCGCGGCCTCAACCGCCGCCACGTCCCTGCGGTGCTCGACTCCGAGGGCGTCCCGCTGCGGCTCGGAGTGGAGGCTGAGCCGTTTCTCGTCACGCCGAACCAGCGCGAGGCCGAGGGCCTCGTCGGGCAGGAGTTCCGCGACGACGAGGACTACCTGATGGCGGTCGACCGCATTGCGGACATGGGTGCCCGCAACGTCCTCATCACCTCTGAGCTGCGAAGCTTCGGGCTCTTCCGCGAGGAACGGAAACGGCTGCGCTTCCGGGCGATCGCGCCGCAGGTGGAGCCCGTCTCGGCCGTCGGGTCCGGCGACGTCCTGCTCGCGGCGTTCCTCGCCGCGCGCCTCGCGGAGCGTCCCGTCGACGAGTCGCTCGGCGCCGGCGTCGCCGCCGGCGCGGCCTCGACGCTCGAGGTCGGAGCCGGCCGGTTCGAGCCGCGCGAGGCGACACGGCTGCAGCACGCCGTTGACGTGCGCGAGCTCGAGCCCGTGAGCACCTGAGCCGTCGGAACCCGCTGGTACCATCGACCGATGGAGGGTCTGAAGCTCGACCAGGCACAGCTCGAACGGCTCGTCGAGCTCGACCGCAAGTTCTCGCGAGAAGGGCTGACTTTCGACGATGTGCTGCTCGTCCCGGCGGAGTCGCGCGTACTGCCGAACGACGTCTCCACAGCGACGCAGCTGACACGCGGGATTCGCATCGCGATCCCGATCGTCTCCGCGGCGATGGACACCGTCACCGAGGCGCGGCTTGCGATCGCCCTGGCGCGCGAGGGCGGCCTCGGGATCGTCCACCGCAACCTGTCCATCGACGCGCAGGTGGCGGAAGTCGACAAGGTGAAGCGCTCGGAGTCCGGGATGATCGTGGAGCCCGTCACGCTGCCGCGGCAGGCGCTGGTCTCGGACGCGCTCGAGCTGATGGCGACGTACCACATCTCAGGCGTGCCGATCACGGACGACGAGGGGATCCTCGTCGGGATCCTGACGAACCGTGACCTGCGCTTTGCGCCGGACGCGACGCAGCCGGTCTCGGCGTTGATGACGTCGCACGATCTCGTCACGGCGCCGGTCGGCACCACTCTCGCGGAGGCGGAGACGATCCTGCACCGTCACAAGATCGAGAAGCTGCCCGTCGTCGACGCCGAGGGGCGCTTGTGCGGGCTGATCACGGTCAAGGACATCCAGAAGCGCATCGAGTTCCCACAGGCGACGAAGGACCGGCAGGGGCGGCTGTGCGTGGGCGCGGCGGTCGGCGTCGGCCCCGACGCGTGGGAGCGCGCGGGCGCGCTCGTCGACGCGGGTGTCGACGTGCTCGTCGTGGACACGGCCCACGGCCATTCGGCGTCGGTGCCCGAAATGGTGCGGCGCGTGAAGTCGGAGTGGGACGTCGAGGTGATCGCAGGCAACGTCGCGACGGCCGAGGCGACCGAGTCGCTGATCGACGCGGGCGCGGATGCCGTGAAGGTAGGAGTCGGTCCGGGGGCCTCGTGCACGACCCGGATCGTTGCCGGTGTCGGCGTCCCGCAGGTCACGGCGATCTACGACTGCGCACGCGTTGCCAACGTGCCGCTGATCGCCGACGGGGGCCTGACGTCCTCGGGCGACGCCGCCAAGGCGATCGCCGCGGGCGCGAACTCGGTCATGACCGGCTCAATCCTCGCCGGGACCGACGAGGCGCCGGGCGAGGTCATCTTCCATCAGGGCGAACGCTTCAAGGAGTACCGCGGCATGGGGTCGCTCGGCGCCCTGCGCGCGCGCGGCTCCTCCCGCGACCGCTACTTCCAGGGCGACGTCGAGGACGTCGCGAAGCTCGTTCCGGAAGGGATCGAGGGTCGTGTGCCGTACAAGGGCCCGCTCGCGGCGATCCTGCACCAGCTTGTCGGCGGCCTGCGCCAGGCGATGGGCTACTGCGGCGCGGCGACGATCGAGGAGATGAAGCGCGCGCAGTTCGTCCGCATCACCGCCGCCGGCCTGCGTGAGAGCCATCCGCACGACGTGACGATCACGAAAGAGGCGCCGAACTATCGGCGCTGAGATCCGGCCGCTGCCGGAGCGTGCGCCCGAGGAGCGCCCGGTGTTGGTGCTGGATCTCGGTGGGCAGTACGCGCAGCTGATCGCCCGCCGCGTACGCGAGTGCCGCGTCTATTCGGAGCTGGTCGGGCACGCCGTGTCGGCCGAGCAGGTGCGCGCGCGCAACCCGCATGCGCTGATCCTCAGCGGCGGCCCCGCGTCCGTGTACGCGGACGGCGCGCCGCACGTCGATCCGGCGCTGTTCGACCTGGGGATCCCGACGCTCGGCATCTGTTACGGCGCGCAGCTGATGGCACTCGACCTCGGCGGCAAGGTGGAACGCACGGGCGTGTCGGAGTTCGGCAAGACGGGGCTCACGGCCGTCGAGTCGCGGCTCTTCGCCGGCCTGCCGGACGAGCAGACGGTGTGGATGTCGCATCGAGACACGGTGACGGCGCCGCCCGCCGGTGCGAGCGTGGTGGCGGCGTCCCCGTCCACCCCGGTTGCGGCGTTCGAGCAGCGGGACCGCGGGCTGTACGGCGTCCAGTTCCATCCCGAGGTCGTGCACACGCCCCACGGCACGGAGCTCCTGAAGAACTTCCTCTACGCCGTAGCGGGCGCGCCGCCCGCGTGGACGCCGGCAGCCGTGATCGAGGAACAGGTCGAGCGCATCCGCGCCGAGGTCGGGCGCGAGCGCGTGCTGTGCGCGCTGAGCGGGGGCGTCGATTCGGCCGTCGCCGCAGTGCTCGTGCACAAGGCGGTCGGCGATCAGCTGACGTGTGTCTTCGTCGACCACGGCTTGCTGCGTGCGAACGAGGCAGAGCAGGTGGTGGAGACGTTCGGCGGCCACTTCCACGTGCCGCTCGTGCACGTGCAGGCGCAGGAGCGTTTCCTGTCGCGTCTGGCCGGTGTCGACGATCCGGAGGAGAAGCGGAAAATCGTCGGCGAGGAGTTCATCCGCGTCTTCGAGGAGGAGGCAGCCAAGCTCGGGAACGTGCGCTTCCTCGTCCAGGGCACGTTGTACTCGGACGTGATCGAGTCGGGCGGTGACGACGAGGTCGCGGCGAAGATCAAGTCGCACCACAACGTCGGTGGCCTGCCCGCGGACATGCGCATGCAGTTGGTCGAGCCGCTGCGGTTGCTGTTCAAGGACGAGGTACGGCGTGTCGGCGAGGAGCTCGGAATGCCGGAGCGGATGGTGTGGCGGCAGCCGTTCCCGGGCCCGGGGCTGGCGATTCGCATCATCGGCGACGTGACGGCGGAGCGGCTCGAGATCCTGCGCACCGCGGATGCGATCCTCCAGGACGAGATCCGCCGCGCCGGGCTCTACCGCGACCTCTGGCAGTCGTTCGCCGTGCTGCCCGCGATCCGCTCGGTCGGCGTGCAGGGAGACGAGCGGACGTACGCGTACCCGATCGTCATTCGTGCGGTGACGTCGGAGGACGCGATGACGGCAGACTGGGCCCGCCTGCCATACGACCTGCTGGAGACGGTCTCGAGCCGGATCATCAACGAGATCCCCGGCGTCAACCGCGTCGCGCTCGACCTCAGCTCAAAGCCGCCGGCGACGATCGAATGGGAGTAAGCGGGCCGTTGCGAACTGCAGGGGTCTGACCCCGAAAGGGGTCAGACCCCAGACTGGCTCAAAGCCCTGGCGACGATCGAAATGGGAGTAAGCGGGCCGTTGCGAACTGCAGGGGTCTGACCCCGAGAGGGGTCAGACCCCAGACTGGCTCAGAGCCCCTGGCGACGATCGAATGGGAGTAAGCGGGCCGTTGCGAACTGCTGGGGTCAGACCCCGGGGTCAGACCCCAGACTGACTCAGCGGATGATGAAGCCGGACAGTCCCTGCGGGGCTTCTTCCGACACGTCCACCGACTCGACCTGGGCGCCGCGCGGGCCCCGGCGGCAGAACTCGACCAGGCGCTCGACGCCTTCCGCCTCACCCTCGAACACGGCCTCCACCGTTCCGTCCCACCGGTTTGCGATCCAGCCGCTGAGCCCGTGCTGCTGCGCCAGCCTGCTCACGGAGTCGCGGAAGAACACGCCTTGCACGTGCCCGTGGACGACGAGGCGGCGGCGGATCACGCGGCGTATTCTCGCCCGGTGGAGCTGCGGAAGATCCTCGAGCGTCGCCGGATGGTGCGCGCGTACGGGCCCGAGCAGATCGACCGCGCCACGATCGAGCGCATCGTCGGAACCGTACGCCGGCTCACCAGTCGTCTCACGCAGGCGTGCAAGCCAGTGGACGATCTCGTCCACTGGGAACGCTGGTTTACGGCGTCCTGAGCTTCGACACCAGCTGCTGCTGGTGGTACCCGGGATTCTCCCCCGCCGCGTTGTACGTCTCGACGGATGTCGTGTACGTGAAGCCGCCGCGCGAGTCGACACCGAAGTAGTCGCCGATGAAGCTCCCGGGCGAGCAGATGCAGTCGGGCCGAGGCGAGGACAGCTGCGGATCCCACGTGTGCGGCGACAGCCGCACGTTGTGAGCGAGCGGCTTCAGCCCCGCGGTGTAGAACTGGATCGCCGCGTTGATGCAGTAGTTCATCCGGCCGTACGGCGCCCGTGGATCGAATTGGAGCCCGGCGATCGACGCCTCAGGCGTGTCGCGCGCCGGGCACGGCAAGCGCCGGTCGTAGAAGGCGACGGCGACGCGGCCGTTGGGGGCCACGGCGATCCCCGGTTGCAGCGCCTCTCCGTCGCCCGAGCCGTCGTCCACCTGCAGCGGCGTCCGCCAGTGGCTGCCGCCGTCGAACGACGCTCGAATGAACAGCTTCGTCAACCCGTTCGTTCCCGTGTTCTCGTAAACCGCATACAGCGGATAGAACCGACCCACCTTGCGCGGTCCGACGTTGAAGGCCTCGCCGAACGCGGCGCGGAACGTGGTGTTCCTGTAGCCGCCGATGTTGTGCCGGACGATCACGCGCCGTCGCGTCCACGTGCGACCGCCGTCACGCGAGGAGGTGAACGACATCGTGTACGGCGCGCCGAGCCCGCGCGAGCTCGACGTCGCCACCCAGACGCGCCCGTCCGGGGTCACGTGTGGAAGCGACCCGTTCTCGCCGACTCCCGGCGTCTGCTGCAGGATCTGCTTCGGCCGCGACCAGTTCGTGTGCGTCCCGTTGCGCCGCGCGTCGGCGTACGAGACGTAGACGCGTAGCCCCTGGTCGCTGGTGCCGATCGCCCACGACACGTACACGCGGCCGAAGTGGCGGCTGTGGGGGTTCATGTCGATGGCGAGCCATTGCTTGTCGAACACGGACGAGCCGTCGAACGGCGTCCGCGCCACCATGTCCAGCGTCCCGTTGTGCATCACGTTCCAGGAGGCGGGCGTCACCGCCCCGCGCGGACGCACCGCGATCCCCAAGCCGGACCTGGGCAGCGAGGGATTGACATCCGGGGAGAGGAAGAAGTGCTCCCCGTCCCTGAGGTAGCCGAACATGTACGGCAGGACGACCGCATAGAAGTTCCCCCACGGGTCGAACGCTCCGACCGGATCGGAGTTGTCCGTCCAGCCCTCGTACCCGGGGATGTGCCCCTGCTGCGGCCACGTGGCGCCGCCGTCATACGACTCGTAGAACCCGGTCAGGTGGTTGTAGCCCTCGACGTTCACGAACCACTTGCTGACCGCGATCAGGTGCCGCGGGTTCGTGGGATCGACATGGAGGTCGGACTCGGAGAAGTCCTTCGCGCGGAGCGGCGGGTTCGACACGTCCTGCGTCGGAAACGGGCCGTTCAGCTCGCCTGTCGTTGCAACACCCGCGCAGGGCGTCACGCCGCCGTCCGGATATCCCTGCGACGGCGTCAGGCTCGCCGGGTACAGCACCTCGGGCGCGTAGCAGCTCACGCGCTGCGTCGTCGCCGGGACGCTGACCACGCTGCGCTGCGCGTAGCTCGCGGCGAAGGCGGCGTCCGTCTGAACTCCCTGCGACGGCGGAGCGGCATGCGCGCTCGTGACACAGACCCCGGCGCAGAGGGCGGCGAGCGCCGCAATGCGTCCTCTCACGCGCATGAGCATAGTGACGCTGTGGACGCCGAAAGGTTCGTGGCGCGGCTCGCCTCGGCCCGCATCGGGGCAACGTTCAACTTCTACGTCGAAGGGAGGGGCGCAAGCCTTCGCCGCGCCCGGCTCCGGGAGTACCTCGAAGCCAAGGATGAAGCGCCGTGGCTGCTCGTCGGCGAGGCCGCCGGTTATCGCGGCGCCCGCGTCTCGGGAATCCCGTTCACCTCGGAGCGGCAGCTCACCGGCACCGGGCCGGCAGAGGCGACGGCCACGATCGTCCAGCGGACTCTGGCCGAGCTCGATCTCGAGGTGCTCTGCTGGAACGTCGTCCCGACGCACCCGGGCACCCCGAGGTCGAACCGGCGCCCGTCGCGCGCGGAGGTCGAGGCCTCCCGCCCGTTTCTCGAGGAAGTGGCCGCCGGACGCCGGATTCTCGCCGTCGGACGGCTCGCCGCCGGGGTCACCGGAGCCCCGTACATCCGCCATCCGGCCCATGGCGGCACGGCCGAATTCCGGGCGGGGCTGCTACGATTCGCCGCCGGCGGACGCCCCTAGGTCCGCCTTTTTGACGGAATGAAGACCTACAGCGCAAAGCCCGGAGAGATCGCCAGAGACTGGTACGTCGTCGACGCCGAAGGGCAGACGCTCGGCCGTCTGGCGACGCGCATCGCCGACACGCTCCGCGGCAAGGGCAAGCCGGCGTACACACCGCACGTCGACACGGGCGACTTCGTCGTCGTCGTCAACGCGGAGAAGATCCGGGTGACCGGCAACAAGCTGGACCAGAAGCGCTACTACCGCCACTCCGGCTATCCGGGTGGACTGCGCAGCCGGACCCTGCGCGAGCAGCTCGACCGGCGTCCCGAAGAGGTCCTGCGCAAAGCCGTCAAGGGGATGCTGCCGCGCAACCGGCTCGCACGCCAGCAGATCACCAAGCTGAAGATCTACGCCGGCCCGGAGCATCCGCACGGGCCGCAGACGCCGAAGCCGCTCAAGTGGGAGGAGAAGTAGTGAGCCAGCTCGCCCAGTACCGCGGCACCGGCAAGCGCAAGACTTCCGTCGCGCGCGTGATCCTGCGGCCGGGCGACGGCACGACCTGGTTCAACGGCCGAACGATCGACGACTACTTCCCGCGCCAGGCGCATCGCACGATCGCGTTGGCGCCGTTGCAGGTCGCAGGGGTCGAAGGGACCTACGACATCCGCGTGCGTGTGCACGGCGGCGGCCCCAGCGGTCAGGCCGGTGCCGTCCGTCACGGCATCGCCCGCGCGCTCGTCGAGTCCGATCCGGAGCTGCGCGTGCCGCTCAAGCGCGCCGGCTTTCTGACGCGTGACGCCCGGATCGTCGAGCGCAAGAAGGCCGGGCTGCACAAGGCGCGCAAGGCGCCGCAGTTCAGCAAACGGTAACCGTGCGACAGTACTTCGGCACGGACGGCGTCCGTGGCGTTGTCGGCGAGGACCTGACGGCTGAGCTCGTGGAGCGGCTCGGCCGCGCCGCGACGCTGTGGTGCGGCCGCGGGCGCATCTTCGTCGGCCGCGACACCCGCGCGTCCGGAGTCGAGCTCGAAGCCGCGCTCGCGCGCGGCATCGCGTCCGCCGCCGGCAATGCCGTCGTCGCCGGCGTGCTGCCCACGCCTGCGGTCGCGCTGCTGACGCTCGACCTCGGCTGCGTGATCACCGCGTCGCACAACCCCCCCGAGTACAACGGCGTCAAGTTCTTCGACCGCGACGGCCAGAAGCTCACCGACGGGCAGGAGGAGGAGATCGAGGCGCTCCTCGACCGGCCGGGGACGGACGGCGGCGACATCGACGAGGTGGGCGTTGCGACCGACAGCTACCTCGAGCACGTGCTCGAGCGCTTCGGCTCGGACCTGACGGGCCTACGCATCGGCGTCGACTGCGCGAACGGCGCCTATTCCGGTCTTGCACCCAAGGCGTTCGAGCAGCTCGGCGCTCAGGTGACGACGATCGGCAACGAGCCGGACGGGCACAACATCAACGTCGGCTGCGGCGCGACCGACCTGCGAGCGCTGCAGCAGGTCGTCGTCCGCGACGGACTCGACCTCGGCGTCGCCTTCGACGGCGACGGCGACCGGATGCTCGCCGTGGACGCAAGCGGCGGCGTCGTCGACGGCGACCAGATCGTCGCGATGCTCGCATTGCACCTGCACGTGCCCTCGGTGACCGTGACGCCGATGACGAACGGCGGCTTCCAGGAGCTGATGTCCGAGCACGGAATCGAAACGCACGTCACGGCGGAGGTCGGCGATCGCTATGTGCTCGAGACGATCCGCGCGACCGGCGGCAAGCTCGGCGGTGAGCAGTCCGGACACATCATCTACCTCGACGGCCACGTCACAGGCGACGGTCTCGTTGCGGCGCTGCTGCTGTGCGAGGCGCTGGAGGGACGCACCCTTGCGGAGGCGGCCGCGGTCATGCGGCGCTACCCGCAGGTGAAGGAGAACGTGCGGGTGCGCCACAAGAGCCTCTCGCCGGCACTGCTCGAAGCCGTCGCGGAGCACAACGCAGAGCTCGAAGGACGGGGACGTGTACTTGTTCGTGCCTCGGGAACAGAACCGGTGGTGCGTGTGCTGGCGGAGGCCCGGGACGAGGCGGAGGCGGCCACCCTCTGTGCTAGCATCGCGGCTCTCGTGCGACGAGAGCTCGGCTGACCGGCCCGACGGAGGGACGGAACGACCAGCCGGGCTTTTGCTGTTTCCGGAGGACGATCGAGAGGAGCTTCGGGTGTGCGGGATCATCGGGTACGTCGGTAGTCGGCCCGCCAAGGACTTGTTGCTGCACGGGCTCGAGCGCCTCGAGTACCGCGGCTACGACTCCGCCGGGATCGCGCTGCGCGAGAACGGCGGGCTCGACTATGTCCGCGCGGTCGGCAACCTGATGAACCTCAAGCAGGCGGCCGGTTCGAACGGCTCCGTCTCGAACCACGGCCTCGGGCACACCCGCTGGGCGACCCACGGCGCCGTCACGGAGCTCAACGCGCATCCGCTGACGGGCTGCGAGGACGGCCGCGTCGCCGTCGTCCTCAACGGCATCGTGGAGAACTTCCGCGAGCTGAAGGAGTCGCTCGCGGCCGAGGGCCACACCTTCAGCTCCGAGACCGACGCAGAGGTCGTCGCACACCTCGTCGAACGGCACTACTCCGATGACCTGGTCGAGGCCGTCCGCGCCGCCTACCGCGAGCTCGAGGGCCATTTCGCGTTCGTCGTGATCCACAACGACCATCCGGATCTGCTTGTCGGCGCGCGCCGGCAGTGCCCGCTCGTCGTCGGGGTCGGCGACGGGGAGATGTTCCTCGCGTCGGCGGTCGCGGCGTTCCTCGCCGAGACGCGGCGTGTGCAATTGATCGACGAGGGAGAGGTCGTCGCGATCACGCCCGAGGGTGCGCGCTTCTTCACCGACGAGGGCGAGGTCGAGCACAAGGACGTCGAGCCGATCGACTGGGACGACGAGGTCGCCGAGAAGGGCGGCTACGAGACCTTCATGCTGAAGGAGATCTACGCGTGCGGGACCGCGTACCACGCCGGAGTCGTGGGGCGGTACATCATCGAGGAGTGGGCGCGCGTCCCGGTCGAGCCCGACATCGCGAGCGAGTGGCGCTACCGCAATCCGGTTCTCTCGAAGGACACGCTCGTGATCGGGATCACGCAGTCGGGTGAGACGGCCGACACGATCGCCGCGATGCAGCTCGCGCGCCGGCAGGGCGCGCGGACGCTGGCGATCACGAACCAGCTCGGCACCCAGGTGACCCGCGAGGTCGACTCTGTGCTGTACACGCGCGCGGGCCTCGAGATCGGCGTCGCCGCATCGAAGACGTTCACCGCGCAGGTGGCGCTGCTGTCGCTGATTGCCCTCAAGCTGGCGCAGATCCGGCGCACGCTGCCGGAGGAGGAGGTCGAGTTCATCCTCGAGGAGCTCTACGACCTGCCGGAGAAGATGGAGCAGTTCCTCGACGGCAACCATCCGATCGAGGAGATCGCCGAGCGGCACTACCAGAAGCCGTTCTTCCTCTACCTCGGCCGCCATATCGGGCTCCCGGTTGCGCTCGAGGGCGCGCTGAAGCTGAAGGAGATCTCATACATCCCGACCGAGGCGTACTCGGCGGGCGAGATGAAGCACGGGCCGATCGCGCTCCTCGACTCGGACACTCCGGTCGTCTGTGTCGCAACCGACCAGAAGGTCGTCTACGACAAGGTCGTGTCGAACATCCAGGAGGTGCGCGCGCGCGGCGCACAGGTGGTCGCGATCGCGACCGACGGCAACGAGGACATCCAGCATCACGCCGACGACGTCATCTACGTGCCCCGCACGCCTGCCTTCCTGCAGGCCGTGCTCGCGGTGCTGCCGCTGCAGCTGCTCGCGTACCGCATCGCGAGGCTCCGCGGGTTGAACGTCGATCAGCCGCGGAACCTGGCGAAGACCGTCACGGTCGAGTAGTCGTTACTCGACGGCTGTTTCGCCCGGCCGCGGCTCGACCACCCCCGTCTCGGGCGGGCCGACGGGCACGGGACGCGGCGGGCGGAGGTACAGCCAGTCGTAGGCGAGGGCTGCGATGGCTCCTCCGAGGAACGGGCCGACGTACCAGACCCACGCGTCGGTCCAGTGGCGGGCGATCAGCTCCGGGCCGAAGGCGCGGGCCGGATTCATCGCCGCACCGGTGAGCGGGCCGCCCATGAAGATGTCCAGGGTGATCGTGAGACCGATCGCCAGCCCGGCGATCGACTTGAACGTCCCGCCCGGATCCACGGCGGTCGCGAAGATGACCCAGACGAGGAAGAACGTCAGGATCAGCTCGATCACGAGGCCCTGCCAATGGTCGATGCCGCCGCCGAGGCCGGGCGCGCCCAGGTTCGTCAGCTGCCGCGTGCGGGCGTCGAAGAACCAGCGCAGCAGCGCGGCCGCGGCCGTCGCGCCGGCGAACTGCATGCTCCAGTAGACGACCGCGAGCGGCGGGGCGATCCGCCTCGTGACGAAGAACCCCAGCGTCACCGCCGGGTTGAAATGCCCCCCGGAGATGTGACCGACCGCCGAGACCATTACGGCGATTGCCAGTCCGTGCGCGAGGGCCACGGCGACGAGCGTCAAGCCGCTGTACACGCCCTGCGTCTGGGGGCTGTTGATCGCCGGCAGGAAGAGCGTCGTCAGCGCGAGGATGGAGCCGGCGCCGATGAAGATGAGCGTGAAGGTGCCGACGAACTCGGCGATGCCGCGGCGCACCGGGTCGTGATCCATGCGCGGCGGAGGCTACGCGGCAGACCGGACGGAACCTGAGTTGCGGCCCGAGCGTGCGGCGGAGAGCGCGTCGTCGAGCGTGGGGAAGATCGCAAAGGCCGAGCCGAGCCCCGTCAGGTCCAGCAGGTGGTGCACCTGTGTGTAGTCATGGCCCGCGAGCACGAGTGCGAAGCCGAGCGCGGACTTCTCCGCCCGCTGGCGGGCGCGGAGCATAGCGCTCAGCGTCGTCGAGTCGATGAACTCTGCGTCGCGGAGGTCGATGACAACCCGCCGACCCTCGTCGAGCAGGACGCCGAGCTCGTTGTCGAGACGGCCGGCCGAGTACGCGTCGTGCTCTCCGACCAGCGCGACGACAGCCGCTGGTGGATCTCGGGGAGCTAGGGTTACCGAGATCGGCGCCATGCTTTCTAAGTAATAAACGTATCAGGCGCCCGTTCGGGTGCGGTGGGCCCGTACTGTCTTTCAGCCGTCCGGCGGTCTCCGGAGCCTTTTGGTCGCGGAGCGACGCCGCTTCCGCTCCAGCCGCCGTTCGCGGGCCGCGGCGCTCGGCTTGGTCGCCACGCGCTTGCGCTCCACGCGCAGGGCGCGGCGCAGCTGCTCGACGAGCCGCTCGAGCGCCAGCTCGCGGTTCCGCAGCTGGCTCCGCTCGTCTTGGGCGATCGCCCGCAGGACCGGCCCTGTCCTGGCGATCACGCGCTTCTTCTGCACGTCCGTGAGGGCGGTGGAGGCCTCGACGTCGAGCAGTGCTTCGACCCGCGTCTCCGACTTCTGCGCATGCTGACCTCCGGGCCCGCTCGACCGCGAGAAGCGGAAGCTCACCTCCGAGAGCGGCAAAACGACCGAGCGTGTGACCCGAATAGACTCGCCGTCCATGGCTGCGATTCTCCTCGACGTCGACGGCGTCTTCCACGTTTCCCACGAGCCGATCCCGGGAGGTGCGGAGGCCGTCAGCCGCCTGCGTGCGGACGGGCACCGGCTGCGTTTCGTCACCAACAGCACCACGGAGCCTCGCGCCGCGCTCGCCGAGGAGCTGCGCGCGATGGGCATCGAGCTCGACGACGAAGAGCTCCAGACGACCCCGCGCGCCGCGGCCGCGGCGCTCGCCGGCCGGCGCGTGCTCGCGCTGACCATGCACGCGATCGTGGGCGAGTTCGAGGGTGTGGAGCTCGTCGGGGAGGACGCGGAGGCGGTCCTTGTCGGCGGTGCGGACGAAACGCCCGAGACGAATCTCGTCTTCAGCTTCATGAACCTTGCGCGCGCCTTTCACGAGCTGGAGGCAGGGGCGGAGCTGTACTGCCTGCACAAGAACCGGTGGTGGCAGACGAAGCACGGTCCGCTGCTCGACTCGGGCGCGCTCGTCGTCGGCCTCGAGTACGCGGCAGACACGGAGGCGATCGTGCTCGGCAAGCCGTCGACCGCGTACTTCGCCGGCCTGACGTGGATGGTCGGCGACGACATCGAGTCCGACATCGCCGGCGCGCAGAAGCACGGGATGCGCACCATCCTCGTCCGCACCGGGAAGTTCCGTCCGGACGCTGTCGAGGCGACACGCATCAGGCCGGAGGGCATCATCTCGTCGATCGCGCAACTGCCGGACTGGCTGGAGGAGCACGGATGAAGGTCGGCGTCGACCTGATCGAGATCGAGCGCGTGCGCCGCGCGCTCGAGCGCTACCCCCGCTTCCGCGACCGCTGCTTCACCGCGGCGGAGCAGGCCTACTGCGACTCGCGACCGAACCCCGCCCAGAGCTACGCGGGTCGCTTCGCGGGCAAGGAGGCCGTCGGCAAAGCGCTCGGCTTCGGCGTCGCACGCGCGTTCGCGTGGCGCGACGTCGAGATCGCAGGCAGGCCGAAGCCGTCCGTCAGGCTGAGCGGCCGCGTCGCGCGCTGGGCACAGGAGGTCGGCGCGGGCGCGATCGACCTCTCGATGACGCACTCGCGCGAACTCGCCAACGCGGTCGCGGTGGTCGAAGAGCACTAGTGCTCCCACGGGGAATGCCTTCCGGCCTCTGGCCCGCGAGCACGCGGCGCCAGAGCCCACCCTCGCTCTTACCAAGGCTGACAGCCTTGGCTGCGAGCGAGTGCGGTCTCTGGCTTGGTGCTCGCGACCCAGAAGCTCGGAAACATCCCCCGCAGGAGCACTAATGTTCGCGCCGCTCTACACGGCGGACGAGATGCGCGCCGCCGAGCAGGGCCACGACGTCGAGGCGATGATGGAACGGGCGGGCAGTGCCGTCGCCGACGCGGTGCTGCGGCGATATCCCGCCGCCCGCCGCATCGCCGCGGTCTGCGGCAAGGGTGCGAACGGCGGCGACGGCCGGATCGCGTTGCGCGTTCTCGCCGAGGCAGGGCGCGAGACCGGCGAGGAGCTCGGAGGCGCCGACGTCGTCATCGACGCGCTGTTCGGCACGGGCTTCCACGGTGCGCCGCGCGACGACGCCGCCGCCCGGATCGAGCAGATCAACAGCGCCGGCGTTCCGGTCGTCGCGGTCGATCTCCCGTCTGGTGTCGACGCGTCGACCGGGGAGGTCGCGGGCGCCGTCGTGGACGCGGACGTGACCGTGACGATGCACGGCCCGAAGGTCGCGCTCGCCGTCGCCCCCGGCCGCTTCCACGCCGGCGAGGTCGAGGTCGCGGAGATCGGGCTCGAACCCGCGCAGACGGAGCACCGGCTCGTCACGGAGGAGATCCTCCGACTCGTCCCGCGCAAGCAGCCGGACGACACGAAGTACAGCGCCGGGGCGGTGCTGGTCGTCGGCGGGGCGCCCGGACTGACCGGGGCGGTCTGCCTCGCCGCCGAGGCCGCGTTCCGGGCGGACGCCGGCTACGTGATCGTCGTCACGCCCCCGGCCTCGCTCCCCGTGATCGAGGCACGGCTGCTGGAGGCCGTGAAGGCGCCGCTGCAGCAGGTCGACGAGCTCGCGGAGCGTGCGACCGCGCTGGCAATCGGCCCCGGGCTCGGCCGCGGCCAGGAGGAGCGTGCGCTCGTCCGGCGCCTGCTCGCGGAGCTGACCGTGCCGGCGGTCG
>WNGD01000153.1_pt1 | contig 72057 bp, 77 predicted proteins | sample 5400671 | NCBI WGS metagenome assembly WNGD01 (sample SAMN13153369, study PRJNA577476) | soil metagenome | isolation source: 40 cm soil or saprolite under grassland replicate 2 | place: USA:California | collected 2016-06-15
CTCCGAGAACGCTCCTTGGCGACCTCTACTCAGCTCTCGCGAGGCTATTCGAGCCGGCGGGACGCCAAAATCCCCTTGCGACCTAACTCAGGCAGCCAGACCTAATCTGGATGTCTCAGTAGACCCTTTCGGCAACAGGGCCCTTTGCACCCGTCATCACTGGAAGGTGCACGAAGGCGGATGGCGGCTCATAAGGAGCGATCAAGGCCAGATCGTCACCATCGCCCCGCAGACTCTCTTCCAGCTGCCGCGAGGGCCAGACTAGTCCGCGGTCACCTCGGCGGCGTTGTTCTCCGTCTCCACAACTCGCACCTTCAGCAGGCGAGCAGGTTTGAGATGCGGCTCCAGGCGTTGAAACGCTGCCAGCGCGATGTTCTCGGCAGTCGGTATCACGCCACGCATGAAGTCGACGTCGCGATTCAGGTGCCTGTGATCCACCGCTTCGATGAACTCGCGCTTCAACACGGCGTCGACTTGCTTGAGGTTGATGACCATGCCGGTCTCCGGGTCCAGCGATCCGCCGACGGTCACCTCGATCACGTAGTTGTGCCCGTGGTCCGCGACGCAGGCGCCGAAGACCTCGCGGTTCTTCTCTTCGCTCCAATCGTCGCGACACAGGATGTGGCCGGCTGCGAAGGTGGCTCGGCGGGTGATCCGAACGTGGGCGGTCATGGGTCCATCCGCAAGTTAGCACCCGTGAGCGGTGCTGATTCCGGCGAAGCAAGCCAGACGATCATCCGTGCCACCTCCGCGGGCTTCAGCATGCGGCCTGCTACCCCGGCGATTCGGAGCATGGGGGTGTCGACGGCGCCAGGGCTTATCGCGTTGACGCGAATGCCGTGCTCCCTGCCCTCCACCGCCAGGACCTCGGTCAGGCCGGCCAGGCCGGACTTGGCGGCGACGTATGCGGACATACCAGGAAATTTCTCGGCGCCGAAGACACCGGAAAGGCTCGAGACCATGACAATCGAGCCGCCGCGGCGGCGCATCAGCTTGAAGGCTTCGCGACTGCACAGAAACGCGCCGCGCAGGCCGGAGCCGACCTGCTCGTCCCACTGCTCGCCGGTCATGCGCCTGATCGGCCGCTTGATCAGGACCTGGGCGCAGTGAATAAGAGCGTCGAGCGACTCGAGGCGCGCGAACGCGCGGGTCACCGCCTTCTCGCGCGACACGTCGGTGCCTTGGCGCCGGCTCAGAGAGGTGACCTCCCAGCCGCGACCGCGGAGCTCTTTCACGACCTCCCTGCCGATGCCGCCTGAACCGCCCGTGACGACTGCGACCTGTGTCATCCGGCCACCTTCGCCAGAGCAACCTCGTAGCGGTCGATGGCGGCGTCGAGACCCAGCCGCCGCCGGGCGCTTGCGCGCACCGCGGACCGGTCGAGCGTCAGGCAGCGCCGGACGGCCTGCGTGAGTGCGTCGATGTCGTCGGGTTCGGCGAGGAAGCCGCTGACGCCGTCCTCGATCACCTCGGGCATGGCTCCGCGCCGGTATGCGGCGATCGGGCAGCCTGCCATCTGGGCCTCCGCCGCGACCATCCCGAACGGTTCCTCCCAGCGCACGGCGCAGATCGTCACCGCGCTTTGTGCCATCACCCGGCGAAGCACGTCGCGCCGCAAGGACCCGAGCTGAGACGTGCCGCTGAGGTCGACCTCATAGGCCGGATCGTAGTGCGCGCCGGCGATCTGGACTTCGAGGCCGGCCCGACCGGCGGCGGCGATTGCATGCTCGATCCCTTTCTCGGGCGAGATCCGGCCGGCGATCAGGGCGCCGACGCCCGGTGTGGATTCCACCGAGACCTCGGTGACGCCGTTCGGCAGCACCTCCCCCACCTCGACCCCGGCGCGCAGCCACTGCCCGCGGCAGGATGCGGACACGGCCGCGAGCGAAGACGAGGGAACACGCCGCGCGGCGTCCGCGACCGCATCGACGATGGGCGGCAGGTGCAGCGTGTGGAGAACGGGCAGGCCACGCGCGTGCTCCAGGGCAGGCGCGTCGAATGCGTGCTGGCTTATCGCGTCGACGTCGAGGCCGACGATCGCGTCGAACATGATCCTCAGGGCAGCCGCGACACCCGGCGAAGGCGACGGTTGGGCGCCGCCCGGCATGACGAGCGCGGCAGCCGCGTCACGGGGCACGGGCACCGTGACCAGGTCGACGCCTTCGACCTCAGAGCCCTCTGCACAGTGCAGCGTGACCTGGTGGCCGCGCTTGGCTAGCCCTTCCGCGAGATCGCACACGAACGCCTGCGCGCCGCCCAGCTGCGCGGGACGCAGGGCCGTTACGGGCGAGGCGACGACGGCGATTCTCACCCCTCGCCCTTAGTCTTGGAAGCGCAGCAAATGGACTTCGAGCAGGCAGTCGAGTCTGCGCCGCCCGGCTGGCGGCATTTCACGGTGCAAGACATCGCCCGGCTGCCGAGAGCGGTTCGCGACCACGAGATGGCTCGCGTTCCGGTCGGGGTGGCCGGCGAGCGCGTGGTGCGCGGCCTTTTCTGGACCCTCGTGTACCACCTCGAGCCTGAGAAGTGGGACGAGCTCGCGCGGCACGAGCCGATCCACCCCGAGCTGCTCGAGGCGCTCCCGGATTCCGCGGCGGTCGGGGTCGACGTCGGCGCGGGCAGCGGCAGGCTGACGCAGCACCTGGTCTCGCGATGCGAGCGCGTGATCGCGGTCGAACCCTCGGCCGGGCTTCGCGGAATCCTCTCTCGCCGCCATCCGGATGTGAGAACGATTGCGGGATGGGCGGAATCGCTGCCGCTCGAGGACGGGTGCGCACAGCTGACGGCCGCGTGCGGTGCGTTCGGCCCCGAACCGGACGTGCTCTCCGAGTTGCGGCGGATCACCTCGCCGGGCGGAGTCATCGCGCTCATCAGCCCAGAGAGTCCTGAATGGTTTGAAGCCGAGGGCTGGAAACGGATCTCCGCGCAACCGCTGCGGGCGCCGGATCATCCGCGGTGGATCGACGAGTTCTTCGGGCCGCTCGACCCGCCCCACGAGCTCGTCATGACCCGCGTCTAAGAGCTCTTCGCCTCGCGCAGGGCGTCGGCCCTGAACAGGAGGCCGACCAGCTTGCCGTCCGATGTGGTGATCGGCGAGCTCTCCTGGTTGCGCTGCGACATGCGGTCGGCGACCTCCTTGATCGGCACGTATGACCTGTACGTGCTCGGACCGGGCCGCATAGCGTCCTCGATGCTCAGGTCGCCGTCTTTCGCGAGCTCCGCCCCGCGCAGCAGGCCTAGCACGACGCGCTCCACGTTGACGACGACGACGGTCTCCCAACCCGCCGCATGCAACCGCTCACGAACATCGCCCAGTCGCTCTGTCAGCCCGCAGACCGGCACGTCCCTGCGAGCCACGGTCCCCGCGCGTGGGCGGGTCGAGTTCTCGCCTTCGGTCGGCAGGCCGGCCGCCAGCCAGTCGAGCTTGCCCGCGGAATATTCACAGACGTCCTTGAATCCGAGGGTCTCGAGCCGCGCCGCGGCCCTAGACGAAACGTCTCAAGCCGAATCCCAGCAGTACACGATCACCGGGCGGTTCGGGTCCAGCGTCTTCACGCTCTCGCGGTCGATGCGCGCAAGCGGAAGGTTGCGGGCGCCCGGCAGGTGATCCTCGCTGTACTCGCCCGGTGCGAGCACCTCGACGAGCTGCGCTCCCTGAGCCACCATGTCCTGCAGCCGGAAGCGATCGATTGACGTTGCCATCGAGACCATGCTACGAAGCTCAGGCCGGCGTCGCGGAGGCGGCCTCCTTCTCCTCGCGCTCCGCTTCGGGACGCGCCATCCGATTCTGGATCCCGATCGCGTTGGCGAGGGCGCCTGCCAGGAGCAGCGCAGCGCTCAGGATCATCGCCAGGTGAAATGAGCTCGTCGACGCGTCGCGCGCCACCGCCACCAGGAGCGGATCGATCGGCATGTTGAGCGGGCTCACCTGGTTGCGGAAGCTCTCCGACGACGTGTCGACTCCGGGAAGGTGCGCGGCAAGCGAAGCGTAGAACGACGCGGTCAGGAAGATGAAGATCAGCGCGCCCGCCAGCTGAGGGCCGACTCGTGAGATCGCGTTGTTGATCGCCGATCCGAGGCCCGAGTGACGTACCGGCACCGACGTCATGAGTGCGGTGGTGAGGGGCGCGACCATGACCATGATTCCGATCCCGAAGACGATGCTTCCCGGCAGGAAGTCCGTGAAATACGAAGCCGGCGGCACGTATGTGTTGAGGTGGTTCGGCTCGAGCCTCCAGGGTGTGCTGGATGCGGGAACGCGCGCCCACCACAGGACGCCGATCGCCATCAGCACCGGCCCTACCGCCATGAAGATTCGCGGGCCGTACCTGGCGGCGAGACTTCCGAACCTGGGCGAGAAGAAGATCAGGAAAAGAGAGCCCGGGATGCCGGCGGCGCCGGCCGCGGCCGCGGTGTAACCGAGGGTGCCCTGCTGGAAGAGTCCGAGATAGTACCCGGAGACGTACAGCGAACCGTAGATGAGCAGCGTCGAGATGTTCGTCACCGTGAAGTTGCGCGAGCGAAACAGCTCTGGGGGGATGAGCGGATGTTTCGCCCGAATCATCCAGATGGGAAGCGCGGCCGACGCGACCACGCCCGCCGCGATCGCGACGAAGCCGATGGGATCACGCCACGCGCGCTGCTGGCCATAGATCGTGCCGAAGGCGAGCCCTCCCACCGCGACGGCCACGATCCCCGCTCCTATCCAGTCGAAGGTAGGGGTGGCGTCCTCGTCGCGGCTCTCCTGGACGTGATTCCAGGTCGCCCATGCCGCGAGCGCGACCAGCGGCACGTTGATGAAGAATGCGGCGCGCCACGAGATCGTGTCGACGAGGACGCCGCCTACCAGAGGACCGAGGATCGTCGTCGCGCCCGATGCGCCCGCCCACACTCCGAAAGCGCGCCCCTGCTCCTCGCCGGAGAAATTGGCCGTGATCAGCGCAAGTGAGCCCGGCACGAGCAGCGCCCCGGTTGCGCCCTGAAGGATGCGGAAGACCACCAGCAGCTCCATGGACGGCGCGAATCCGCAGAGCACCGACGTCATGCCGAAGCCGACCAGGCCGACGAGGAACGTCCGTTTCCGGCCGTAGAAGTCGTTGACCGCCCCGGCCAGGATGAGGAGCGCACTCAGCGTGAGCAGATAGGCGTTGTAGACGTACGACTGTCCCTCGAGCACGCCGAGAAACGTTCGCGGCAGGTCGCGCCCGATCCGCGGCAGCGCCACGTTGACGACCGTCGAGTCGAGGAACACGATCCCCGAACCCAGCACCGCCGCGACGAGGATCCAGCGCTTGGTCGTCATGTGCCTCTGTTCAGAAATCTCTCCGTCCGAGAAAATGTTTCAGGACCTCGGGTCGCGACGCCTCGTAAAGAGCGATGCGATGTCCGCTCGGCAGGACAAAGGATGAGCACGGGCCCATCGGGATCTCGAGTCGGCGCTCATTCTCCAGCCCACGCTTTTTCAGCGCGCTGACCGCCTTGCGCAGATCGTCGACCCGATAGATGTAAATCGGGCGGTCACCGTCGAGGTGATCGGTGAGCAGGACATGCGGCGGGCCGTCCGTCAGCTCGATCATCGCGACCCGCGCGCCCATTCCGTCGACCGCGAATCCCAGCTTTCCGCCGAGCACCTCCGTGAAAAAACGCGCGTCGGCGGCGACATCACTGCTTGGGGTGTAGAGATAGTCGAGGTGCTCGAACATGCCGCGAGGACAGCCTAGCCGGGCGCGCGACGGGCCGTCTGGACGACGATGACTGCAAGCAGGATCAGCACCCCACCGACCGCCTGGATCACCGAGAACGTATCGCGGAACAGGATCACAGCCAGCACCACGGTTACCACCGGCTCCCACGTGCTGATGAGCGAGGCGCGCGCCGCACCGACGCGCGGGAGGCCCGCAAGGAAGAGCGAGATCGCGATCATGGTCGGAATCAGTGCGATGGCGAACGCGACCGCCCACCCGCCGGCCGTGGCCGGAAACGCGACCTCGCGCTGGAACGCAGCAATGATGAGAAATGCGATCCCGGCGCCCGTCATGATCACCGCGCTTGCGCCGACCGCGGGCACGGAGCTCATCACCCTTTCGCCCAGCAGGATGTAACCCGTGTATATCGTCGGCGCCGCGATCGCGAAGAGGAGCGACCACGCGATCTGCAGCTGCGCTCCACCGACCAGCAGCACCACCCCGACGAAGCTGGCCACCAGCGCGAGTCCATGCCACATGGAGACGGACCTGCGCAAGAAGAGCCACCCCGCGATCACCACCAGGCTCGGATAGATGTACGCGATCAGCACGACCAGCGACGCAGGCAGCGTGCGCAGCGCCGTGAAGTACGCAAGCGACTGTCCCGTGTAGACGATCCCGCCCAGCGCCAGCAGGATTCCGAGCTCGCTGCGCCTGAAGCGGAGCGGGTTCTGGCGCAGGATCAAAGCGAGTCCCCACATGCCGATCGCCGCCAGCACGAATCGGAACATGAGAGTCTGCGAGGTGCCAAGGCCGGCCCGGTACGCAAGCTTGCCGAGGATCGCGTTGGTGCCGAAGGCGGTGGCGGATATGAGCACCATCACCACGCCCACCCACTCGGTCCTGCGGCTGGACGCCGCGCTGACTTCTAAGGCCAGAGGAGGTGGCCGAGCACCATGCCGATGACGACCGCCATCGCGTAGGTGATGCGAGGAAATCGCCGCACCAGGGAGCGCACGTCGTTGTTCAGCGGGTCGTCCCCCGCGCGCAGGGCGAGCGATTCCTGCAGCATGAGCAGGAACGCGATCAGCGAGGCGATTGTCGCGATGATCGAGAGGATCGCCGGCGCGTTGAACGTCACTATTTCCCCTGCGGCGAGGTGCGGCCGTAGGCGGGGCCCCACAGGAAGTGACCCAGCAGGACGCCGATCACGACCGCGATGACGAACGCGTATCCGGGATACGAGTGGACCGCGGGCCGGATGTACTCGGAGATCGGCTTGTTGCCGGTGAGGAGCGCCCAGGTCTCGAAAGCGAGCAGCAGCGTGATGATGCCGAACAGAGTGGTGACGGTCCATGAGAACAGGCTCGAAAGCGCGGCCATCACCACCGCGTCACCACGACCTTCTTTCTCGTGTAGAAGTCGATGCCGTCCGTTCCGTGCACGTGCAGATCTCCGTAAAACGAGCCTTTCCAGCCACTGAAGGGAAAGAACGCGAATGGCTGGGCAACAGGCACGTTGATTCCTGTCATCCCCGCTTCGACCCGCTCGCGGAACTCGCGACCCGATCGGCCGGACTGCGTGAAGATCGTGGCCATGTTGCCCAGGGCCGAAGCGTTCGCCTGCGCGATGGCCTCGTCGAGGGTGGCCGCGCGAGAGATCGAGAGCACCGGGCCGAAGATCTCCTCCCGGCCCACGGACATGCTCGGCGTGACCCTGTCGAGGATCGTGGGGCCCAGGAAAAACCCGCGACGCGACATCTGCGGGCGGCCGTCGACGACGAGCTCCGCGCCCTCGGCCACGCCTGCCTCGACGTACGACGCGACGCGGTCGCGATGCTCGGCCCGGATCAACGGACCGACCTGCACGCCCTGCTCGTCACCCGGACCGACGACCATCCTGGAGGCCGCATCGCGCAGCGGCTCCAGCACGCCGTCCGCGGCCCTGCCCACCGCGACGGCAACCGATCCCGCGAGGCACCGCTCGCCGGCGTTGCCGAACGCCGAGTTCAGGATTGCAGGGACCGCCAGCTCCAGGTCGGCGTCCGGCATGACGACCATGTGGTTCTTTGCGCCGCCCAGCGCCTGCACGCGCTTGCCATGGGCCGCGGCTTCCGTGTAGACGTGCTGGGCCACCGTCGCCGAGCCCACGAAAGAGATCGCCGCCACGGAGGGATGGCCGAGCAACGCGTCGACCGTGGTCCCGGCGCCGTTGACTACGTTCAGGACGCCGGGCGGGAAACCCGCGTCGAGGAACAGCTCAGCAAGGCGCGCACCTCCCAACGGGGTTCGCTCAGAGGGCTTCAGGACGAAGGTGTTGCCTGCCACTACGGCGAGCGGAAACATCCAGAGAGGGATCATCACCGGGAAGTTGAACGGGGGGATGCCGGCGCAAACGCCGACCGGGTAGCGGTAGAGGTCCTGGTCGACGCCGCTGGAGACGTCGCGCAGCGTGCGGCCCTGCAGCAGGGTCGGCGCGCCGCACGCGAAATCGACCACCTCGATCCCGCGCCGGACCTCCCCGCGGGACTCCTCCAGCGTCTTCCCGTGATGGCGCGTCACGATCGCGGCGAGCTCCTCGAAGTGGTCCTCGAGCACGGCCTTGTACCGGAACATCAGCCGGACCCGCTCCATGACCGGTGTGCGGGACCACGTTCGGAAGGCTTCGACGGCGGCGCGGACCCCGTCGTCGACCTCGACCGCGTCCGACAGCGGGACGTGTTCGATGACCTCGCCTGTGGCCGGGTTGTAGACGGGCAGGGTGCCCGCATCCTCATTCGGCAGGCGCCACTCTGACCCGATAAGGTTCCGTACCAACGTTGATACCGTACTTCGCATGGCGCCGACCGCGCGCGAGCTCATCGAGCAGGCTGCGGCCCAGGGCAGCGACCTGGAAACCGTCGCCCGAGGTGTGCTGCAGAGGCTTGCCGAGCTGACCGGCCTGAGCTCGACCTACCTGGCCGAGACCCGGCTCATCACCGACGAGCAGTACATCGTCTTCTCGTGCAACAGGAGCAACCTGTTTCACATCCCCGAGGACGTCACCCTGCCCTGGTCGGAGGGTGTGTGCCGCTTCGTGGTCGAGGGCGGACCCAACTACACGAGCGAGGCGCAGAAGCAGTTCCCGAAGTCGAGTGTTGCCAGGCTGCTCGAGATCCAGACCTTCATCTCTTATCCGGTTTTCACCGCCGAGGGGCGATTCTTCGGCACGCTCTGCGGCGCGAGCAAGGAGCAGGTCGAGATCCAGCAGGAGATCCTCGACCTGATGCGCGAGTGCGCGCGGCTGATCGGCCAGCGCCTGAAGGCGGAGTCCGAGTCGGCATGAGGCTCCTGAGCTTTCGCCACGGCGGAGCCCACCGGATCGGCGTGCTGCGCTCGGACGGCGAAGTCGTGGAGCTCGCCGAGCCGACCGACATGCTTTCGTTGATCGACGCCGGCGAGGCCGGGCTCGCCCGCGCCAGAGACGCGAGCGCGTCCAGAAGCTCGAAGATGCATCGCCTCCAGGACGTCGAGGTGCTGGCGCCGCTGCCGGCGCCCCGCGGCAACGTGATCGCCATCGGCCGCAACTACCAGGCGCACGCGGAGGAGAGCGCTCGCGCCGCGGGCAAGGCCGTCGACCCGCCGACAGTCTTCACCAAGGCCGTCACGACCGTGGCCGGTCCATACGACGACGTCGTGATCGACCCCGGCGTGACCAATCAGGTCGACTGGGAGGTGGAGCTCGGCGTGGTGATGGGACGCGCCGGCCGCAACATCGCGCGCGAGAGCGCCCTCCAGCACGTCTTCGGCTACATCGCGCTCAACGACGTGAGCGCGCGGGACATCCAGTTCGGGTGGGGAGGCCAGTACTTCAAGGGCAAGAGCCTCGACGGTTTCTGCCCGACGGGCCCCTGGATCGTGACTCGCGATGAGATCGCCGACCCACAGTCGCTGCGGTTGCTGCTTCGTGTCAACGGGGTCGCCAAGCAGGACGCCAACACCAACGACATGATTTACCCGGTCGACGCGATCATCGAATGGGTTTCGCGCGGGATGACGATTCCGGCGGGGGTGATCATCGCTACCGGCACACCCGACGGGGTGGGATTTGCGCGCACGCCGCCCGAATTCCTGAAATCAGGCGACGTGATGGAAACCGAGGTGGAGCACATCGGGACGCTGCGCAATCGCATCGTCCGGGCAGCGGGCTGAAAAAGAGGAGGGCCGCCCCGAGGCGGCCCTCAGCGTGCATCGGGCTAGATCAGGGGATCGCAAGCCTTGCCACGACCTGCTGCTGGTAGTGGCCGGAGTTGCTCCCGTCGTCATAGGTGCTGACAAACGTCGAGATGCTCGCGGACGGGCTGAAGTTGTTGCCGAAGTAATCACCGATGAACGTGCCGAGGCATGCCGCACACCCGGTGTGGGGCGCGTTGAGCTGGGGATCAAACGCGTGCTGCGAGATGCGCACGTTCTGCCCGACTCGCTGCAGGTTTGCTCGGAAGAACTGGATGCTCGCGTTGACGCAGTAGTTGCTCGCGCCGTAAGGAGGAAGGCTGCCGGCATAATTGGGGTTGACCACGTCCAACGCCAGGCCGGCGGCCGCGGCCTCGGAGCTTCCTTGGGCTGGGCACGCCAGACGGCGATCGTAGAAGTTGACGCCTATCGTCCCGTTGGCCGCAGCAGCCAGCTGCGGCTGAAACTCATCGGCGGGACTGGCGTTGTCGTTGACCACCACACCGCCTGACCAGGTCACGCCGCCGTCGTACGAAGCCTTTAGGACCACGTTGCCGAATCCGGTGCCGTAGTCCTCATACGCGACGTACAGCGGGTAGCTCCCGTTGACCTTCCGCAAGCCCACGGTGAAGGTAGTCTCGATGCCGTCACGGAAGGTGGTGTTCGCAAATCTCCCCGGAGGCACGGGGATGTTGTCGGTGACTACCGACGTCACGCTCCAGGTGACGCCTCCGTCGCTCGACTTGATCATCGTGATCTTGTCGCAGCAGTAGTGCTTTGCCGGAGCAGTGTTCGTCAGCGGCGTGTAGAGCACGCCGTCGGGATCAACGTGCGGAAGGACGTAGCTCACGCCTTGGGCGTTGTTCGAGCCGTCGGGAAGGCGCAGCGGCGGGGACCAGTCGCTGTGGGTGCCGTTCGAAAATGCCTGGGCATAGGACACGAAGGTCTGCGACGTGCAGCACCCGGAGAAAACCGCCCACAGCGCATAGACACGGTTGAAGAACGGGCTGCTCGGGTTGGTGTCGATCGCGATCCACTGCTTGTCGGGCTCGAGCCCCTTCGCGTCGTATGGGGCCACAAAATCGGGATTGCCGTTGTGCGTCGAGATCCAATCACTGGCGCCGGAAGCGCCGTGCTTCCGGACCGAGACTGAGATCACCTCAGGCGGGACTGAGGGGTTGGGCTCCTTGTTCTGGTTGATCTGAAAGTTGTGAGTGCCGTCGGGGTTGTAATAGAACTGATAGGGCAGATCGAGCAAGTAGAAGTTCCCGAAGCTGTCGAAGGCACCGACCGGATCGGTGTTGTCGGTCCAGCCCTCGTATCCAGGAATGTGGCCCTGGACCGGCCAGGTCGCGCCACCGTCGAACGACTCGAAAAAGCCGAGCAGATGGTTGTACCCTTCGGCGCTGACGAACCACTTGACGGTGCCGATGATGTGGTTCGGGTTGGAGGGATCGACCCGGATGTCCGACTCCGAGTGGTCCTTGACGAGCATCGCAGTGGTCGCCGGATAGCCCGGGTTGCTTCCGGCCTGAGTCGCGTAGGGACCGAGGTTTTCGCCGGTGTTGCTCGCGCCGTTGCAAGGCGACATGCCCGTGTAGCCGTTGGTCGGTCCATTGCTGGTGAAGTACGGCGCCTCGGGCGTGAAACAGCTGGTTCTCTGGGTCGTGGCAAAGACGTTGGTCACGCCGTTGGAGGTGAAGCTCGCCGCATACGCACCGTCGGATTGGGTCGCCGACGCAACCGCCTGCGCCCCGGTCGGGACGAGGCTAAGCGCCGCCAGCGCGAGCAGTGTGAGCCAGTAGACAGGTCGCTTCATTCGATCACCCCCTGATGCATGAGCCGCGGCCTAAGCCGTGCATGGATTGCTGCTCAGAACGTTCCGGAAGTCGTTGAACCGCGTTGTCGTGGCGCCAAGCCCCCCGAATGCGAGATAGGAGAGCCTCAGAAGGGGCCCGTACTGGTCGATCTTGCCGAAATCGTTGATGCTGTGGCCGGGAATGTCGTTCCCAAAAGCCCAGGCGCACGCGGGACCATATCCGGTCGAGGCGCTGTAGAAGGGATAGAAGTCGACGGCCACGTGGTCGTCGGTAAGGGGCGGCTTGACGCAGCCTGAGCCGGTGCTCCGGTTGCAGGGGTTGAATGGGCTGACGTCGGGCGCCTCGATGCGCGGCAGATCTGTTTCAAAAGCCAACCTGCTGAAGTTTTGATTGAAGTTGGGGCCGATGTTGGGGCTGGTGAAAACGATCGGGGTTGGATGGTCGGCGCTGCCATCGGGCCATGCGTTGAGATACGACACGCCGTCGAAGCCGGAATTGGTGTCGAGGCAGCCAGAGACCCTCACGAGGCTGGAGGCCGCCGAGTCGAAGCAAAAGTTGTCGTCCTTGTCGCTTGGCTCCAGGTCCCCGGCCGCACCCTCTCTGCCGTTACAGCCGCCGCTTCCGGTCACGTGGCTGCAGTAATCGAAGTGGCCGATCTCATCCGAGAAAGCGATGTTGTACGAGTGGGCCGCCCACGGCACGCGGGTCAGCTCCGAGGACGTGCTGTACGCAGGGTGGAAGTCGTAAGGGAGGTCCTTGCAGGTCGAGCCGTTGGGCGCGTACTGCACCTGCCCGAACCCGTTGGTCGCGCTGGCGGTCATGAATCCAGACTGACCGGTGGTCACGTCCTGCAGGTCGATCCGAAGCCCATGAGCAGTGTCTTGCATCGTCACTACGATCTGGTCGCCAGAGCCCATGAAAAGGTCGGTCCCAGGGTTCGGCGTGAAAGTGCCGCCAGTCGAGTTGACGGGGCTCGGAGGAGCGTGCGGCACTCCGCTCCTGGTGATGAATGCAAAGTTGACGGGCTCGATGCTCACCTGGCTCTGGCAGAACGTATTGAGGTTGGTGCCGTGGAAGTAATCACGCTCCAGGCTGTCGATGTTGAGCGCGGCGCACCATTGCGTCGGGCTGCAGCTCACGCCCGGAGGCCACAGGGCCCACCCCGGCGGATAGAACTGCATCTCCATGAACGCAGTTCCGGGGTGAGTGCTCATCGAGTCTGCCGCTCTGGTGTCGGGGTTCTCGTGGATATTGCTGTCGCTGTCCGGCGCGCAGGTCAGACCAGGGTTTATCGGATTTGATGGATCACCGAGTGGTCGAGGCGCGGACTGCGTGTCGCACATGGCCATCCCGAACCAGAAGGCCGGATGGAGCTGGAAATTGAAGGACTGCCCCGCGGCGGGCACCCCGTCCGCGGGCACCTGCGGATCACTTGGCAGCTGGAGCCGGTACTGCATCCTGTTTCCACTGCCCGCGCGGTCCGAGTAGAAGAGCAGCGAAGGTTCGTCGTGCCCGACGTAATAGCCGAAGGCGCTGGGATCGTCGACCTCGGCACACAGGCTGCGGTTGTACTGGCACTCGATGTGGGGATGCTCGGCCTGGACTTGGATTCCCGGCAAGAGAGCAAGCACGAGCGCACCCACGCCGGCGAGTGAGAGTCGACACGTCAAGCGTCCCATCCAACACACCCCCTGCTACCTACGCGTGGCCCCATAACACCAGCGTGCATGGGACTTGCCCACGACGTACCCGACGTCTCGCTCCCGATTTTCAGCAAATCTTCACGGCAAGTCAAGGCGGGGCATCGCCCGCACACTAATCTGAGCGACGGTGTTCGAAATCGATGGGCTCTCGGGCGTCCTGGTAGCGCTCGCTTCGCCGCTGCACCGCGACGGCGGCGTCGACGAGCCTGGGGTGCGGCGACTCGTTGAACACGTCCTGGCCGGCGGCGTCCATGGTCTGCTTCCGCTTGGGTCGACCGGCGAGACCGCGGCGCTCGACGAGGGCTCGCGCCGCAGGATCCTGGCCGCTGTCGTCGAGACTTGCAACCGGCGCGTGCCGGTCATCTGCGGCGTGGCCCAGAGCAGCCTGGCCGCGGTCGAGGTTGAGGTGGAGGCGGCGGACCACCTAGGCGCCGACGCGGTCCTGGTCGCGCCGCCCTTCTACTACCCGATGGACCAGGCCGGAGTGGCTGCGTTCTACCGGCAGATCGCCGACAGGGCGCGTTTGCCAGTGCTCGTCTACAACATCCCGCAGTTCACGAAGGTGGTTGTCGAAGCGCAGACGTTGGCGCAGCTTGCCCGTGAAGGCGTCGTGCGCGGGATCAAGGACTCGAGCCGCGACTTCGAGTACTTCGAAGGAGTCTGCATCGCGACTCGTGATATCGGCGGGTTCCGGGTCTTCACCGGCAGCGACACGATGCTGATCGCATCGTTGGCGGTGGGCGGCGCCGGCACCATCTGCGGTGCGGGCAACATCGCGCCGCACTGGGTGGTGCGCGTGTACGACGAGTTCATCCGGGGCGACATTCCCGCGGCCCGCGACAGTCAGGACATGCTGTACCGGCTCGTGATGGCGCTGCGCGGCGACATCTTCCCGAGCGCGATCAAGGCGGCGCTGCACCTGCAAGGCGTATGCGAACCCTGGCTCGCACCGCCCGCTCAACGACTCGATGAGAAGCACGAGGCGAGGCTGCGCGATCAGCTCGCCCAATGGGGATTGCTTACACCGGAACGCTCGCGGCACTGAGATCACGGACACGACCTGCTGCTGGTAGTAGTGCGGGTTTGTCTCATTGTCGTACGTGCTGATGAAGGTCGAGTAGTCGAGCCCGCCGGCGATTTCGTTGCCGAAGTAGTCGCCCAGAAACGTGTCCAGCGGATTGCACGGGCACGACCGGTTCGGGCTGTTCAGCTGCGGATCCCAGGCGTGCTCCGTGATGCGGACGTTGTGGCCCTTCGTCGTCAGGTCTGCCTTGTAGAAGTGGGCCGCCGCGGTGATGCAGTAGTTATCTGGACGACGTGCGGCATAGCGAATTTCAGCCGGCGTTCAGGAGGCGGGCCCGCTCAGGTCGTAGACCGTGACTCCATCCACCGTGCTGCCGGTGAAGTGCTGGCTGACCCAGCTCTCGATCTCACTGCTCGAGCTGCCGCCGCCGCGCATGCCGCCCATCGCGCCCGCGATGAAGTAGTGGATCTCACCGCGACTGACATATGCCTGGAACTCGGCCAGGGTTGGCGCGGGGTCTGACCCATTGAAGCCGCCGATCGCCATCACCGCCTCGCCCGTGGCGATCTCGTACCCGGCGGCGGAGTTGGCGTCGATCGTCGCCGCGACCCAGCGGTAACCGCCGGCGCCGTTCTGCAGCAGCGCTTTGAAGGCCGTTCCGGGCTGGCTGGCCTGCAAGAAGCCGCCTCCGCCACCGCCGCCGAAGCCACCCGGGGCGCGGCCGGTGAAGCCGCCGGGAGGCGACTGCACGCCGTTCGGGGCATTGCCGAACGCCGGAGCCGTGCCTCGGGAGCCGAAGGCCGTCGACGCCACCGCCGGACCGGCGGACGGGATCGCTCCCGCGTGCGCCGCCGTCACGGTCTCGAGTGTGTAGGCCGCCGGCCCCGCGAACGCGGCGAAGAGGGCGACGGCCGCCACGGTGACGGCGAGCGGGCGCCGGGCCAGCGGCCCGGCCACGATCATCGCGCTCGCGATCAGCCCGCCGATGAGGATCGCAACCTTCAGGCCGGGATTCCAGTCCGGGGTCCGGTCGAGGAGCACGTAAGCCCAGACCACCGTCGACGTGAGCGCGGCTGCCAGGAAGATGCGGGCGACCAGATTGGCGCGCCGCTTCCAGAGCTCGACCGTGCCGGCACCGACCAGGCCGCCGATCGCCGGCGCGAGAGCGATGGCGTAGTACGGGTGGATGATGCCCTGGGCGAAGCTGAACACCGCACCCGTGACCACGAGGAAGCCGCCCCACATCAAATAGGACGCGCGCGCGAGGTCGGTGCGCCTGGCGTGGAACGTGATCCAGAGTCCGGCGACGAGCATGATCAGAGCCGCCGGTATGAGCCATGAGACCTGGCCGCCGAACTCGTTGAGGAAGAGGCGGTTCCAGCCGGTGGCGCCCCAGCGCGACCCGATGGCCCCGAGGCCGCCCACGCTGCCCACCTCGTCGCCGGTGATGCGGCCGAAGCCGTTGTAGCCGAAGATCAGGTTGAGCAGGCTGTTGTTCTGCGAGCCGCCGATGTACGGACGGTCGGAGGCCGGCCAGAGCTCGACGATCGCCACCCACCATCCCGAAGCGACCACAAGCGCGACGCCTGCGGCGACCAGCTGCTTGATGCGATGCACCAGCCTCGGCTTGCCGGCGATCAGATAGACGACGACCACCACCGGCACGACCACGAACGCCTGCAGCATCTTCGCGAGGAAACCTGTTCCGATCAGCGCGGCCGCCAGGACCAGCCACCTCGTGGAGCCGCTCTCGGTCGCGCGCAGGGTGGCGTAGCCAGCCCCCGTCAGGAGCAGGACGAGCAGGGCGTCGGGGTTGTTGTAGCGAAACATGAGCGCGGCGACCGGAGTCAGGGCGACGACCGTCCCTGCGATCAGACCAGCCGCGGAGCCAAACCATCGGCGGACGGCGATGAAGACGATCGCCACTGTCGCCACGCCTTCGAGCGCCTGCGGCAGGAGCACGGTCCACTGGTTGAAGCCGAAAACGCGCGCAAAGACCTCCATCACCCAGAGGAAGGCCGGTGACTTGTCGACCGTGATGAAGTTCGAGGCGTCGAGGGAACCGAAGAAGAATGCCTTCCCGCTCTTGGTGCCCGCCTGGACCGCGGCCGCGTAGTAGGCGTTGGCCCAACCGCTGCGGTCCAGGCGCCACACGTAGAGGACGAACGTGAACGCCGTCAACGCCGGCAACGGGATGCGGCTCCACACCGCGGCGCTCAGGCGGACCGGGATTGCTCGCGTGTAGGTGACGGCTGCCATCGGCGTGCAGGTTCCGCGGCGCCAATGGGCTGTCAATGGGAGGCGGCTCAGAGGTTCCTGTGAAGGAAAGAGCCATGCGGTTCTGCGCATGGCTCACCCCCCACAGCCCCGACTTGGAGCCGCCGGGCGACCCAAGCTCCCGGCTGATCGCATCATCTGCCCCATGCGCGGGGCGCGCCATTCCTCAAATGGGTGGTTTTGGCCTACCTCATTTGCTGGAGACGAGGTGCGGTCGTGACGCCCTGGCGAACGGCGGCTTATCCTCCTCGCGGACATGATCGTCTCCATCGGCGACCTGGTGCTCGATGTCAGGATCGTCCCCGAAGGCCCGCTCCAGCCTGACGACGACACCTCAGCCACGATCACGCTCGGCGGAGGTGGGCAGGCTGCTAACTTCTGTGCCTGGACCGCGGCGCTGGGCGACGGGGCACGCCTGGTTACGCGTATGGGCGACGACGACACGGGCCGAAGGCTGGTCGCCGACCTGGAATCGCGGGGGGTCGAGGTCCGGGCGGTCTGGGCGGCCGAGCCGACCGGGACGATAGCCGTGCTTGTCGGCAGCGATGGACGAAGAACGATGGCGACGCAGCGCGGCGCGAGCATCGGGCTCAGCCCAGACGACCTCGAGGAAGCCTGGTTCAGCGACGCCAGGCTGCTTCACGTCCCCGCCTACTCGCTCTTCGTCGAGCCGCTCGCGAGCGCGACCCGGGCCGCGATCCGGCTGGTGCGCGATGCGTACGGCATGCTCGCCGTCGACCTCTCGTCTTCGACCGGCCTGCGCAGCTACGGTCCTCCCCGCATGGCCTACGTGCTGGCGCGCTTGAAGCCGGAGGTGCTGTTCGCGACCGAAGCCGAGGCGGCGACGCTCGCCGTGCCCCTCGAGAGCCTGGCGCAGGTACCGGTCCTCAAGCTTGGACCGGCAGGCTGTCGCGTGTTCGGCCGCGACATCGCGGCGCGCGATGTGGCATCGATCGATCCCACCGGCGCAGGCGATGCATTCGCGGCTGCTTTTTGCAGCGCCTGGCTTCGCGGCGCGACGCCGGTCGAGGCCGCTGAGAAGGCGGTGCAGGCCGCGTCGCAGTCGGTGACCCTGGTCGGGGCGCGGCCCAGCTGATCGAGCTCCTCCATATCGCGCCCGAGGTCGCCTGGGCGCTGGAAAACGACGTCGCGGTCGTCGCGCTCGAAACGTCGATCGTCGGGCAGGGCCTCCCCGCCCCCTACAACCTGATGGCGGCTCGCGGATGCGAGGCCGCCATTCGCGAGGAGGGAGGCGTCCCCGCCACGGTCGCCGTGCTCGACGGACGCGTGCACGTCGGACTCACGGCACAGCAGCTGGAGCGCGTGGCGGAAAAGTCCGTGAAGGTCAGCGTGCGGGACGTCGGGCCGGTGCTGGCGCGCGAGCAGGTTGGGGCGACCACCGTCGCCGCGACGGTGCGGGCGGCGTGGCTCGCCGGAGTCAAGTTCATGGCCACGGGCGGCATCGGCGGCGTCCACCGAGGGCATCCGGAGGACGAGTCAGCCGACCTCGAGGTGATCTCGTTCCACGGTGTCGCGGTGTTCTGCGCCGGCGCGAAGATCATCCTCGACCTCAGGTTGACCCTCGAACGGCTCGAGAGCCTGTCCGTCGCAGTGCTGGGTTACGGCACCGACGAGTTTCCCGCGTTCTACACGCGCCACAGCGGCTGCCCGGTGAGCGCCCGCGTCGACGGTCCGGAGGAGACCGCCCGGGTGCTCAATGGGGCTTGGTGGGACAGCCGGGGTCGTGGGGTGGTGGTCGCCGTGCCGCCTCCGCGCGAGCTGGAGGGGGCCGAAGCGTACGCGCGGCAGGCGGCGGACGAGCTCCAGGGCGTCAGCGGTGGCGACCTGACCCCGAGGATGCTGGCACGGGTCGCCGAGCTCTCAGGCGGCCGCACGCTCGACCTGAACGTCGATCTCGTCATCAACAACGCTCGGGTCGCAGCACGCGTCGCGAGGGCCTTCCTGGCCCTATAGCCTAGGCCGCATGAGCGCGGAAACGAAGTACGCCAAGCTGGTGGATGCGATCTCGAAGCGGTCGGGGGTCACGCGCGTGAGCGAAGGCAAGGGCTTCGGCTCCTCGGGCCAGCTCAAAGTCGACGGAAGAATTTTCGCCATGCTCGTCCGCGGCGAGCTGGTTCTGAAGCTCCCGCGCGGGCGCGTCGACGAGCTGGTGGCCAGACGAGAAGGCGTGCACTTCGACGCCGGCAAGGGCAAGCCGATGCGGGAGTGGTTCGTCCTCTCCCCCACTTCGAGGCAGCGGTGGCTGCCGCTCGCCGAGGAAGCCTTCGATTTCGTGAAGGAGAAAAGATGATCACCATTGGCACTGCACGGGCCGTTGCGGACCTCTCCGAAGGACTGGTCCTGGCGACCGTCGAGGTGGCGGCGCCGCCAGAGCGGACGTTTGAGGCGCTCGCGTCGAAGGACGTGCTTCGCTGGTGGGTCAGGCCCGGCGTGTTCGATACGCGCGATTGGACGGGCGACATGCGGCCTGGTGGAAGCTGGCGAGCCTCCGGAATCGGCGGCGGCAAACCCTACGTGCTCGAAGGGGAGTTCACCGAGGTCGTCCCTCCGCGGAAGCTCGTCCATTCGTGGAAGCTCGCGGGCGGCGAGTCGATCGTGAGCTACGAGCTCGAGCCCGCGGACGGAGGCACGAGAGTCACCCTGCGGCACACTGGGCTTGTGCCTCGTCAGACGTGCGCCGCCACCTGCATCGGTTGGGAGACGAGCTTCGAGGAGCTGGCGAGGATGCTGGGGACCTAGGTCTTCGGCCTGGGTTTCTTCGGCGCGGACATCAGGTCGCACCAGGCGACCACGATCCGGCCCAGCTCTTCAGCGCGTGCGTTGACCTCAGGTACGTCCGCGAACCTCATGAAGCGGACTGCTCGGCCTTCACCCTGCAAGTGCGGGAACTTCCCGGGTATGACCCCGCCTCGATTGAACATGAGGCTGACGGTCTTCTTGTCGTGCTGCACGAAGCTCGCGAAGTCTCCGCCTGACTGGAACCCGACGGTTCCGTACTTCACGTGCTCGCCCATCCGCGGGTCGGCGCCCAGGATCACGTCGCGCACGCGCCGCAGAATCGGCTCGGCCCGCTTGCCGGCGAACCACTTCTCCGCTTCCGGATCCTTTTTCATCGCCTCCCAGATAAAGAAGAACCGGCGGGCTGCGGCCCGCCGGTCCATGAATCCCGTGTTAGCGCTGGATCTTCATCAGGCCGAAAGCCGCGCCCTGCGGGTCGGCGACGATGGAGTACCGGCCGCCGGGGTAGTCCTGCGGCGGCAGCATCTCTCTTCCGCCCAGGTCGACGGCTTTCTTGTGCGCCTTGTCGACATCATCGATGGCGAAGTAGACGAGCCAGTACGACGGCACCTCCTTGGGCACCATGGGCATCATCTCCAGGGCCCCGAGGATGCTCTCGTTGTTGAGCTTGAACTCCGTGTAGTCGCCCAGGCCTTCGCCCAATGGGCTCTTCTTCTCGCCCCAGCCGAAGACCTTCTTGTAGAAGGGCTCGGCCTTGCCGAGGCCACGTGAGTTCAATTCGGCCCACGCGAAAGTGTTCGGGACCTGCATGATGTCCGCGCCCTGCATCTCATTTGGCTGCCATGCCGAGATGAAGGCGCCGCTCGGGTCCTGGAACACTGCCATCCGGCCCGACTTCAAGACGTCGAACGGCGGCGCGATCACCGTGCCACCTTCGGCCTGGACCTTCTTGGCGAGTACGTCGATGTCTCGCGTTCCGATGTAAAGGCTCCATGCCGACGGACTGCCGTCACCAGGCTGCTTCGGCCCGATGCCGGCCACGTTCTTGTTGCCGATCGTCGCCAGCGCGTAGCCTCCGGCTTCCGGGTCTTTCGTCACTTCGGCCTTCCAGCCGAACAGCTTGGAGTAGAAGTCGCGAGCCTTCGCGGCGTCTGTGCTCGAAAGGTCGACCCACACCGGCGCGTTCGCGACGAATGTCTTCGTCTCTGCCATAGTCACTGCCTCCTGGAACCCAGAATGGACGGGGGGTCCTTGCGGGGCGCCACTCTCTCCGGTCGCACCCCTGCAGACCCATTCTGCCACCGTCGGGTTAAAGGCTGCCAAAGGAATCCTGAACGCCCGAACGGCGTATTTATGAACAAATGAGCGAGTCTAAGCCTGTCGACCTGATCGTGTACTCAGACTACGTTTGACCCTGGTGCTACATCGACTCGGTCCGGGTCGAGCAGCTCCAGCGCGAAGGCCTCGTGAGGCTGACGTGGCTGCCCTTCGAGCTCCATCCGGAGGCCCCGGTCGAGGGCATTCCACGTGACGCGTACTTCGGCCGCGCGCGCTCGGAGCAAATGCGCGAACACATGCGGTCCATCGCGGCGACCGTGGGCCTAGAGATCCAGACGCGTGACGTGATCATCAACTCGCGCCGCGCCCTGGGCGCCGCGGAGTTCGCCCGCGAGCACGGAGTGTTTGATCAGATGCACCATGCGCTCTTCAAGGCGCATTGGGAAGGCACCGGCAAGCTGGAGGGTGTCGACGACCTCGTTCGCATCGGGTCCAGCGCCGGGCTCGACGCGGCGGAGCTGAGGCGGGCGATCGAAGAAGACCGTTACGCAACCGTGATCGACCAGAACCGCCGCGTGGCTTCGTCGGCCGGCATCGATGCGATCCCGGCGCACATCTTCGACCGGCGGTTCCTTCTCCTGGGCGCGCAGCCATACGAGGTCTTCAAAGAGGTTGTCGACCGGATCACCGCCTGAGGTTCAGTAGGCCTCCTGCAAGCCGCCACGGCGAGAGACGTTCTCGAGGTAGATGAACAGCAGGTATCCCGCCAGCGCCCACGTCGCTCCAACCACCAGCTCGCCGCCGAGCAGCCCGGCCACCTGCGCGAGTGAAGCGCCGGCGACCGCTTCTCGCGCGGCCTCGACCCCGCGCGTCAGGGGCAGCGAGTATGCGACCACCTGCAGCACCCCGGGCAGGCGGCTGACCGGGAAGTTGATGCCGCAGACGATGAGCAGCGCGTAGTAGACGACGTTGGCGATGATGATCGCGTCCCGCATCACCAGGCCGATGCTGCCGAACATCAGACCGAGGCCGGCGGTGGTCAGCGAGATGACGAGCACGCACAGCCCGAGCAGCGGCAGGTTGGCGTGGGCCAGGTTCAGGCCGAAGAGCACGAGCGCGATCGCGAGCGCGACGATCACGGTGGCGATGCCGTCGATCACGTTGACGACAGCGCGGCTGAGGAAGGTCACCAGCCGGTTCGCCGGCGACCCCAGAAGCAGAGGCAGCGTTCCGTACTGGCGCTCGTTGGCGACGGTCGCGATCACTCCGAAGATGCCGGCGTTTGCGGTCAGCTGCAGCGCGTTGCCCAGCGCGAAGTACAGCGCGTTCTGGCTGCCGGTCGCGTAGACGCCCAGCTCGACGAAGAACAGGATCTGCGTGACCGGCAGCAGGACCTTGTAGGCGACGTAGCCGCGGATGCTCGCCCACTGGAACAGGGCGACGTACTGGAGGTAGGTGGAGCGGGCGAAGACTGCAGCCTCCGAGAGAACCATGTTCACGCGAGTGCCAGCTCGCCCGAGACCCTGGCCTCACGTTCGACGAGCGAATAAAGAAAGTAGGCGCCGACCAGGTACGCAAGGCTGAGGCCGATCGCCACCAGCCACCACAGCGTGAACTCGTGGGGTCCCTCAGCGATCGTGGAGGCGTACAGCGCGCGGGTCGCCCAGGTTGGCGACAGCAAGCCGGCGACGCCCTGCAGGGGAGCGGCCAGGATGGCGACGGGGAACATGAACCCGCACAGCACGTACACGCCGAGCTCGAAGCCGTTCAGCATGCTGAACGCCCACCGCCACAACGCGAACAGCGGAGTCAGCGTGATGGCGATGCTCATGAACGAGAAGGTCAGCACAGCCAGCGAGATCGTGAACCGCCACGCGTCGACGTGAGGAAGCAACGCGTGAAATCCGAAGTAGGCGAACGCTGCGGTGGGCACGAACGCGAGCAGCCCGAACAGCAGGCTGCCGATGATCTTGCCCAGGACGATCGCCCACAGCGGAGTGGGCACGCCGAAGATCTGCTCCAGCGTCCCGTTCCAGCGCTCGTCCTGGATGCCGTTGCCGCCGTCCAGATAAGCCACGCTCCAGTAGCCGATCAGGCCGCCGCCGAGCACTCCGTAGACAAGGTGCGAGGACGGTGCTCCAGGGCGGCTCAGGACGTAAAGGCCGACCGCCGCGAAGATCAGCGGAAAGACGAGCCAGTTCAGGTAGGCCCAGGGGCTGATCACGCGCAGGCGCACGCTGACCCGAAAGGCGCTCCAGGCTGCGCGCACGAGCGAGGTCACGAGCTTTCCCCGATCAGCTGGATGTACGCATCTTCGAGCGTGGCCTCGCGCGAGCTGACCTTCTCGAGCTTCAGCCCGTCGAGGATCGCTCCGAGGTGGGTCATCACGTCCGCCGGTCGCGCGCAGTGCACGGTGACGAGCTGGGCCAGCTCGTGCTCCGAAACCACGACTGACCTCACCCCGGGGAGAGCTCGCACGCCCGCGAGTCGGTCGTCCGGCATGCCCACCACCTCGAATTCGACCACCCCCTGGTCCTGGACCGTGTCCTTGATGCTGCCCGGGGTTCCCTGCGCGACTATGCCGCCGTCCTTGATCACCGCGATCCGGTCGCAGATCGCGTCGGCTTCGAACATGTAGTGGGTGGTGAGAAAGATGGTCGTCCCCGAGTCGGCAAGCTCCCTCACGATCAAGCGAAGCTCGCGTGCACCGACCGGGTCGAGGCCGATGGTCGGCTCGTCGAGGAAGAGCACGTCGGGATCGTTGAGCAGGCCGCGCGCGAGGTGCAGGCGCTGCTTCATGCCCCGCGAATAGAGCTCCACCCTGTCGCGCTCCCGGCCGGCGAGGCCGAGTCGCTCCAGCAGCTCGGCGATTCGACGGCGCGAGACCTGCGGCGGGATGCGATACAGGTCGGCGAAGTAGCGAAGGTTGTCGAGACCGGACAGGCGCCAGTAGAGCCCTCGCTCGCCGCCGAAAACGAACCCGATCCGCCGGCGCAGCGCCCACTGGTCCTTCACCACGTCGAGCCCGAGCACCTTTGCGGTGCCCGAGGTCGGGAGGAGCAGCGTGGTGAAGATCTTCACCATCGTGGTCTTGCCGGCGCCGTTCGGCCCGAGCAGGCCGAAGAGCTCGCCCGACTCGATCGCGAGGTCGACGCCGCCCAGCGCCGCACGCTCGACACGCTCGCGCCGCAGCACTCCTCGCTTGGTTACGTACGTCTTACGAAGCCGACTCGCCTCGATCGCGTGCGATGCCGTCATGCGTCTTTTAAGGCTAGTGCGTGCTATAGGTGTGGCTGATGAATCCATTCTTCGAAGCGCTCGGACAGGACTGGGTCGATGCCGCAAAGCGCCGCGGCGCGGACATCGCGAAACCAACGCTGGATTCCCGCGTCGCGCTGGAGCTGCTGGAGCTTGCGCGCGTGGCGGCTCACACCCAGGAGCGCCGTTTCGCTCCGCTGACGAGCTACCTCGCGGGCGTTGCGGCGGAGAGGTTGCGCGCGGCGAAACCCGACGTGGATGACGGCGCCGTCGCCGAGTTCATCCTCGAGGTGCGCCAGAAACTCGAACGGGAGGTGCCCGGTCTCTAGGGTGCCTAGCGGACGCTGATCACCGGCAGCTGCCGGAAGCTCTGCACGGAGACCCGGGCGGCGAGCGCGGCGGCCACCTTGCCGAGTGCCTGCGCGCCCGCGCTGTCAGGCCGCGTGACGACCACCGGCGCGCCGGCGTCAGCCGCCTCCCGGATCGGGCCCTCGAGCGGAATCGCGCCCAGGTACGGGACCCCGAGGCGCTGTGCGGCGCGCTCGGCGCGCCCGTGGTCGAAGATGAAGTGCTCCTTGCCGCAGTCGTCGCACACGAACCAGCTCATGTTCTCGATCAGGCCGAGCGCCGGAACGTTGAGCCCGCGGAACATCTGCAGCGCCTTCAGCGCGATCCGGAGCGCCGCCTCCTGGGGCGTGCACACGACCGCGACGCCGGTCAGAGGCACGGCTTGCGCCAGCGTGAGCGAGGCGTCGCCCGTGCCGGGTGGCAGGTCGACGATCAGGTAGTCGAGCTCGCCCCACCGGACGTCGGACAGGAGCTGCTCGATCGCACGCGAGACCATTGGTCCGCGCCACACCATCGCCTTGTCCGCGCCCGCCAGCAGACCGATCGAGATCATCTTCAGGCCGTAAGCCTCGAGCGGGACGAGCTTCTGGTCCTCCACCGCGGGCGTCTCGTTCACGCCGAGCATGCCCGGCACGGACGGACCGTAGATGTCGGCGTCGAGGATCCCGACGCGCGCGCCCGCAAGCTGCAGCGACGCGGCGAGGTTGACGGCGACTGTGGATTTGCCGACGCCGCCCTTGCCTGACCCGACCGCGATCACGTGCTTGACCCCAGGGATGGCGGGCTCGTGCGGCCGTCCGTTGAAGGCGGCGCGCACGTTGGCGGTCATCTTGAGGTCGACCGCGGTCACCCCCGGGATCCCGGCGACGAGCTCGTGCGCCATGGTCTGGAACCGGTCTCGGACCGGGCACGCCGGCGTCGTCAGCTCGAACGTGAAGCTGACGCGGCCGCTGTCGGTGATGGCGAGGTCCTTGATCATGCCCAGGCTCACGACGTCCCGGCCGAGGTCAGGGTCTTTGATCGCCGAAAGGACGCTGAGGACCTCTTCTCTACTGGGCACTGAAGATCACCGCGGCCCGCAGCGCGAGCACGCCGACCAGGACGAGAAGCGAGACGAGGAGCGTGTCGACGCGAATGCCCGCGGCGGTGCCCGACCCGGCGGTCTGCAGGCGCATGTGCCCTCGCGCCTCGACAAGTGAGCCGGCGATGCCTGCGATCGCGATCGCCCACAGCGGGAGCCAGGGCACCTCTCGTGCCAGAGTGCCGGCCGCGCCGACCGTGATGAAGAACACGACGATCAGCACGAGCTCGAGCACCGAGAAGTAACCGTCGGCCTGATGGAGGCGCCCGAGGCTGAAGCTCGCGTCCGGCCGGTTGCGTATGAGTAGCGCGAGGAGTGCGGCGGCGCCGCTGAGACCGGAGGCCAGGAACAATCCGCCGAGCGCCCAGGTGTCACTCCACACCGGCTGGTTGCTGACGCTCAAGAGCACGCCGGTGTACGACGCGATGAAGATCGCGAGCAGTGAGCCGAAGACGTTGAAGGCGCGGTTGAGCGCCATCGGGAGGACCTTCAGCCAGGCATCCAGCGCCGAGACTGTCACGAAAAATCCGAACACGAGCAGCGCCCACGCGCCGACTGACATGGGCGACCAGTACTTGAAGCTCAGGCCGGTGGCGCCCGGCGTGACGTCGATCATCATGTGCCAGAACCTCATCCAGCTCGCGCCGAGGTCGGCCGTCAGCAGGATCGGGCAGATCACAGTGGCGGGCAAGGCGACCAGGAATGCGATCCGCGCCGCAGGCTCGTCGCCCGGGTCGCCGGAAAACCTCAGCAGCGTGCCCAACAGGTACGCGCCTCCCGCCAGTCCGGCGAAGAAAAAGTAGAAGAGGATGTACCAGAGCCACTCCGGAGCGCGCACGAAGTGCTCCGCGGCGAGGACCACTACCCCATCCCCCGGCGGCGGAAGGCGACCAGGCCGGCGACCACCGCCGCCGCGCCGGTCAGAAGGGCGCCGACGTACCCGCCGATGTTGTTGCGGCTCGGCAGCTTGGCGTTGTCGGCGTTCGGCAGGCCGTACGTCTCGGGCTTGTCCATCAGGAGGAAGAAGGCGTTCAACCCGCCGTAGACCTTGTCGTCGCGGCCGTAGAGCTGCGCCTGGGTCACGCCCTGGGTGTGCAGCGACGCCAGTCGGACGTCCGCCTTCTGCTGCAGCTCGGCCAGCGGCCCGAACTGGATCGACTGGGTCGGGCACGCCTTCGCGCAGGCGGGCTCGAGACCGCCCTGCAGGCGGTCGTAGCAGAGGGTGCACTTGTGAGCGGTGCCCGTCTGCTGGTTCATCCCGATCACGCCGTAGGGACATGCCGCGACGCAGTTACGGCACCCGTTGCAGACGTCCTGCTGGATGAAGACCGTATCAAACTCGGTGCGGATGATCGCGCCGGTCGGACACACCTCCATGCAGCTCGCGTGCTTGCAGTGCTTGCAGACGTCCGACATCATCAGCCAGGCCGTGCCGTTCCCGGCAGTCGCGGCTTGGTCCGGCACGTGCTCGATGAACTTCACGTGCCGCCAGTTCTGCGCGTCGAGGTCGCCGGTGTTGTCGAAGCTGTCGGCGAGAAACGCGGGGCTGTTGCCCTCCAGCTGGTTCCACTCTTTGCACGCCACCTCGCACGCCTTGCATCCGATGCACACGCTCGTGTCGGTGAAGAAGCCGTACGTTTCGCCGGGCTTGATTGCCGTCGCCATGCTCAGAAGCCCATCAGGTTGGGTGTGATCTTGGTGAACCCACGCTCCCGCGCGTAGAGGTCGAGCGGGATCGCCGCGAGCTCGTCGACCACGGGCACGGCTCGCGGTTCGGTGACGAGGTCGATGTTGAGCAGATACGTGTTGCACGTGGCGCAGGCTTCGATGCGCATCTGTGGAAACACGGCGGGGTGATGAGCGGCGCGGGCGCCTCCGGGCAGGCCGCGCACGATGCTCCCCCGCTCACCTGAGGCGGTGCCGTGCTCGCTGAAGATCGGCAGCTTTGCCCCGGCATCCTCGCCGCACCCCGCGCACGTCATGCGCGCGAAGGTCCAGCTGGTTCCGCAGCGCGCGCACGACAGGTAGCGCGGGCCTGTCGCCAGGTCTTCGCCGGCGGCCGCAAAGAACGACAGCTGCGGCGGGCCGCCGCAGTCCGGGCAATGCCGAGAATCGCGTGGCCCCGTGCACACGGACCTCGTCGTTGCATCCACGGCTTCGAGCACCGGGCCAAGCGAGGCCCGGGCGAGGAAGCGATCGACGAGCGGCTGCTCGTCGTTGGCGATCCACCTTTCGACGATCTCGAGCGGGTCGTTCTTCTCCAGGCGGTCGAGCACCTGGGAGCGCAGCCGCTCGGGTCCGGCGGTCACGCTGACGTCGACCACGCGAGGCACAACCAGCTCCACGACGTACGCGGCGAGCTGTGAGGGCGGCGGCGCATCCGACCCCGCATCCAGAAAAGCCTTCTCCTGGACGCCGAGCAGGGCGCCGTAGAAGTCCAGAAGCTGGCGCGCGAATCCCTGCCGCACGCGCAGCTCGGCCACGCGTCGCCGGCGCTCGGCCCAGGGCCTGGCACTGACGGCGACCGCCATCACATCTTCTCCACGTTGACGAGAAACGCCTTGAACTCGGGCGTCCGGGCGTTCGCGTCGCCGACGAAGGGGGTGAGCGCGTTGGCCAGCCAGTAGCGGCCGTGGCTCGGGTCGCTGTCGGCGGAGATGCCGACGTAGCCCCAGTGGATCGGGATCCCGATCTGATAGACCTTCTGGCCCGCCACCGTCATCGGCCCAAGCCGCTTGGTGACGAGCGCCAGCACCTCGAGCTTGCCTCGCTTCGAGGACACGCGCACCCGGTCGCCGCTCTTGATGCCTTTCTCGCTGGCCAACTCGAATGGGAGCTCCACGAATGGCTTCGGCTGCAGCTGGACCAGGTGTGGTACGTGCTGTGTGACGTAGTGCTCGTGCTCCGTGAGCCGGTAGCTGGTCGCGATGTACGGGAAGTCCGTCGCAGTGCCGAAGCGGTTGGCACGGCCGGCGGCCTGGTCGTAAAGGAACGCGACCGGCGACGCCGAGTTGTTCGGATGCAGCGGATTCTTGACCGGCGACTCGACCGGCTCGTAGTGCTCGGGGAACGGACCGTCGACCATGCTGTTGCTGAACAGGCGGCCGACTCCTTCGCCGTTCATGATGAAAGGCAGCCACGCGTTGGGGTCATGCGGATTCATCGTCGCCGGGTAGTCCGGCACGTCGCCCACCCACTTGCTTCCGTCCCAGGTGATGCCCGGCCGGGTGGAGTCCCATGGCTTGCCGTCGAGGTCGGCCGAGGCCCGGTTGTACATGACCCGGCGGTTGAGCGGCCAGCTCCACGCCCAGTTCGGGAAGAAGCCCATTCCGGTCGGATCGTTGGCCTTCACGTCCTGGATCCCGTTGCGGCGCTTCATCAGGTTGCCCGAGTCCGGGTAGCTCCCGGTGTAGATCCAGTCGCCCGTGGTCGTCGTGCCGTCATCCTTCAGGTTCGCGAACGTGGTCATCTGCTTGCCGGTGGCCAGGTCCTTGCCGTTGATCTCCTTCGCGATCTCGTCCAGCTCAGGCTTGAGCGGGTCTTTGTAGTCGAAGGTGAGGGCCATGATCGGGTCGGTGAACTTGCCGCCCTGCGACCCGTAGAGCTTCTTCACGCGCTGGAAGATATCGGCCAGGATCCAGTGGTCGTGGCGCGCCTGGCCTTCGGGCGGCAGCACCTGCTCTTTCCACTGCGACCAGCGGCCGCTGTTGACGAACGAGCCGTCCTTCTCGATCCAGTGCGTGGTGGGGAGCATGAAGACCTCGGTCTTCACCGAGGCCGCATCCACGCCTGGGGCGTGCCAGAACTCGGAGCTGGTCGTCGGCAGCGCGTCCATGACCACCAGCCACTTCAGGTTGCTCAGCGCCTGCTGGACCTGGTTGCTGTCGGGGCCGATGCTGGCCGCCGTCATGCCCGAGAGGACCAGCCCCTCCATCTTTCCCTTCAGCGACTGGTCGTAGATCGACATCCACGACGAGTTCTGAGCGGGCTTGGGCAGAAAGTTGAACGCGAACTCGTTGTCCTTCTTTGCGGCGTCGCCGTACCAGCCCTTGAGCGTGCTGACCATGAACTTCGCGTAGTTGATGCCGAAGAAGTTCCAGGAATGGGGATCGGACTTCTTGGGCGCGCTCTGGGCCACGTAGTCGGCGATGTTCTTCTGTCCGGGCGCTGGAATCCTCAGATAGCCGGGCAGGATCTCCCACGAGATCGCGTGGTCGGTGTTGCCCTGGATGTTGGCGTGACCGCGCTCGGCGTTCATTCCTCCGCCCGGCCGGCCCATGTTGCCGAGAAGCAGCTGAAGGACCGCGCCGGAGCGGATGAGCTGGCCGCCGGTGGTGTGGTGGGTAAGGCCGACCGCGTAGACGATCGTCATCACCTTGTCCGGCTTGCCCATCTGGCCGACGAGGTCGGCGACCTTGTTGAAGTCGGCGACTGGGATGCCGGTGATGCTCGAGACAACCTCCGGCGTGTACCGCGAGTAGTGCGCCTTCATGAGCTGGAAGACCGAGTGCGGATCCTGCAGCGTCATGTCGCGTCTCGCGAAACCGACGCGAGTGTCGGTGTCGTAGCTCCAGGTCGAGATGTTGTAAGACCGCTTCGCAGGGTCATACCCGGAGAAAAGACCGTCGTTGAACGCGTAGCCGTCTTTGACGATGAAGGACGCGTTGGTGTAGTTGCGCACATACTCGTCGTGAAACAGGTTGTTCTGCAGGACGTGGTTGATCAGGCCGCCGAAATACGCCACGTCGCTGCCGGTGCGAATGCGCAGGTACGTGTCGGCGACCGCGGACGTTCGCGTGAACCGCGGATCGGCGTGGATGAGCTTGGCGCCACGGTCGAGCTTGGCGCGCATGAACCACTGGAACCCGACCGGGTGCGCCTCAGCCGGGTTGGCGCCGTTGATCAGGATCAGGTCGGAGTGCCTGATGTCGCGCCAGTGGTTGGTCATCGCTCCCCTTCCGAATGTGGCGGCCAAACTGACCACCGTGGGGCCGTGTCAAACCCTGGCCTGCTGCTCCAGATGTACCAGTCCCAGGCCGCGCATCAGCTTGGTGGCGAAGTAACCCTCCTCCGAGCTGAACGCCGCGCCTCCGGCGAAGGCGATGCCTTCGCACCGGTTCACAGTGTTGCCGTTCGCGTCCGCGGTGACGAACGTGGCGTCGCGCGACCCCTTCACGTTCTGCGCGATCTTGTCGAGCACGAAGTCCCAGGAGACGCTCTTCCATCCCGTCGCGCCGGGCGCGCGGTACTGCGGCGATTCAACTCGTCGCGGTGAGACGGCAAGCTGCATCGCCGTTGCGCCCTTCGGGCACAGCCGCCCCTCGTTGACCGGGCTGTCCGGGTCGCCCTCGATCTGCAGAAGCTCGGTCTTGCCGTCGCTCTTCTGGCGCGTGTACGCGACCAGCGCGCAGCCGACCGCGCAGTAGGGGCAGATCGAGTGCAGCTCCTTGGCCCCCTCGATGCGCAGCTGCTGCTTGATGCGGTTCGATTTGGCCAACGCGACATCGAAGCCGAGACCGGAGACCGCAAGCGTCCCGGCGCCGGCGACACCCACCTTGAGGAATTCCCGACGAGTCACTGTCGGCATGTCTCTCCCCCGAACGGGTTGAAGCTATCTCACCTTTGAAGCCGAGTCAAGTTCGGGCTCAGCCGACCGACATCTGGAGATCGGACCGATCGTCCGGCTCGGGGTTGCGGAGAAGATCGATCAGACGCGGGTCCCAGCGCACGATGACTCCTGTAGCGCCGGCGGCTTCGTGCTCGTGGAGCGCGGCCGACCAGGACTCGCGGTCGGGCGGCATCTCGATTGCGATCCACGTCTCGCCCGGCGTCTCGCCGATCGCACGGCCACGGCTGAGCTTGCCGAGCATCTCGCCGGGACCCGGACCTGGCACCTTCAGCCGGATTCGGTGAGTGACCGCCGCCACCGCACCGAGGAGGACCTGCTGCTCAGGATCGTCGCCTTCGAGCCCCACCATCTCCGCGCCCGCAGCCTCCAGCGCGCGGACGTCGGCGAGGAACTCGCCGGCGTCAGAGAAGGCTGCGGGCATGATGACCCCCACTTTCACGGGGTCAATTTAGCGCGGGGTCCGCACCTTCTTGAGATGGTCGATCGACTCGCGGTACGACTTCGCAAACGAGTCCACGCCCTCATCCTCCAGCTCCTGGGTGATAGCGGCCATGTCGATCCCATTCGCCGCGAGCTCGGCGAGGACGCGTCGCGCTCCATCGACGTCTTTCTGCAGGGTCAGATCCACTCGGCCGTGGTCGCGAAACGCCTCGAACGTCGCGACCGGCATCGTGTTGACCGTCGCAGGGCCGATGAGCTCCTCGACGTACAACGTGTCGCGGTAGCGCGGGTTCTTCGTCGATGTGCTCGCCCACAGGCATCTCTGCACGGTCGCGCCGGCGTCGCGCAGGGCATCCCAGCGGGGACCCGAGTGCAGCTGGCCGAATATCTCGTATGCGAGCTTGGAGTTCGCGATCGCCGCCTTGCCCAGGAAACCGCGAACCTGGCCGTTTGCCGTCTCCATCTTCTTCTCCAGCAGCGCGTCGACTTTGGTGTCGACCCGGCTGACGAAGAAACTGGCCACGCTGTGAACGCGGCTCAAGTCGCCTCCGCTCGCGCGGAGCTGATCGAGCCCGGCGAGAAACGCTTCCACCACCTTGACGTAACGCTCCACCGCGAAGATCAGCGTGACGTTGATGTTTGCGCCTTCGGCGATCATCGCCTGGATCGCCGGCAATCCGGCGGGCGTGGCCGGGATCTTCACCATCACGTTGGGACGTGATGTGCGGTTCCTCAGGTCGCGCGCCGCCGCGATGGTTTTTTCGGTGTCATCGGCAATCTCCGGCGAGACTTCGATGCTCACGAACCCGTCGCCACCGCGCTCCCTGTTGTAGATGGGACGCAGCACATCGGCCGCAGCCTGCACGTCCTCGATGAGCAGGTCCCAAACGATCGATTCGGCGCCCTGGCCGGCGTCGAGCCGCCTGGCCACGTCGTCCGCGTAGGCGTCCGAGCCCTCGAGCGCTTTCGCGAAGATCGTTGGATTCGCCGTCACGCCCGAAACGCCCGCGTCGCGGTAGCGCGCGAGCCGGCCGGAGTTGATCATCTCGCGATCGATCTGGTCGAGCCATACGCTCTGGCCCAACCTCTTCAGCTCTGAGATCGGGTTGATCTTGTCCATGGTCTCCCCCTCAACAATAGAAGCGCCGGCGCCCGCCCGCTTACTCCCATACTCGAGCGCATGAGCGATCGTGACACGGAGACGATCCGCGAGCTCATGCCTCTCGCCGCCACGCTGGGCATGCAAGTTGACGACTACACGGCCGAGAAGGTGACCATGTCCCTCGATTGGTCGCCCTCGCTCTGCACCGCCAACGGAATCCTGCATGGCGGCGTCCTCATGGCCCTGGCCGATTCGGCGGGCGCGGCGTGCGCGCTGCTCAACCTGCCGAACGACGCCACCGGGACCACGACGATCGAGTCGAAGACGAATTTCACGGGCGCCGTTCGAAACGGCGGCGTGAGCGCCACGGCGACGCCGCTGCATCGCGGCGGGACGACCATCGTCATCGAGACGAGCATCCGGGACGGCGCCGGCAGGCTCGTCGCGAAGGTCACCCAGACGCAGCTCGTCCTGCGGCGCTAGCGCCGGGTCGCGGCAGCCACCTTCTCGCGCAGCTCGCGCTTGAGCGCCGTCGAGTCGACTGAAGCGCTGAGATGGCCCGCGACAGCCTTCTTGAGGCGCTCGGGAAGCATTCGCTCAAACGTCGTGCGAGCCTCTTCCGGCCCGGCCACGTACAGGTGGAGGTACGCTCCGCTCGCCATCTCGCGCTCGACGGTCTTGACCGCGCTCTCGAGGTTGGCGCGGGCTTTGTTTTCAGCCTTGCGCTGGTTGCTGGGCGCCGACGTCCCGCCGGCTCGCGTGTGCCTGACCTCGGCGCCGCTGACATGCTCCAGCGGAATGATCTCGTCGAGGATCGCGCCGAAAGTCTTCGCGTGCTCCTTGTCGACGACGGCGATGAGCGCGGGCGGATATCGCTCGAGCTGGCGCAGCATCGGTGCGAGCAGCAGCTCGCCCACCTCGAGTCGCTCCTCGGTCTCGTCGCGCAGCTTGATCAGCTCCAGCACCCCACGAGGCTCGTCCGCAAAACCTCCGAACCCCGGACAGCCTGCCGGACGCACGACCGCGACGTAATGGCGAAGCCGCCGCATCTCGTACTCCATCAGCTCGCGGTCCTTCGGCCCAAGCCGGTCGCTGAAGCGATGGAGCAGGTCGCGAAACTCGATGTCGTAGAAGCGAGCGTCATAGCCCTCTGAACGCGCCGGCAGGTAGACCGTCAGCGCGCGGTTCGACGCCCGGCGAAGTCGCGGTGCGAGAACAAACAGGGCTGCGAGCGTGCTGTAGTTGGCCATCCCACAATCTTGAACGCTCCCGCCTCAGCGCACCGACGGCTGAAATTTTTCAAGCGTTACATTGGTAGCCGACGACATGTTCGAAGACGAGACCACGGTTGCATGGCGGGCGATGCCGCGTCACGCGCCAGTCGTGGCCGCTGACGGTTCTGAGATCGGAACCGCCGAATCGGTCCTTGGCGACGATGACGAGGACATCTTTCACGGCATCGTCTTGAGGCGGAAGCATGACGGCGCGAGGGTCGAGATTCCCGCCGCCCGGATCAAGAAGATGACCGAGCACCATGTCGTGACCGACCTTGGCGACGGCGAGGTTGGCACCCTGCGACCGAGCCGCTAGCTCGCGTCCTTATGTGTAAGGCCGGCGTGTGTTGGGCCGGCCCGGTTCTGAGAGTCGGCTCGCGACGGAAGGCGCATACTCAGGGCCCCTTGACGGATTACGTTTTTCGGCCGGGGTCGTTTTAGAGGATTGAATGACAGGCCGCGGCCGGCGTTTTGCTGTCAGGACGGGCGTCGCGTTCGCCGCGGCGGCGGTAGCCATTCTGGGGACGGCGGCTGCGTCTGAGGCAGGCGCCAAGCGGTTCGACATCGCGGTCCAGTACGGCTACCACAACTCCATAAAGCTCGGCCAGTGGATGCCGGTCGCCGTCGACATCACCAACAACGGTCCGGCCATGGACGGCATCCTCGAGGTCGAAGCCACCAGCCCGTTCCCCGGCAACGGAGGACCTCCGTTAGGCACCGCCACCTACCAGACGCAGATCAGCCTCGCCGCAGGGGCTACCAAGCACATCCGGACGTACGTGACCCAGGACTCCCAGGGTTCGGTCCAGGTGCGCGTGCGGCAGGGCAACCAGGTGCTCGCCAGCACCCTGGCGGCCACGCCCTCGACCTGGACCGGGATGATGGCCGGGGTCATCTCCGACCAGCCCGGAGCTCTCGACAACCTCGGCATCGTGCTGCGCTCCGGGGTCTCGCCGCTGATCGCCCACCTCGCACCGGCCGACGTCTCCGACTCGGCGCCGGTCCTCCGCGCCTTCGACCTGATCGCTATCGATGATTTCGCGACTGACTCGCTGACGCAGGGTCAGAAGGCCGCCCTCTCGGATTACGTCACGCAGGGTGGCGCCCTGCTCCTGGGCACCGGTGGCTCCTGGCACAAGACGCTGGCGGGACTGCCAGACGGGCTCGTGCCGATGCAGGTCCGTGGCTCGAAGGTGCTGGAGTCTGTGACCTCGCTGAACGGTGCGAGGAACGTCGAGGTGGTCACCGGAACGCTCAGCGCGGGCGCCACCGCCTGGCTGACGGAGGGTTCGCAGCCGCTCCTGGTCGAGGCTCCCGCAGGCGGAGGCATCGTCGAGATGGCGACCTTCGACTGGACGCAGGACTCGGTGACCACGTCGACTGCCACGACCGCGCTTCTCCGCCAGGCCCTTGTGCGTTCGACGTACGGCAATGCGAGCTACACGTCCAACGGCGGCGCGGTGGCCGGCAAGCTCGGGACCACCAACTCGATTGCCACCAGGGGCGGTTCGCTGACGCAGGTGCTGGGCAACCTGCCCGCCCTCAACCTGCCGGCGTGGTGGCTGATCGGCGCCCTGGTCTTCGTCTACGTCCTGCTCGCCGGCCCGATCAACTACTACGTCCTGAGCAAGGTCAACCGGCGCGCGCTGGCGTGGATCACCGTCCCCGCGATCGCGGTGGCCGGTTCGGCCGGTGCTTACGGAGCGGGCGCGTTTACCAAGGGGACGTCGGTGCTCGCGAACGAGATCTCGATCATCCACGTCGCGCAGGGATGGGAGCGCGCCTACCAGGAGGAGTACACGGGCATCCTCACCCCGACGCGAGGCGACTACGAAGTCGGACTGGGCAGTGGACGCAAGATGGTCAGCCCCATCTACTACTACTCAGCGATCAACGGGGACCAGAACTTCGGTGCGATGCGCGTGAACACCACGACCCAGTCGGTCACCCTGCCAGGCATGACGGCCTTCACGCTCCGCGGCTTTGCAAACGAAGGTGTGGTGGCCGCGCCGAAGGTGACGGGCCAAATCCAGTTCGCCAACGGCAAGCTGACCGGCACCGTGCGCAACGAATCGTCCCTCAGCTTCACCGACGGGGTGGTCTTTGCCGGTAACGCGTACCAGAAAGTCCACGCGTTGGGGCCGAACGGCAGCCTCGACCTCGACGTGCAGCTCACGCGGAGCTCGAGCCTCGGCGGCCAGCCTGCCTACGTCAGCGCCTACCCGAACGCGTACAACGGGCTTCCCATCTACAACCCGCCGGACACAGAGCGCCGGAACGAGACTCGGGCCGCGGTCCTCTCGACGATTTTCATGAACCCCATGACCGGCCTCGGCGGCCCGATCTCACCGACGCTTGTGCTGTGGACCCAGGCGCCGTTCCAGGACGTCACCGTCAACGGCGGCCGCCCGCACACCTACGCCGAGAGCGCGGTCGTGGTGACGCTGCCTGGCGGCCCGATCACGGGCGCCCTTCCGTCGGCCGTCGTGCCGGGGCGAATCGTCGACGTCGACGCCGACATCTCGCAGGGCCAGCCCCCGGGCTTGATCATCGCGCAGGCCGGATGGATCACCTATTCCTTCAGCCCTCCGTTGGCCCGAGGGCAGCGCCTGACGTCGGCGTCGATCGACAGCTCGAACCCATACGGACCCAAAGGGGTGATCCTCGGACCCAACGGCGCGCCGGCGTCCGCGAAGACGCAGGTCTGGGACTGGAGCAAGTCGGCGTGGATCGACTTCAGCTACCAGGACAACACCTCCAACCCGCTGCCGGACTCGGCCGTCAACCCCTCGACCGGTGCGGTCCGGTTGAGGGTCGGCTCCGAAGGCCAGTTCCAGGCCAGCAGCCTGTCCATCAGCGGAACGGTCAAATGATCGCGGTTGAGCAGCTCACCAAGGTCTACGGCAACCGGTCGGCGCTCGACCACGTGTCGTTCGAGGTCCCCGAGCGCGAGATCTTCGGTTTCGTCGGCCCGAACGGCGCCGGCAAGACGACGACACTGCGCATCCTTGCCGCACTCCTGGAGCCCACCGGCGGCAAAGCGTTCATCGACGGGGCCGACGTGACCAAGCAGCGCGAGAGGGTGCACATGCGCATCGGCTACATGCCCGATTTCTTCGGCGTGTACGACCAGCTCACGGTCGGCGAGTATCTCGACTTCTACGCCGCGTGCTACCGGCAGTCGAAGCGGCGGCGCCAGAAGATCGTCGAAGACCTGCTCGCGCTGGTGGGCATGATCGACCGCAAGCACCAGCTCGTCGACACGCTTTCACGAGGCCTCAAGCAGCGCGTGTGCCTGGCGCGCGCGCTGGTCCACGACCCGGCCGTCCTTCTGCTCGACGAGCCCGCGTCCGGCCTCGACCCGCGGGCGCGCGTCGAGATGCGCGAGATCCTCAAAGAGCTCCAGGGCATGGGCAAGACGATCGTCATCTCGAGTCACATCCTTCCCGAGCTCACCGACCTCTGCACGATGATCGGGATCATCGATCGCGGCCGCATGCGCGCGACGGGACCGGTCCGTGAGGTGATCGCGGGGCTCGCCACCGGGCGTCGCCTGCGCATCAACGTCATCGGCGAGAAGGATGCGGCCATCGAGATCCTCACACCGCTCGAGTCGATTCGCCATGTCGAATCGGTCAATGGCGCGATCGAAGCCGAGTACGTCGGCGACGAGCGGGCGGCGGCCGACATCCTCTTCGCCCTGACCGGCGCCGGGATAAGGGTCTCGAGCTTCACACCGGTGGACGGCGGGCTCGAGGACGCGTTTCTCAAGGCCACATCGGAGGAGGTGGGGTGAACGCGGTTTCGAACGCGCTCTGGAATCCGATCGTGGCCAAGGAGTACCGGACACGCATGCGCACCTGGCGCTCACCGTTCGCCATCACCGTCTACATCCTTTTGCTCGGCGGACTGGGGTGGGCGGCTTTCAGCCTGATCGTCGCCAGCACCTCGCAGGCGTTCGGGGCGGGGTCCGGCTCGAACTACGGGCAGCTGCTCTTCACCTTTCTCATCATCTTCCAGGTCGCGCTGCTCGGATTCATCACCCCGGCCCTGACGGCCGGCGCGATCAGCGGCGAGCGCGAGCGGCAGACGATCGACCTTCTGTTCGTGACGCCGATTTCGCCGTTCTCGATCATCTGGGGCAAGCTGCTGGCGTCGATGTCGTTCGTCATCTTGCTGCTCGTGCTTTCGATCCCGATCTTCAGCTTGGTCTTCCTGTTCGGCGGGATCGAGCTCGACCAGGTGGTTTACGCGTTCGCGGTGACCGGTGCGACCGCGCTGACGCTCGGGTTCATCGGCATCGCGTTCTCCACCCTGTTTCGACGGACGCTCCCTGCCACGGTCGCCGCGTACGGGGCCGCGTTCGTGCTGTTCGTCGGCTTCTTCGCCTACGGATACGTCTTCCCGACCGAGGCCGACCCTTCCGTCACGATCGCCCCCGCACCGCCGGCTGTGACGCTGATCAGCCCGGTGGTCCCGCTGCTCGCGATCGCGAGCAACCAGCCCATCCAGGGTTACGGGATCCGCTACAAGGACGGCTCGCAGGGCCCGTACCTCAACAAGGGAGTTCCCGCCCAGGCAGGATTGTGCGGGCCGACCGTCAACGGCGGCGTGACTTGCAGCTCGGCCGTCTACCAGTTCTCATTTGCGACGGGCACGACGCTGCCCTCCGGCCTGTTCGCCGGCTGGCAGTACTGGCAGGCGAGCATCCTCATGCAGCTCCTGATCTGCGCCGTCGCGCTCCTGGTCAGCGCGCTCGTGCTGCCGCCGGTGCGACGCTTCCGGCCGTGGCGGCGCGACGCCCCCCGCCCCGGCCGCCGCATGAGGTCGTCGTGAGCTCACTCGACGGCGTCGTCAGCGAGCTGCGCTGGTCCGCGGTTCGGTCCAGCGCGCTGAGCTACCTCTTGCACGCGGTGCTCGCGGCGGCGGCCTGGATTCTCGCGGTGGTGATCGCGGCCAGGTTTTTCCCGCTCGAGCAGGCCCCGCGCTTCGAGGCGATCGGCGTCCCGATTGCGTTCGTGGCGGTTGCCGTCGCGTGGATCGCCGTTCGTCCCGGGTCGATGAAGCTGATGCGCACGGCCGACGTCCGGCTGGGACTCAAGGAGCGTCTCTCCACCGCCTGGGAGCGCCGCGGCCAAGACGGCCCGATGGACGCGGTGCTGCGGCAGGACGCCCTGGAGAAGGCGGCCCGCACGCGCCTGGCGGCGGCCTATCCGGTCGGTCTGCGGCCAGGCGAGGTCTGGCTGACGCTGGCCGTCGCGGTCGCGGCGGTGGGGCTCGTCCTCCTCCCCAACCCGATGGACCAGCTGCTCGCCCAACGCCGCGATGACCACGCCGCTCAGGCGCAGGCGGCAGAGACTGTCGCGGCGGCGCAGAAGAAGATCGCGGCCGCCTCGCCTGCGGCGCAGGTGGATCCGCAGATCCAGAAGATCCTGCAGGACGCCCGGGCCAGGATCGCTTCGGCGCCCGACCCGCGCGCTGCCCTACAAAACATCACCCCGGCGGAGCAGAAGCTCCTGCAGCTCTCCGACCCGCAGACGCCGGCGCGCGCGAGCACCGCGCAGAACCTCGCCAACAACCTCAGCGCCACCAACGGAGGTCGCGCCGCGAGCCAGGCCCTCAACGCCAGCCCGTCGCAAGGCGCGCGGGCCATCCGCGACCTTGCATCGCAGCTGCAGAACCTCTCGCCGCAGGACCGTGCCCAGCTGGCTCATGCCCTGGCGACGGCCGCCCAGCAAGCGAAGGACCCTGAGGTGGCCGCCTCACTGCAGCAGGCGTCATCAGCCCTCGCGTCAGGGGACGTCAGCGCTGCGGCGACATCGATGGACGCGCTCGCCGGCCAGCTCGACTCGCTGCAGCAGCAGGAGAGCAACGACCAGCAGATCGCCGCCGCGATCAACGGCCTGGAGGCGGCGCGCCAACAGCTGGCGAGCCAGGCCGACCGCGACGCGGCCGGCGCCGGCGCCTCGGCCTCGCCTTCGGCCGGCGCGGGCGGCAGCGCGGGCAGCGGCGCCGGTGGCAGCGGAAATGGGACCGGAAACGGCACCGGCAGCGGTAATGGCTCTGGAACCGGGAACGGCGGCGGTGGCAGCGGGGGCACGGGCGGCCAGGGAAGCTCCGGGTCCGGCGCCGGCCAGGGAACCGGGGCCCAGAGCACCGAGCGTGTCTACGTCCCGGCGGCGCCGATCCCGGGACAGTCCGAGAACGACCCTGCGCCTCTCGCTCCCGGCCAGGACGTCCCGCTCACGCCGTACGACCAGGTGATCCAGGCCTACGAGCAGGTCGCGCTCGACGCGGCCGACCAGAGCCTGATCCCGGGCAGCGAGCGCGACCTCGTCCGCTCCTACTTCTCCAGCCTCGGCGAGCAGGGCGGCGGCAGGTGATCGCCGAAGAGCCGCGCCTCGACCCGGGTCGCGTCACCGAGCTCGCCCAGTCCCTCGAGACCGAGCTGGCCCGCCTGATCGTCGGCCAGAAGGCCCTCGTCCGCGACACCGTGATCACGTTGATCGCCGGCGGGCACATGCTTCTGGAGGGAGTGCCGGGCCTCGGCAAGACCGTCCTCGTCCGCTCACTCGGGCAGGCCCTGAAGCTCACTTTCGCCCGCATCCAGTTCACGCCCGACCTCATGCCGGCGGACATCGTCGGCACCAACATCATCCGCGAGGAGCGAGGACGGCGCGAGTTTCAATACCAGGCGGGACCGCTGTTCGCCAACCTCGTGCTCGCCGACGAGGTCAACCGCGCGACGCCGAAGACCCAGAGCGCGCTGCTCGAGGCGATGCAGGAGCGTACCGTGACCGTCGGCACCGAGACGCGGGCGCTGCCGGTTCCTTTCTTTGTCCTCGCGACGCAGAACCCGATCGAGCTCGAAGGCACGTATCCGCTACCAGAGGCGCAGCTCGACAGGTTCTTCTTCAAATCGCTCGTGCCTTTCCCAAGCGAGGAAGAGCTCCTCGAGATCGCGCGCCGAACCACGGGCAGGGCGACGCCACAGCTGAAGGCGGTCGCCGATGACAAGGCGATCCTGGCCGCCCAGGAGGTCGCAAGAGAGGTACCGATCGCGGAGCATGTGCTGGCGTACGCGGGCAAGCTGATCATGGCCACCCACCCGCAGCGCACCGAGCTCGAAACGGTCCGACGCTACGTCCGCTTTGGCGCGAGCCCGCGCGGGCTGCAGGCGCTGGTCCTGGCCGGTAAGGTCAGGGCCCTGCTCGAGGGCCGTTATAACGTCGCGTTCGACGACCTCGTGGCCGTCGCGCATCCTGCACTGCGCCACCGCGTCTTCCTGCAGTTCGAGGCCGAGGCGGACGACGTGACCGCGGACCAGCTCATCGATGAGGTCGTCGAGAAGACCGACAAAGCAAAAGCTGCCGGATAGAGGTGGCCGCGCCCCTGCTCGAGCCGCAGCTGCTGCGCCGCCTCGAGGCGCTCGCTCTGATGGTGAGGCGCGCCGTCAAGGGCCAGACGGGTGGCGAGCGCCGGTCGGTCAGCCGCGGCCGGTCCCCCGAGTTCGCGGATTTTCGCAACTACACGCCTGGTGACGACTACCGGCTGATCGACTGGAACGCGTACGCGCGCCTCGACCGCTACATGCTGCGGCTCTTCGTCGCCGAGGAGGAGCTGCCGCTCAGCCTGTTCGTCGACCTGAGCGGCTCGATGGACTGGGGCCGGCCGAACAAGGCCGAGACCGCGCGGCGCCTGGCCGGCGCAATCGCATACGTCGCACTCGCGTCTCTCGACCGTTTGCGCCTGACGGTCTTTGCCGAGGGGCCCACCTCGGGCGGCGCGCCCTACCGCGGCAGGCACTCGGCACCGCAGCTGTTCCAACGCATCCAGTCGTTTCCCGCCGGTGGAACCACGGACTACTCGCGGCTGGTCTCGCCCATCGCCAGGCAGCGTCCCGGGATGACCGTTCTGATCACCGATGGGCTCGGCGAGTCGCCGGTCGAGCCGGCGATCACCTCGCTGCGCCTGGCGCGGCAGGAAGGCGCGGTTCTACAGCTGCTCGCTCCCCAGGAGATCGCGCCTGACTGGACCGGCGACGCACGTCTGAAGGACGCGGAGACCGGAGCCGAGCGCGAGTTCACGGCGACTCCCGCGACGCAGGCCTCGTACAGAACGGCGCTGGCCCGGCGGACCGGTGAGATCGAGCGCGCGGCCCGCCGCCGCGGCCTGCGCTTTGTGCGCCTCTCCTCGGACCAGCCCGTGGAGGGCATGGTGGAGAGGACCCTGCGCAAGGTGGGCCTGCTCGGATGACGTTTCTCGCGCCGGCGGCGGCAGCGCTCGCGCTCACGCTGCCGGTCATCGTCGCCCTGTATTTCCTCCGCATCCGGAGGCCGACCCGCATCGTCCCGGCGCTGCACCTCTGGCCCGACCAGATCCGCGACCGCCAGGCCAACGTCCCCTGGCAGAGGCTGCGCTTCAGCTGGCTGCTCCTGCTCCAGCTCCTGGTGGCGGCCGTCCTGGTCGGCGCCGCGGTTCAGCCTGTGCTTCCGGCCGGCGCCGGCCTCGCTCCGCACAGCATCGTGCTGCTCGACGCCTCGGCTTCCATGCAGGCAAAGGACGTGCAGCCGTCGCGCCTGGAAGAGGCGAAACGCGAGATCGGCGCGATGATCGATCAGCTCGGCCCGCAGGACCGCATGACATTGATCGCGATGCAGTCGAAGCCGCGCATCGTGGCGTCCGCCTCCGGAGACCACGACGCGATGCGCCGAGCACTGGACGATGTCACAGCTTCCAACGGTCCGGCCGATATGACGGCCGCCCTTTCACTTGCGGCGGGAATCGCGCGCGCGGGCGAGCAGTCGCGTGCCTACCTGTACAGCGACGGCATCATCGAGCCGCTGCGCACCGCGTTCGCGAACGGCCTGCCCTTTCCGATCGAGTATCACCGCATCGGCGTGTCGGGCGAGAACGTCGGACTCACCTCGCTGGTGGTGCGCACGGGCGCCCAGACGCGCGCGGCCTACCTGCGCGTCCACAACTTCGGCCAGCAGTCGCGAACGTTCACGGTCGAGTGGCGCTCCGATGCCGGGCTGATCGACGTCCGGCCTCTCAGCCTGACCGGCGGCCAGGCGCAGGACCTGGTGCTCCCCGTGCCGGACTCGGCGTCCACGGTCACGGCCCGCATCGACGCACGCGACAACTTCTCGCTGGACGACGCCGTGACCGCCATCGCGCGCACGCCGAGCGCGTTTCGCGTCCTGCTGGTCACTCCCGGCAACGTCTTCCTCGAGCAGGCACTCCGCCTGCGCACCGATTTTCAGGTCGACGTCGTGACCCCGGCCGCCTATCGAGGCGCGGCCGCGTACGCGATGACGGTGTTCGACCGCTTCTCGCCCGCCACCCTGCCCAACGCGCCGTTCGTCCTGGTCGACCCGCCGGCCGGCAGCCAGCTCGCGGGCGCAGCTGCCGTGGGCATCGGCCGGGTGCGCGCGTCGGATGCCGGCGACCCCCTGCTGACAAACGTGTCTCTGCAGGACGTGCACGTCGCCAGGAGCCAGGACCTGAACACCTCGCGGTTCGGCCGGGCCCTCATCACCAGCGTGCAGACGCCCCTGGTGCTCGTGCGAGACCAGCCATTTCGGCAGGTGCTCGTCGGCTTCGACATCCACGACTCCGACTTCCCGCTGCGGATCGGCTTCCCGATCCTCATTCAGAACCTGAGCGAGTGGATGCTGCCGCCTTCGGTGCCGAGCCGCAGCTTTCATCCGGACGAGTCGGTGACGGTCGTGCCCGAGACCGGCGCGACCGTGGTGAGCGTCGTGCGGCCGGACGGGAGCCGCCGGGAGCTCACCGCGGGTTCGATCGCGACGTTCGCCGACACCGACCTGGTCGGGATCTACACGGTCGAGCAGACGGTGGCAGGCAAGGTCGACCGCGCGTGGTTTGCCGTGAACCTCTTCTCCGAGGCTGCGTCGCAGCTGGCGCCTGTCGACCGCCTGACCTTGCCGCCGGCGCGAGCGTTCCCCGCAAGCCAGAGCGCGCATCGCGGATTCCTGCAGGTCTGGCCGTGGATCGCGCTGGTCGCGCTGCTCCTGGTGGTGGCCGAATGGCTGGCTTTTCACCGTGGGCTTTGACCTGACGCGCCCGCTCCTGCTGGGAGCGGGTGTGCTCGCCATCGCGGCAGTCTTCTTCACCTGGTGGCGGCTCGCGCCTCCACTACCGCCCGGGCGGGCGCGTCTGTCGCTCGGACTCAGGGTTCTCATCGTCCTGCTTCTCACCGGCGCGCTTGCAGGCTTCGAGCTGCAGACCACGCCGCCTGAGCAATCGGTGATGGTGCTCGCGGACCTCTCCGCCAGCACGCAGAGCGCGGTCGACCGCGAGACCACGCTCGTCCGCCAGATCCTTGCCCTGCGGCACGGCGACGATCGCGCCGGCGTCGTGAGCTTCGGCCGGGACCCGCAGGTCGAGGTCAACGTCGGCACGAGCCCGCAGTTCGCCGAGTTCGAGACGCGACCCAACCCGAATTACACCGACCTGGCGTCAGCACTGCAGCTGGCAGAGTCGATCCTGCCTTCGGAAACGCGGCGTCACATCGTGATCGTCAGCGACGGCCGCTCGAACCTGGGTGACGCGATCGCAGAAGCGCGCCTTCTACACGCGGCGGGTGTTCGGGTCGACGCGATCGCAGTGTCCGTGCCCGTAGGGGCCGAGGCCCGGGTCGATTCGCTCACCGCTGCCGGCACGGTCAACCAGGGCGAGCAGGCGCGCGCGCAGGCGGTGGTGGTCAGCAACACCGCGACCACCGCGACCGTGCGTTGGTACGTCGACCGGACGCTCTTGAGCACGTCACAGGTCGACCTCGCCGGCGGGGAGACGACGCTGACGCAGGTCGTGAGGCCGGTCGGCGCGGGCTTTCACACGGTCAGGGTGACCATCGACCCCGTGCTCGACACGTACGCGGAGAACAACGTCGGCGAGACACTGCTCCAGGTGGTGGGCCCGGCTCGCGTCCTGCTGGTCGAGCAGGCCGACGGCGATGCGGCAAGCCTCGAATCGGCGCTGAGCTCGGCCGGAATCCTGTCGACCACGATCGCCCCCGCCCAGCTCCCGAAGTCCGCATCCGACCTTGCCGCGTACCAGTCGGTCGTGCTGGTGAACATTCCGGCCGCGAGCCTCGGCGCCGACGGCATGGCCCTGCTCCAGGCCGCGACCCGTGACCTCGGCACCGGCCTCGTCGTCATCGGCGGCACCGAGAGCTATGGGCCCGGCGGTTACGCGGGCACGACGCTCGAAGCGACGCTTCCGGTCCAGATCGAGCTGCCGCAGAACATGCAGAAGCCTCCGGTCGCGGTGATGCTCGTCCTGGAGACGAGCGAGTCCTCGAACGGGGACCAGGTGCTGCGCGGTGCGGCCGACGCGGTCATCGATCAGCTCACGCCGCGCGATCTCGTCGGGGTCACCAACGGCCTGGGCGGCAACATCGTGGTACCGCTCACGCAGCTGACCGACAAGGCAAAGATCAAGTCGGCGATCGCGGCGATGCAGCTGGGCGACCCGCCCGGCTACGGCGCCGACTTGAACGCTGCCGCCGCGCAGCTGGAGAAAAGCAAGGCGTCGCTCAAGCACATCATCCTGCTCGGCGACGGCGACGCCACCAGCGACAACTACAAGCCGATCGTCGATGCGATCTACAAGAAAGGGATCACGGTGTCGACGGTCGCGGCCGGATCGTTCGGCACCGACCCATTGCTGATGCGCCAGATCGCGCAGTACGGCCACGGCCGCGCATACGTGAGCACGAACCTGAGCGAGGTGCCCCAGATCTTCCTGAAGGAGACCAACGAGGCCCTCAAGCCGTGGATCGTCGAGGGCAGCTTCGTCCCGCACCTCGCCACGCTGCTGGAGGCGCTGCCCGGCGTTCCAGTCAACGCGTTCCCGACGCTCACCGGATACGTGGCGACGACGCCGCGCGCGGCCGCCGACACGATCCTCCAGAGCCCGACAGGCGATCCCCTGCTCGCAACGTGGGAGTACGGCCTGGGCCGCGTGATCGCGTGGACGAGCGATGCGCAGGGCCGCTGGACCTCCAACCTGCTGCGCTGGTCGAGCGCGAATCGCTTTTTCGGCGACATCGTCCGGTACAGCCTGCCCCAGGCCGGCGACCCCGCCCTGCAGATCGAAAGCCAGGTCCGAGGCGACCACACACACCTTCTCGTCACGGCGCCGAGCTATTCAGGTGCCGCGGTGACGGTCAGCGCGGTGACCCCAGACCTGTCGGACAACGTGCTCACGCTCGCCACCACCGGTCCCGGAAGATTCGAGGGCGACCTGCCGACGGACCAGGTGGGCAGCTATCTCCTCCACGTCACCGAGACGGCGGGCGGGGCGGTCAAGCACGCGAACACGTTCGGGGTCGTCGTTCCTTACTCGCCCGAGTACCGCGAGCTCGGCACGGACGTGAACAGCCTCGCCGCGGTCTCGCGCGCGGGAGGCGGCGCCGTGCTGAGCGACGTCGCGGACGTGTATCGCGTGCCGCTGCCCGAGGCGCACGCACCCCAGGCGCTCGATGAGCTGCTGCTGGTGCTCGCGATCCTCCTGTTCCCGATCGACGTCGCGCTTCGCCGGCTGATCCTTCGCGTCGAGGACGTGCCCGCATGGAAGGAGGCTTTCAAGCGGAAGCCGGCGCGCGCGCTCGCCGCCGAGGCGACAGTGACCCGGCTGCGTGAACGCGTCGCCGGGGTGCGGTCGGCCCGAGCCGCGAAATCTGCGCCACCCGAGACCAGGCCGCCGGAGAAGACGATCGAGGAGCTTCGCGCGCGCCGCAAGCGCTAGGCATGAATTAGCCGCGAGTGCCGGCGCTGGCGGCATTGGCGCGACTGTGAAACCCGCGAGTGCCGGCAGCCGCGGGAAATCCCCGCACGCTAGACCTCGACCTGCTTCGCCTCCATCTTGCGCATGAAGTCCATCGCCTCGTCGACAGAGGGCGCGTTCAGCACGTTCTTGGTCGCGAACTCATCGGCGTTCGGCCAGTCCATGGCCCGAATGCGCCGTGCCGCAGCTTCGCGGTCGTAGTCGGTCCTACGCGACGTCAGCTCCGGGCCGAGCATCACCCAGTACGCGCCCGGCTTCCCGTACGGCATGCCCACGCTGCCCGCGTTGACGACGCGGATTCGATCGACCATGCGGTCGAACTGCATGTGCGTGTGACCGCAAACGACCAGGTCCGAATCGACGCCGGCCAGGTGGAAGCGCATCCGCTCGAGAGGCGTCTCCACAGTCATCACATCGACGTTGTTGCGGGGAGTGGCGTGGCAGAAGAGGACCTTGCCGGCTCCGTCGACGTCGTCGACGGTGACCGCCGGCTCGAACGAAGCAAGGAAGTCGCGCTGCTCAGGCGTGATCTGCTTCGCGCACCAGTCGGCAAACGGTCCGGGCATTGGCAGCTGCGGCGCGCCCTCGAACTCGTCGATCAGGCCGCGGTCGGCGTTGCCCATTACGAACCGCGCGCGGGGCAGCGTCATCAACAGCGCGATGGTCTCGGCCGGCATAGGCCCCGAAGCGACGTCCCCGCCGAAGACGATCAGGTCCGGCTTGTCCTCCTCGAGCTCGGCGAGGACTGCTTCGAGCGCCGGCAGATTGCCGTGGATGTCGCAGAGCGCCGCGACTCGCACGTGCCTAGGCGTGGGTCTCGGTGATGCGCCGCGCCTGAGCCTCGGCCGAGGCGTGGTCGGGGTAGGGGCCGTCGAGCCTCACGCCTTCGGCCCGGCCGTCTTTGTCGATCTCGGCGCTGACCACGTACCAGCGCTTGCCGAGGTGCAGCACGCCATGATGCTGTTCCGCGGTCCAGCTCCGGGGCGTGATCCCTGCGCGGTCGCCCTCCCCCACGAACGTCAGTCTACTGACGGACGCTCGCGCACGAAGAGGCCCACGAGCGCGAGCCCGCCAAACCCGATGGCGAGCACGATCCCGATGAGCAGCAACGGGCCGCTGAACCCGTACCGAAGCGAGCTCAGCAGAACCACCCCGCCACCAACCATGACGCCGAACACGACGCCCACGACCCAGGGTCTCGGCATACCTGAGAAACGCGCAGCCAAACGTCACAGACCGCGTAAGAATTAGCACCCGTTAGCCTTGGCTCGTGAACGAAGCTCCCGTCGGGATCTTCGACTCAGGTGTCGGCGGCCTTTCCATCCTGCGCGAGATCCGTAGCTCCCTGCCCGCGGAATCCATCTGCTACGTCGCCGATTCCGCGAACGCGCCGTGGGGGGACAAACCGCCTGAGTTCGTGCGCGACCGGGCGCTCAAGATCGCGGGTTTTCTCGTCGCGAAGGGAGTCAAGGCGATCGTCATCGGCTCGAACACAGGGACGGCCGGCTCCGCCGAAGCGCTGCGCGCCACATTGCAGATCCCCGTGGTGGGAATCGAGCCCGGCATCAAGCCCGCGGTGGCCGCCAGCAGGTCACGCGTGGTCGGCGCGATCGTTCCGGCGGCGGTCGGCGATTCCGACCGGCTCGCGTCCCTGCTCGACCGCTTCACCAACGAGGTGAGGATCATCATCCAACCCGTGCCCGGGTTGGTCGAGCACGTCGAGGCAGCCGACCTCGACGGCCCCGAGCTGAGGCGCAAGCTCGAGGGCTACGTGCGGCCAATGCTCGACGCGGGCGCGGATACGATCGTGCTCGGCTCGACGCACTACGTGTTTCTCAAACCCGTGCTGGCGGAGATCGCGGGACCGCAGGTGGCGTTGATCGAGACGGGCGCGGCGGTGGCACGCCAGCTCGGGCGGGTGCTCGACGAGCGCGGCCTGCACGCCAGGGGCGACGCGGTCCAGCAGCGATTCTGGACCAGCGGCGAGCCGGACGCGTCGGCCCGCGCGATCTCAGCGCTGCTCGGGCGAGACGTGAAGGTGGAGAAGCTGCCGGCGCTATAGATGACGGCGGAGCGAAACCTCGCCGAACTCGAGCTCGCTCTCCCGCTGCAGGATGCGAGCGATTCGCTCGGCCTGCTCCTCGATGGAGGCTTGCTGCTTCCGATTGAGGGACACGTGCGGATCGACTCGGATCAGCAATCGCTTTCCCTTCGCCCGGCGCTCCCAGACGCCCGCGACCCGGCCGCCGCGAACCAACACCGCAAGTGGAGCTGCCGTTCCGGGTGATGCTTTCGCCACCGGTGAGTCCGGCTCGATCAGCTGCTCACGCGGATGCGAGCCCACGACAAAGACATCGAAGTGCGGAAGGAGATGCACCGCATCGTTCACCTGTACGGCGGGCGAGTCAAGGTCCGACTTCAAGATCCACCGTTTCGAGCCCTCGACCTCGACCTCGGCAAGTTCTGCGGACGCTGCTTCGAACAGCCTCTTCGTGATGGCCGGCTCGAGGGAAAACCAGCGCGAGAACTCGGCCGCCGTCGAAGGTCCGTACGCATGGAGGAATCGGCGGAGGACGAACGCGCCACCTGCCATCGGTTCGACTTCGCGCCACCCGGACCAGTCGGCAAGCCGGACAAAGGTGCTCCGGCCGCTCTCGCCGGGCCCGTAGCAAACAAGGCCCATCGCCGCCGCCCATCCAAGGGCGAGCGGCCAGTTCTTGTAGCTTCCGGCCCAGCCCTGGTTGGCAGCGGTGGCCCAGCCGCCGACGCGCCCTTCGAGCTCGCGCTCGAGCTCGAGGCGGCTGATCGGCTGCGGACCGACGATGGCGGCGATCGCGGCGACCACCTTGTGGAACTCGTCGAGGTCGACGCCCACTCTGGCAAGGCGTCTCTCACTGGACTCGACGGTGAGGCGGTTGGCCGCCATCCACAGCGGCACCTCGCCGGCCGGGAACACGTGGAGCGTGCCGCGCGGGCCGACCGTCTTGACCAGGGTGCGGTGCTGCCACAGGGCAGCCCGGACCTCCTGGCGCGTGATGTCGCGTACCCGGATTCCGAGCATCAGCTCGGTGCTCGCGCCGACCTGCGCATGGGCGCCTCCGATGTCCGATACGACCTGGACCAGGTCGCCCGCCGGCGCCGGTTCGAGGAGGTGATGTCGGGCGAGGCGCCGGCCGATCGCCTGCGGCCACGTCAGCAGCAATTTGCAAAAACCTTACCCGGGACACAGAGATTTCCAAAGTCCCGCGTGCAGCGTGGTCGACGTGATCCGGCTCCCGCTCGCGATCGTGCTGGCCGCGGTTGCCTTCGCCGGTGTCGCCCCGGCCGGCACCGAGGTGCGAGCCACCAACAGCGGCGAGGGCCAGAGCAGCCGGCTCACGTTGGTGACTCCGGTGATGACGATCACCTCTGCCGCGGCGACCAAGCAGCTCGTGCAAACGCTGAACCAGATGGTTGCCCGCAGCCCGATGACTCTGACCACCTCGGTCCAACGGCTCGTCGACGCGAGCGGGGCCTCGGTTGGCGTCGCCATGATCGAGCTGGGCGGTGTTGCACCCCTTGCCTGGTCGTACCACGGCGACCAGGTCTTCACCGCCGCGAGCACGTACAAGCTCGGAGCGCTGATGATGGAGGCGCAGAACATCGCCGCCGGCACGACGGACCCGAATGGTCTCGTCTGCTATCAGGAGTCGGACTACGAGGACGGTTGGTACGACGACTATCAGGACGGCGCGTGCTTCACACGGACCGAGCTCGCGCAACGCGCTGGTCTGATGTCCGACAACACGGCCGGCCACATGCTGGTGCGCGACGTGGGCGGCGCCGATGCCCTCAACGCGTGGGCCGCGACCATCGGGGCCACCGATTCGGATTTCTTCAACGCCAACTCCACCTCGGCGCACGACCTTGCGGTGCTGTGGGCCGCGGAGGCGAACGGCCGGCTCGGCGGGCCGGCGGCGCGGCAGTGGCTCTATCCGGTGCTGACCGGCAGCCGGACTGAGTCGGGAATCCCGGCGGGCGTGGCAGGCAGAAGCAGCGTCGTGCACAAGACGGGGACCATCGACCTGGTCGAGAACGACGCGGCGCTGGTCGTCTCCGGACCGAACGGCGCCTATGTGCTGACGATCATGACGGACGGTCTGGGCGGTGCGGAGGGATGGCAGCTCATCGCATCGATCTCTTCGGCGGTCTGGAGCTACGAGGCAGTACGGGCTACGTGAGGGCCGCGGGCCGCCTTTGGCTGGGGCCGCTAGCCTCCGATCCTGTTGACCGCCAGGCCGACGGCGTACGTGATGGCGCCGACGATGATGCCGGCGAGCGTCATCTCCAACCCCGCCGACCACCAGGTTCGCAGCGTGAACAGCGCCTTCGCCGCGCCAACGAGGAAATGCGCGATGAGAGAGACCACCGCGGCGGTGATCACCGCGCTCGGGCCGCGCAGCCAGAAGAACGGCAGGACGGGAACCATCGCACCGATGAACGTGCTCACGCCGGCCGCGATCGCCGACTGGACCGGCCGGCTCGCCGTCTCGAGACCGCCGAGCTCCTCCGGCGCGTGCACCTTGAGCAGCGCCTCGGGGTTCGCGGACAGCTGTTCCGCGAGCCGGTCGGCCATGTCTTTGTCGATGCCCTTGAGCTGGTAGAGGAGCGAGACCTCCTCCTTCTCCTCGTCGGGGTTGTCGATGATCTCCTGGCGCTCACGCTCGACGTTGGCGGCCGCGACCTCCCCCTCCGAACGCTCGGCGAGGAACGCGCCGGTGGCCATCGAGAGTCCGGAGGCAATCGCGCCGAAGAGGCCCGCGGTGAGCACGAAGCTCGAGCCGCCCGTCGCCCCCGAAACGCCGGCGACGATGCCGAACACCGCCGCGAGGCCGTCATTGGCGCCGTAGATCGCGCCCGAGATCCAGCCCGCGCCGGTGCGGTGCCATGACTCCCGGCCGAGGATCCGGTTGAGCCGGGACTGCACGCTCGAGGGCACCGGATCTATCGCGGCGTGCGCGACCTCCATCGATTCCAGGGACTTCGAGTGACCTTGCTCTTCGATCCGAATCGACTCGAGGACGGCGTCGGTGTCGGGATCACCCGTCGACCGTTTGTAGCGGTCCGTGATCTCCACCGCCTCGGCGGCTTCCATCCGCGAGATCACCATGTCGATCGGCGCGAGCCGCGCCTGAAGGCGCTGAAGAGGCGAGAGCTTGACCGATGACGGATTCGGCACCCGCACGCCTAGCTCGCCCAGCCGCTTCTCGATGCGTTCGCGATGCTTGCCTTCCGCGTCGGCGATGGCACGAATGATCTCGGCCCGGCGTGAGTCCCCAAGGCGCGCGGCGAGCAGGGTGTACATCGCGCGTGCCTGGACCTCGCCATGCCACGCCTGGAGCAGCCGGTCGACCGCCTCTTTTTGCGCTGCTGGGGCAGCCACGCAATCAGGCTAACGAGAGTCGGCGGGCACCTGCGTCCTGTCTGCCGGGCCAACGATCACCTGGACGCGCTGCACCGCGTTGTTCTGGACGCCCTCAAAGTTCCAGCGTGGGCCCATGGGCTGGAAGTTGCCGGCCGCATCGCTCGCGCGGGCGCAGAGCTGGTACTCGCCGGGATGGGTTGCGTCCCAGCGAACACTCCACCCGCGCCAGGCATGTGGTGAAACCGGCTCGTCCAGCTCGGCCGCCGACCACGTCGCGCCGCCGTCCGCGCTGAAGTCGACGCTGACGATCGGGGCCTGGCCCGACCACGCGCGCCCCTCGACAACCTGCACCGACGGCTCGACGAAGCGCACGCGCGACATGAAGTCGGGCACACCTGGCGGCACCATCAATGCGCGGGGCAGCATCCGCGTCACCGCGTCGCCCGATTCGCCGTCGACGGTGCGGAAGTGATACGCGGTCGCTTGCTGATAGCCGGCGAAGGCGCCGCCGAGGACGGTGATCGAGCGCAACCACTTGACCTGCGTCATGCCGTACCAGCCGGGCACGATCAGCCGAAGCGGAAAACCGTGCTGGGGCGGGAGCGGCACGCCGTTGATCGCATACGCGAGCACCACCCCATCACGCGATGCGTCGGCGAGCGAGAGGCTGCGCTCGTAGTACTGATCGACACCACCCTGAACGCCGCGGTCCCTGCCGGTGAAGACCACGTCGAGCGCACCGTCGCGCACGCCGGCCTCCTCGAGGATCGCCGCGAGCGGCGTGCCGGTCCACTCCGCGGTGCCCACCGCCTCGACGACCCAGGGCTGGCTCATCGGCCGCGGCGACATCCGGGTGCGGCCGTTGCCTGCGCACTCCAGCGTGACGGCCTGCGTGACGGCCGGCCGCGAGCGCAGATCGGCGAGGGTCAAACGAAGGGGCTTGTGCACGTGTCCGCCGACGGCCAGCTCGTAGCCGGCGGGGTCGACCATCGGGATGTCGAAATGGATCAGGAGGTAGTGCAGTCCGACTGGCGTGATCGGGTATCGCAGCGCCTCGAGCGGCATCGAATGATTGCGCACCGCGAGCTGAAGCTCTTCCGGCGTGACATCCGGGCTCTCGATGAGCGTGCCCGCGGTCCGATGTGGCCTGACCCTGTCCAGCGTGATCGGGCTAGTCTAGGCACATGCAGGATCGCAGCGAGGAGGAGATCATCAGCCGCTTGCTCGAGCTGGAGAACGACGGCCAGGCCGAGCGGCGGGTCGAGCTGACCGGCGAGCGCTACATGGCGCTCCTCCACGATCCGGACACGGGGCGCAGCTACATCTTGCGCCACGGCGTGGACGACACCGAGGGCGCCGAGATCCCGGCCGGCACCGAGTTCTACGACTACGCAACGCCGGATGCCGCGCAGAGCGCGTTCGAACAGCTCCTCGAGGAGTCGAGGAGCGCCGGCGAGCTGGTGGAAGAGGATTCGACCGACGACATCGGCGATTTCGAGACGGGCGGCGCCGAGGTCCGCGACCTCTTTGCCGACAGCGATGAGGACGAGCTCTCGGTCGACCCTGGGATCAGCGAGGAAGAAAAGCCTTAACCCGCAGCTCCCAGCGATCTCTCAGGATTCTCACATCGCGCCTCCAGCCCGCTGACAGAACATCGAGGCGATGTCCCGCAGGTTCCTGATCCCGATCGTCGCGTTGGCGGCGCTCGTCGTGCTCGGCTCCGCGGGAGCGTACGTCTACTTCTTCTCCGGCTTGCGAACGAGCCCACCCACCCTCGCGCTCGCCTCGCCGAGCCCGACTGCAAGCGCCACGGCCGCAGCCCCGTCGAACCTGGGCACCTGGGAGATCACGTCGGGCTCGCTCGTCGGGTATCGGGTCAAGGAGCAGTTCGCGGGCCAGACCTCGACCCACGAGGCAGTCGCCAGGACGGGCGACGTGGCCGGCCAGGTGACCATCACGCAGAACGGAAGCAGCTACGAGATGACGTCGGCGAAGGTCACCGTTCAGCTGGCCAACCTCGCGAGCGTCGACTCGGTCGCCGGCTACAACGTCAGGAACCGCGACGGGATCGTGCAGCGCTCACTGAGTGTGAGCTCCTTTCCCACCGCAACCTTCGAGGCGGCGAACGTCGCGCTGCCGGCAGGGGTCGAGTCGGGCCAGCAGGTCGACGTGACGGTCCCCGGCCAGCTCACGGTCCACGGTGTCACGAAGTCGGTCACAGCGACGCTGCAGCTCCGCGTCACCGGCAACACGGCTCAGATCGCCGGTTCGATCGCCGCCAAGATGACGGATTTCGGGGTCAACCCGCCGCAGGTGCCGTTCACCGTGGTGCAGCCAGACGTGACGATCGAGGTCTCGCTCAAGCTGACGCCGGGCGAGTGACAGCGACGTCCGTCAGCATCCGGGTCTCGGTGTGCGCGAGATGGCGCGCCGGGTCAGGGCTGATCGCCTTGCGTTCGGGCGACCCGCAGTAGTCAGAATCGGCCTGCTCCCATGACTTCGGTCCGGAGTAGGTGATGATCCAGACGAACTCGTCGGCGCCGGCGACGGTCCAGGCGCCGAGGATGCGGAAGCCGAACTTCTGGCGGAGGGGGACGATTCGCGATCGCCATTCGTCAAGCCACTGCTCCATCTCGCCTGGCATGACGGTGTAGTGCCGGAGTTGGGTCGCAGCCACCCTCAGGAGGCGCGGCGCATGCCGCCCGCCATCTCCTCCAGGCGCCGGATCCGCTCCTCGATCGGCGGGTGGGTGCTGAAGAGGTTGGCCAGGGTCTGGCCCCTCAGCGGATTGACGATGTAGAGGTGCGCGAAGGCGGGCTGCGCCGTTTGCGACGGCACGACCTGCGTCGCTCGCTCCAGCTTCCGCAGCGCCGACGCAAGGGCAAGCGGATCGCCTGAGACCTCCGCACCTGTGCGGTCGGCTTCGTACTCGCGGGAGCGAGAGACCGCGAGCTGGATCAGCAGCGCCGCGATCGGCGCGAGGATGATCGTGAGCAGCGCGGCGATCGCGCCGCCCGCGCCCTGCTCGCGGTCATCGCGGCCGCCGTAGCCGCCGAAGATCATTCCCCACTGCGCCACGTTGGCGATGAGGGTGATCGTGCCGGCAAGCACCGCCACGACAGAGCTGATGAGGATGTCGCGGTTTCGCACGTGGCCGAACTCGTGCGCGAGGACGCCGTACAGCTCTTCCTCGTTGAGGATCTGCAGGAGTCCCTGGTTGACGCAGATCGCGGCATGCGAGGGGTTGCGGCCGGTCGCGAACGCGTTCGGCGACGGGTCGGGGCTCATGTAAACGCGCGGTCGCGGCACGTGGTACTGGATGGCGAGCCGGTCGGCCAGGCGGTAGAGCATCGGCGCCTCCGCCCCAGACACCTCGCGGGCTCGGGCCGAACCAAGCGCTATTCGGTCGCTGAACCAGTACGCCACGCCGTTCATCACGATCGCGATCAGCAGGAAAGCCACGGTGCCGGCGTCGCCGAAGAGCAAGCGGCCCACGAGCACGAGAAGGACGGTCAGCGCCACCAGCAGCAGGGCGGTCTTGAACTGATTCATCTGCCTTGATCATCCCACCGTCGGGGCTCAGCCAATCCCCAGGGGTCGGCCGGCCGGCCGACCCCGCGTCTACGTCATCGCCGATCCGCGCAAGCTGGGCCAGGTCAAGCGCGCGCCGGCCGGCTGACGGCGCTAAGGGCGCATCCGGATGCCGAGCTCGTCTATGCGCGACAGCAGGTCCCGAGGATCGTCATAGACGCGATAAGCACCCGCGGTCTCCAGCTCCTCGCGGCCGTAGCCACCCGAAAGGACTCCGATGCCAAGCGCCTGTGCGCGCTGCGAGGCGAGCATGTCCCACACGCTGTCGCCGACGACGAAGCTCTCCACTATTGGCCGGTCGAGGGCCGCGGCGGCGGCCAGGAACAGGTCCGGGTTGGGTTTCGCGTACGCGACGTCATCGCGCGTGATCACCGGAACACCGTCCGGAACGTCGAGCAGCTGGAGTGAGGTCTGCGCGGTCGACTGGCTGCTGCTCGTCGCGATCGCCCACGGCACCCCCGCGCCAGTCAGCGTGTTCAGCAGCTTCTGCGCGCCCGGAAGGGGCGTGACCTCGCCGATCCGGCGGCGGTAACCCGCTTCGTGCTGAGCGCGCAATTGATCCGCCTCGGGCTCGGTGATTTCACGTCCAGTCTCGCGAACGAGCGCGCGCACGAAAAGCCCACCGCTCATGCCGATCCGCCGGTGGATGCGCCAGATCGACAGCTCGATGCCCCCCGACGCCAGCGCTTCCTTCCACGCAAGCACGTGCTGATACACGCTGTCGAGCAGGGTGCCGTCGAGATCGAACAGCACCGCGGGCCGGTCCGTGTGCACCGGGTAAGTATCCCGACTTAGACTCGCCATGAAGTGACGCCATCGATCCGGCTCGGGCGGGTGTTGGGGATCGAGGTCGGCTTCAACTGGAGCCTCATCTTCATATTCGCTTACGTCGCCTGGACCCTCGCGACCGCATACCTCCCGGACGCGGCGCCCGGCCACGGTGTGGTCGTGTACTGGGTCGCCGCCGCGATCGGCGCGGCGCTCTTCTACGGATCGCTTCTCGCGCACGAGCTTTCGCACGCGGTCGTCGCGCGCAGCCACGGAGTCAAGGTGGCGGGCATCACCCTGTGGTTGTTCGGAGGCGTATCGAGGCTCGAGGGCGAGCCTACGAGCGCGCGGTCCGAAGCGCTCATCGCCGGCGTCGGACCGCTCACGAGCTTTGCCGTTGCGGTGGTCGCCCTCGCGTTCTTCTTCCTCACCTCGTGGAGCGACCTCGTGTCCACCTTGTTCGCATACCTGGCCGTCTCGAACCTGCTCCTGGGCGTGTTCAACCTCGTGCCCGCGTTTCCGCTCGACGGGGGAAGGCTGCTCGGCGCGTTCCTCTGGTGGCGCTCCGGCAGCCGGCAGCGCGGGGTGCACGACGCGGTCCGGGTGGGCCGAGTTTTCGCCTACCTGATGATCGCGGCCGGCGCGCTGGAGCTGTTTCTCGGCTCCGTGGCGACCGGGATCTGGATCGCGTTCATCGGCTGGTTCCTGCTCTCCGCGGCGGCCTCGGAGGAGGCCGGCTCAACAGTCCGCAACCTGCTTCGCTCAGTCCCTGTGTCCGCGGCCATGACCTCTCCTGTGGTCACGCTGCCGGACTGGGTCACCGTCGAGCAGTTCCTCGAGTCCGTCGCCCCCAATCACAACTTCACCACCTACCCGATTCACGAACCGTCTGGCCGCCTCACCGGCGTGGTGCGTCTGTCAGACCTCGTCCGCATCCCGCCGGGGGAACGTTCTCAGAGGCGCCTGATCGACGTCGCCAGGCCCATCACCGCGGTTCCGGTCACCAACCCGCGCGAAGACCTTTCCGCGCTGATCCAGCGCATCGGCGCCCAACTCGAGCAGCGAGTGCTGGTGTTCGACAACGGCGCGCTGGTCGGAATCCTTTCGCCGGCGGACGTGGCGCGCGTCCTCACCGTCAGGCAGACGATCAGCGAACCGCCGAAGCGCTAGCCGGGACTACTTTCGGTCGGCCCTTCGCCTCACGGCCTTCTCGAGCTCGTCGCTCACCTCGCGAAATGTCTCCGCGATAGCCGATCCGAAAGAGCGCGCGGTCTCCTTGGTCTTCGAGCGGACCTCAGGGTCTCGCGTCGCGGTCTCGAGCGATTTGAACACCGCGTCCGCCGCCTGCCTCAGCTGCTCGAGCGAGCGGTTGAGCTCGGCGCTGTTCTCAGGGTCTCCGCTCCTGAAATGCCGCTTCAGCTCCCCGGCGAGACCCTCGATGTCGTCCTCGAACCGGCCCCACGCCTTCTCACTTTCATTTGCCATTCAACGATTCCTCCTTCAACGCCTGAACGTTCCGATCATCTCCCCGGTTGCCAGCACGTGGTCCTTCATCGCGTCTTGAAGAGCGGGGTCCGACGCGCCCGTCCGCAAGCTCAACGTGGTGTCGAGCGCGTACAGCTTGAAGTGGTAGTGATGGGTCGATCCGGGCGGCGGGCAGGGTCCGCGATAACCGTTGCTGCCGAAATCGTTGCGCCCCTGGACGCTGCCCTCAGGCGGCGCCGCTCCTTCGGACAGGTCCGTCGTCGCGGCCGGCAGGTTGAACACGACCCAGTGGACGAAGGCCTTGCCGGGCGCGTCGGGGTCGATGACGGTGAGGGCCAGGCTCTGCGTGCCGTCGGGCACGGCGCTCCAGCGCAGCGCGGGCGATACGTCCGCGCCGCTGCACGTGTATCGCGACGGGATCGAACCGCCGTCGCTGAATGACGAGCTCGTGAGCCGGATCGATGCCCCCACGCCTGCCACTTTCCCACACGCTACAAGGACGAGGACAAGCGCCGCTAACGACGCGAAACGAGCAGGTTCCACGAGATCAGCCCGCTGCCAGTTGTCAGCCTGCGCCGAACGATGCTCATGCCCTCAGCAGGTGATGTGCAAGACGGCGTTGGTGTGGGAAGAAGAGTGGCGCAGCAGCTCGATCGCCCTTTCAGTCCGCACCGCGGTCACCTCGACACCTCGGCGCCTGGCCTCCTCCAGCACCGCGGGCATCACCGGCAGAGATCCGTTGGCTCCGGTGCCGATGACGAGCAGGCTGCACTTCCACGGGATCTTCTCCTCCACCGAGAGCGGCGTGTGGCCGAACTCGTCGCGGTAGCGCTTCGACGGCTTCTTCTTGCGCAGACGCACCGCACCCCGGTCGATCACGACGTCCCGGTCGTAGGTCTCCCCATCGATCCGGATGGATCCGAACGAAAACCTGTCTATTCGCACCCCAACTTCAGGGTAGGACGGTGCTGATCGTCCTGCGCGGGGCTTTCTCCCCCTCGCTGATCGCCGCGGCTATCCTCTGCAGCGCGACCGCGTAGGCCGCGAGCCGCAGGGAGATTCCCTTTTCGGTCGCGAGGCCGGTCACGGCATCGTAGGCACGACGCATCACGACGGCCAGGCGCGCCTCGACCTCCTCGAGGAGCCAGCGTTCGGAGTGCAAGTCCTGAACCCATTCGAAGTAGCTGACGACGACGCCGCCGGCGTTGGCCAGGATGTCCGGCAGCACGTGCACGCCCTTGAGAGCAAGCACCTCGTCCGCCTCCGGCGTGGTCGGCCCGTTCGCGAGCTCCACGATCCACCGCGCCTTGACGCGCTCGGCGTTCTCGGCGGTGATCTGGCCTTCGAGTGCCGCCGGCACCAGGATGTCCACGTCCTCATACAGGGGCGCGTCGGCGCGCCGTTTCTCGAAGTCGGTCAGATCGCAGAAGTGCGCGTTGCGCTCCTTGTACGCGGCGAGGTCCAGGACGGGCAGTCCTGACGGCGATACGACGGCGGCGGTCGAGTCCGAGGCGGCGACGATCAGCGCGCCGGCGTCTCTCAGCAAGAGCGCCGCGTTCGCGCCGGCGTTGCCAAAGCCCTGGATCGCCACCCGCTTGCCCCGCAGGTCCTCATGCGCCGCGCTGAACGCGGCTTCCAGAACGTCGAAACCGCCGCGTGCCGTGGCCTTGTCCCGGCCGAGCGAGCCACCGTGCTCGACGGTCTTACCGGTGACTACCGCCGGGTCGTTCAGTCCGGAGAGCCGCGCGTACTCGTCGGCGAGCCAGTCCATGATCCGTGAGTCGGTATTCACGTCGGGCGCCGGGATGTCGACGAGCGGACCGATGAAACGCCAGATGCGTTCCGTGTAGGCGCGCGTCAGCGACTCGAGCTCGCGCAGCGACAGCTCGTGAGGGTCGACAGTGATGCCGCCCTTGCCGCCACCCATCGGGATGTTCACGACGGCGGTCTTGATGCTCATCCATCCCGCGAGCGCCTTTACCTCATCCAGCGAGACCCGCGGGTGGTAGCGGATTCCGCCTTTGTAGGGCCCTCGGGCGGAGCTGTGCTGGACGCGATATCCCGTCAGGAGCTGCCGCTGCCCGTCGTCCCTGACCAGCGGGATCGTGACCTCGTGCACACGCTCGGGCCGCTTGATGCGTTCCAGCACGGCTGGGTCCGTGACATCACCCACGGCCGACGCGGCATCGACCGTGGCGCAGAAATGCGCGTAGGCGCCCTCTTCGCCCATTCGAGCCCTCCTCTTCGCGGATGCGCACCCGACCACGCTTGGACCACAACGCTGGTGTTTTTGGGGTGCCGCTCTGCCTCACATCATGCGCCGGCGACCCACCATGTGCGCGCCCTTCAACTCGCCCACCTCTGGCGTAAATGCAATAGCTTGTTGATTTTTAGAGTTACTCTATTTTAGAATAAGGTCAAAACCTGTAGGAGGTGGTGAAATGAACTCGATTGGTGCTCGGAGGTGGTGGGCCCTGGCGGCCCTGGACCTGGGAGTGCTGGCCGTCGGCCTCGACGTGACGGTGCTGAGCGTGGCGCTGCCGACGCTGGCCGGGACGCTCAAGGCGTCGGAATCGGACCTGCAGTGGTTCTCGTCCGGCTACGCCCTCACGCTCGCGGCCGGGATGCTCCCCGCCGGCGTGCTCGGCGACCGGTTCGGACGGAAGCGCATCCTGCTCGCCGCGCTCGCTCTCTTCGGGGCGGGCTCGATCGCGTGCGCTTATGCAGTCAATCCGATCCAGTTCATCGCCGGCCGCGTGGTGCTGGGTGCGGCGGGCGCCGCGATTGTCGTGATGGCGCTGTCGGTCATGACGGTGCTGTTCTCGCAGGAGGAGCGGCCACGCGCGGTCGGGATCTGGGCCGCAGCCAACTTCCTCGCCCTCCCCGCCGGTCCGATCTTCGGCGGCTGGCTCTTGACGAACTACTGGTGGGGATGGATCTTCCTGATGAACGTGCCGGTCGCGCTGATCGGCCTCGCGGCAGTCCTCATCCTGGTGCCGGAGTCGCGCGCCCCGGTGCGGCCGGCGCTCGACCCGTTCGGAATGCTGCTTGCCAGCGCCGGCCTCGCGGGGGTGACCTACGGGCTCATCGAGCTCGGGCGCAATGGCTGGACCGACCCGGCGTCGCTTGCGATCCTGGCCGGGGGCGCGGCCGTCACGGTCGGATTCTTCGGCTGGGAGCGCCACCTGTCGATGCTGGCCGGTGGCCGGCCGCTGATCGACCTGGCGTTGTTTCGGTCGAGGGGCTTTACCTGGGGAGTCATCTTGGCCGCCATGGGCGGGCTCGCATTGATCGGCCTCGTCTTCACGCTCCCCCAGTACTCGCAGGGCGCGCTCGGCCTCAATCCCCAGGACGCGGGCATCCGGCTGCTGCCCATCATCGGCGGCCTGGTGGTCGGCGCAGTGCCGGCGGACAGGATCGCCGAGCGGATCGGCCCTAAGGTGACGGTTGCGATCGGCTTCGCGATCATCGTGGCGGGCCTGCTGGTCGGCGCCGGCACCCAGGTGGACTCGAGTGTCTGGTTTGTCGCGGGCTGGACCGCCATCGTCGGCCTCGGCATGGGCATCGGCTTTGCGACGGCAGCCTCGGCCGCGCTGAAAGCGGTTCCAAGCCAGCAGAGCGGAGTGGCTTCCGCCCTGATCCAGGCGATGCAGAAGGTCGGCGCGCCCCTCGGTTCGGCGATCACGGGCAGCGTGCTCGTGTCCGTGTACCAGTCGCAGCTGAGCCTGGCCGGCCTGCCGCCGGCGGTGGCGGACTCGGTCGAGCGCAGCGTTTTCGCGGGCGTCGCGGTGGCCGAGAAGCTGCATTCCCCGGCGCTCCTCGCATCGGTGCGACACTCTTTTGTCCAGGGGATGGATACCGCCCTTCTCGTTTCCGCCGGAGTGGCGGCGCTGGCAATCGTGGTCGCGCTGGTCTTCCTGCCTGGTCGGTCTGCGCAGGCGCCGGCGATCGAAAGCAACGCAGCCGAAGAGGTGGCGTGAGCATCGGATTACGCGAGCGCAAGAAGCTCAAGACACGCGCCGCGATCCAGAAAGAGGCAATGCGCCTCTTTCTGGAGAAGGGCTTCGACAACACAACCATCGAAGACATAGCCGAAGCGGTCGAGATCTCACCGAGCACGTTCTTCAACTATTTCCCGAGCAAGGAGGAAGTGGTGTTCCAGGATGATCTGGACCCATTGGTCCTCGCCGCCTTCGATGCACAGCCGAGCCATATTCACCCGATCACCCGGCTGCGTACGGCGATGCGCACGGTTTTTACCCAGATCACGCCCGAGCAGGACAGGCTCATGCGCCAGCGCATGGAGCTGTTCACGACGACGCCGGAGCTGCGCGCCGCGATGCTGAGCCAGTTCGCCACGCTCGCCGACCAGATCGCGGACCTCCTCGCGCCGCGCGTCGGAAAGCGGCCGAACGACTTCGCCGTCCACAACATCGCCGGCGCCGTGCTGGGCGTGCTCATGATGGCGTTGCTCACCATCGGCGAGAATCCGGACGCAGACATGCACCAGGTGGTGGATCGCGCGATGGCTCACCTCGAGGCCGGCCTCCCGCTCGAATGGCCTCCAGAAAAAACCCCTCGACAGAAGCGGCGCTGAGCAAAGAGTCCGCCGGCCTGCTCCTTTACCGCGGCGAGCCCCCGCACGTCGAGGTGCTGCTGGTGCACCCAGGCGGCCCGTTCTGGAAGCGTCGTGACGAAGGCGCGTGGTCGATTCCCAAGGGGGAGATCGAGCAGGGCGAGGCACCGATGGACGTGGCGCAGCGTGAGTTCGCGGAAGAGCTCGGCCGGCCGGCGCCCGGCGGAGCGCTGGCGCCACTGGGCTCGATCCGCCAGGTCGGGGGCAAGGTCGTGCACGCCTGGGCGGCGCCAGGCGACCTCGACGTGACCCGGATCGAAAGTTCGACGTTCAGCATGGAGTGGCCGCCGAGCTCCGGCCGGATGCAGACATTCCCGGAGGTCGATCGCGCGGCCTGGTTCGACCTCGGGGCCGCGCGGCGCATGATCCTGGCGGCGCAGTCGACGTTTCTCGACCGGGAGCAGCTGCTGGCTTAGCTCGCGTCGGCACCTTGGCCCGATCGACGCGGCCGTTCCCGTTCAGAGGAGATGTCGGGCGGGGCGCATTCAACCGGCGAACGCGCCCGCCTCGAACTCAGTGCCCCGGGCACATCCTGACGCTCGGGTTGTAGTTCGCGAAGATCCCGTCGGGGTTGGGCCGCCAGATCCAGGCGTGGAGCGCCCAGAGCCCTAGCGAGTCGATTCGCGTGAACTCTCTGCCGAAGAGCGTCGGCTTGTCGGCCGACTGCCAGGCGCTCAGCGGGATGATGTACTCCACCGCGACCAGCTGGAGACGGTCACCGTCGACCTCGTACACCAGCGCCTCAGGCTCCGCGGCGTTGACCGTGCCGTTGAGCAGACCGGTGTTGACGTAGTGCTGCCCCATGCCACCGACCCCTGGCAGGTCGAAGCAGGCGAGCAGCGGGTTGTACTGCGCGAGCCGGGCCACCGCGGGATCGTGGAACTTTGCGGTCGCCTGCCTCACCCCAGCGAGTGAAGCCTGGCTGGAGGCCTGTGTCACGGGAGCGATCAGAAGCGTGAGCGGCACGACGACGCCAAGTGCTCGAACGATCAGCTTGATCATGTCCCCTCTCCTCCTCAGCGGTAGAAATACGGATCGAGAACGCTGACCAGCGTGATCCGGTCGACGGGCAGCGAGTTTCGATTTGCGGTCTTCCGGATCGCCTCCGGATTCGGTGCGTCGTAGATGCAGAACGTCTTCCGCTTGTCATTGCTGACGTACGAGTGAACCCAGGTGACCGCCTCGTCGGAGTTCTTCCCGACGACCGTCAGGCAGACTTCCTCGCCCTTGGCGTCGATCGGGATGTGAAGGCCGTCGGGAAACGTCCTCTCGACCATGTATCGCGGCATTCGATCTTCCTCCTCGTGTGATGTGGTCGCGCGACCACCGACACCGTAGGAGCGGCACGGCCATCACCGAATCGGGGGGAGCACCCATATTGGGCGGCGGCGTTACCTAACTTGCGCGGCCGCCTGTCCTCGAGTCTTGACCCCGAGCTTGGCCAGGATCGCCGAGACGTGATGATCGACGGTCTTGGTCGAGAGGAAGAGACGTTCCGCGATCTGGGCGTTGGTCAGACCGCCTGCCACGAGGCCGAGGATCTCCGTCTCACGCTCGGTCAGGTTGGCGCGGTTGCGAAGCGTGGTGGCGCGAGGGCCCCGGGGAAGGCCCCGCACGCCCTGCCGGCGGAGCCGGCGCGACACGATGGCCGCCGCTGGGCGCGCTCCCAAACGCTGAAATTCGGCGAGCGCCTGGCGCATGTCTTCCTCTTCGGGCGACCATGCCAGCGCCAGGGCAGCTTCATACGAACAGCCAAGTCGAAACCACGCATTCGACGCCTCCCGCCGGCGGCCGTCGAGCTGGAGCGAGTACACGTCCGGCGCTGCAGCGGGACGGGGTTCCGCGAGACCGACGCGGACCCGCCAGCAGGCCATCTCACCGGCCACCCATGAGGCATGGCGGCGGACCGCGATCTCGAAAGTGGATGAGGTGGCGTCTCCGACCTCGTCTTCGCGGCCGTCGAGCCAGAGCGCCTCGGCGCGTGCCACGGCCACCGGCTCCCGTCTCTGCAGCTCGATCGTGGGCGTCGCCAGCGAGGCGGCCTCGTCCAGCGGTGGCCAGCACCCTGGATCGCCGCGTCGAGCCCGCACGAGACCGAGCACGACCAGAGCGACGATCCGCGGAACCGGAGACAGTGGCTCTCGGATCACCTCCTCCGCGAGGCGGGTCGCCTCGTCCCAGCGCCCGCGGTCCATCTCGCACCTCGCGCGGTAGGCCAGCATGTAGTGCCGCCACAGATCGAGCCCACGCTCGATCGAGAAATCTAGCCCGGCTTCGTAGAAGCGGTCGGCGAGCGCGTAGGACTTGAACCGCGGCGACCACCAGGTGAGCGCCACCAGGACACGACCGGCGTGCTCGTCCAGGCCGCTCTCCTGGGCCACGCGCATGATTCCCTCGAGCTCCGCGACTGCAGTCGCGGATTGCGTCTCGAGGTAGTCCGTGACCGCGAGGTTGATCTGCGCGTAGACGCGGGCCTCGACGTGCTGGAGGTGGTCGGCGAGCTCGAGCGCCCGGCGCCCCCAGATCCTTGCGTCGTCCCTGTCCTCGAGGTTCACGAAGATGTGCGAGAGGTTGCAGTACGCAAGCGCAAGCTCAGGCCCCGCGGGAAGCTGCTCCAGGACCGTGATCGCCTCCTCGGCCGTCTGCCGCGCCTCGGTGATGCGGCCGACGTAGCGCAGCAGGCGGGAGAGCGACCACAGCGCGTCGCCGTGGCGCCGCCGATCGTCCAGAGCGTCGTAGAGGTCGCGCGCCTCCCGCTGCGCTTCCATCGCCTCGTCGATCTGACCGGACAGGTAGCACGCGTGTGCGCGGCGCTGATGGAGCTCCGCGAGCACCTCCTTCGTGGCGAGCGCGCCGGCGCGGATCGCCCGCCCGTACTGCGCCGCGGCCTGGCGATGCGCTCCCAGGGCGGACGCTCGGGCCGCGGCCTCCGGCGCGTGAATGAGGACTGCTCGCGAGTCACCGGCGGCCTCCGCGTGGTGCGCCACACGCGCGGGGTCACGCGCATCTTCCGGCCGGCTCGCAAGCGCGGCCACCGCCGCGACGTGAAGCGCGGTTCTCCGATGCGGTGCAATCGACGCCTCCACCGCGAGGCGCGCGAGCTCGTGGCGGAATGCAACTCCGTCCGGCTGGGCGACCAGCACCCCGGACGCAACGCATTCGTCGACGCTGTCGATCGATCCCGGGCGCATCAGGTCCAGGAGCCACAGCTCTGCAGTCGCCGGGATGATCGACGCGGCCTCGACCAGGCCCTGGCCTTTCGCACTGAGTCGTGCGATTCGAGCCATGACGGCGTCGTGGACCGTCGCCGGCACCGCGTGCGTCCCGCCGGCAAGCACCTCGGTGACGAAGAATGCATTGCCTGACGTCTTTCGATAGAGGTCGGCGGCGTCGACTCCATGCGGCGCGGCCAGCTGAGCGACCGCCGCCGGCGACAGCGTGGACAGCCGGACGCGGCTGATCGGGCCGGCGGTCGGGAGCGCTCCCATCATCAGGCGCAGCGGGTGCATGCGATCCAGCTCGTCATCGCGGAAGGTCGCGATGATGAGTGCCTGGGTGGACTCCACGCGCCTGGCGACGATGCGGAGGACGTCCAGTGTCGCGGCGTCGGCCCAGTGCAGGTCCTCAAGCACGATGACCGCGGGCGCCCGTTGACGCAGCTCGTTCATCAGCTCGGCGGCGAACACGTGCGGCCTGGCTTCGGTCCGGCCGAGTCGGTCGAGCTCGCCGCCGGTCGCCGCGGCGACGTCGAGGAATGGCGCCAGCGGACGCGGCGTGACCAACGCGTCGCATGCGCCGTGGATCACCTGGACCCGGGCGGGCAAGTTCGCGGTGAAGCGGTGCACCAGCTCGGTCTTGCCTATACCGGCCTCGCCGGCGATGAAGACCAGCCGTCCGGCGCCGCCCTCGACCACCTTGACGTGATCTGCCAGCAGCGCGAGCTCGGCGGAGCGTTCGAGCAGCTGTATTTGTGCCCCAGGTTGCAAAGTGGGCTACATCGTGCGGTACGAGTGCCGGGGGAGCAAGGGCGGCCGGTACCACCGGCCGCCCTCAAGTTGTCCTAGCTGACCGCCGCGAGCGCGTTGACCTGCCCGTGGCCGAACCACGAGTTGTAGCCCGCGCCGCCCTCGCATGCCTGCGCCGCCCCGTTGTCCAGCGCCGGGAAGAACGCGTACAGCGCCACGTCGGACGCACTTGGGCACGCCTGCGGGTCGGCGGTGTTGTTGATTCGTGCCGTCACCTGGCCAGGGTTGGTGATGCCCATGCTCTCGATCAGGGCCACGACGCCTGCCACGTGTGGCGAGGCCATCGAGGTTCCCTGCAGGTAGCAGTACTTGGCGGATCCATCGAACACGACTCGAAGGCAGTTGATGGTCACGGGATATGAGGGGAACGTGGAGAGCACACGCCCATTCGGTGCCTGAGCCGTCTTTTGCAGGATGCTGTCGCCTCCCGGCGCGACGACCTGCACCGTGCCTACGCCGTAGCTGGAGTAGAACGACTTCATCTTCAGGTTGCCGTCTGCGGTGACCCCAATGACACCAGGCACCTCAACAGGGATTACGGCGCAGTCGTTGTGCACCGTCCGAACGACGGGAGTGGTGTTGTCCGGGCTGGTGGAGTCCTGGGTCGGATGCGCAAGGTCGTCCGCCTGGTTGCCCTCGGCCGCGACGACGCTCACTCCTTGCCGTATTGCAAACGTGATCGCGCGGGACTCCGCCTTCCAGATGGCGCGCTGGGTCGGGTCGTTTTTGCAGTTGAAGAGAAACGGGTCGGCGAAGTAGCTGTTGTTGGTCACGTTGAAGTGGTGCGTGCCGGCCCAAACGAAGGCGCACACGACCGATTCCGGGAAAAAGAACCCGTCAGCGTCACCGGCCTTGATCGCGGCCAGCCTGACGTTTGGCGCCACCCCTACGATGCCGATCGTATTGCGCGCGGCGGCAATTGTGCCCGCGGTGTGTGTGCCATGGCCGTTGTCGTCTTTCCATGCGGCTGGACTAGTGTTCGGTGCGCCGCTCACGCAGCCAACGCTGTTGGCGAAGTCGATGTTCGGCGCGAGATCGGGATGCGTCGGATCAGCCCCGGTGTCGATGTCACCGACCAGGACCGACCGGCTTCCGCTTGTGATCGCCTGCGCCTCGAAGGCGTGGATCTGTGGCATATCCCACTGCAGCCCCGACAGGTTGTCGCCAGCAAGGGCCGTTACCGTGGGCGTGGGGTCGGTGCCGCCGGCGTCCAGCTGTCCGCCGTCGAGACGAGTGGCGAACTTCGTCGTCGCCGCGGCACCGTCGATACCGGCCGCCGACCTGACGTTGGCGGCAAAGTCGCTCCGATTGGAGCGGGCGATGACCACGCCGATCTCCTGGTAGTTGGCCACCAGCTGCCCGCCCGCACCCTGGATCAACGCGGCCGCGTTCTGCGACGACGCGTTGCTCTGGTACGTGACGATGTATGTCTCCACCGCGCCGGTCGTCGCCGCCTGCACCGGCACGACCGGTGCGCTGAGAACGAGCAACGAACCCAGCACAAGCCACGCGCGCGTGCGCGAACGCACGAAACTAAGGGCTCTCCGCATCGCTTACCCCCCTACATCGCGAGCTGACGGATCACATGCAGCTTAGCAACGTCCGGACACACGAATAAAGGTCGCGCGCAAGCGGTTTCTTCGGAGGATGGATCCCATCCGGCAGGAGACTGAAGGGACGACCGACCTGGCACGCGTGCACGGCTGGCTGTCCCGGCATCGCGGACAGACACTGGACCTCGACCACGCGCAGAGCTTGGTGCTCGGCGTGCCCATCTCGGCCGCACGGGCTGTGCTGGTGGCGGTCGCGCTGCATGCTGACGGCGAGGTCGTACCGCGCCTCGGAGGAGTCGTCCGCGCGATCTCGAACCGCACGCCCGGCGAACCCGTGCGGCTCGTCTTCGAGGGCCGTTCGCCTGCGCACCTGCCTCCCAGCGAGGCCGAGGTCGCTGCCTCATTGCTGCTCGGATCGATCTCAGACCTGGTCGCCGGGGACGACCTTGTCGCCCGGGTCGCCTGAGCCTCGGCCGGCGTAGGAGCGCCCCAGGCGTTCCTGACCCGTGTGGATGATGTGAAAGCGAGGCTGGACCAGGTCCAAACCGGATCAACGCCGATCGAGCGCTTTCGTCCGCTGCTCGATCGTGACGTGTGGAGCGCGCTCAATGGCGCGCTGGCCGAGGTGGCCCACAGGATGCGCAACCGAGTGCTCTGGAACGTCAACTCGACTGCGCGGGGGGGCGGGGTGGCCGAGCTGCTCGGTTCTCTGATCCCGTACGACCGGGGCGCCGGGATCGACGAGCGCTGGGTCGTGATTGAGGGCTCGCCGAATTTCTTCAAGGTCACCAAGAAGATCCACGGCATGCTGCACGGCGTCGCGTCCGATGGCGCGCGACTGTCGGCGGAGGAGCAGCACCAGTACGAGCTGGCGACGGCGAACAACGCGGGACCACTCGTCGAGTTGATCCATCCGGGCGACGTCGTGATCCTCCACGACCCGCAGACGATTGGCTTGATCCCGTCGCTGACCGAACGCGGCGCTCATGTCGTATGGCGGTCGCACATCGGTGTCGACACGCCCAACGACATCGTTCGAGGCGCATGGAAATTTCTGCGGCCTTATCTCGACACGGCCGGAGCCTATGTCTTTTCTCGCGCCTCATACGTGTGGGAAGGCCTGGAGGCGGCGCGGGTCCGCGTCATCGCTCCGTGCATCGATCCGTTCTCAGCCAAGAACGCGGACCTCGATGAGGTCTCCGTGCACGCGATCCTGCATGCGGCCGGAGTCTTGAACGGAGCAAGCGGCGCTGATGCGTCGTTCACGCGCCACGACGGGACGCGCGGTCACGTCTCGCGGCGGGCGGACATGACGGAGCCTGCGCTGCCCGACGACTCGCGCATCGTCGTGCAGGTCTCGCGCTGGGACCGCCTCAAGGATCCGGCCGGCGTCCTCGACGCATTTGCCGAGCACGTCGCGCCAATGAGCCAAGCCTGGCTCGTGCTTGCCGGTCCCGCAGCGACGTCGGTTGATGACGACCCCGAGCAGCCCGAGGTGCTTGCCGACCTGAACCGCCGTCGTGAGGCGTTGCCCTCGACCGTGCGTCAACGCATCGTGCTTGCTCAGCTTCCGATGCAGGACGGAGAGGAGAACGCAGCGATCGTCAACGCCCTGCAGCGCCGAGCCGACGTGGTCGTGCAGAAGAGCGTGGCCGAGGGATTCGGCCTTACGGTCGCGGAAGCGATGTGGAAGAGCCGGCCCGTGGTCGCGAGCCGCGTCGGCGGGATCGAAGACCAGATCCAGGACGGCAGGAGCGGCGTGCTCATCGACGACCCGCGGGACCTGGCCACCTTCGGCCGCGCGGTGGTCGACCTTCTCCGCGACGAGCCGCGCGCCGCGAAGCTGGGCGCCGCCGCCCGAGCTCGCGTCACGCGCAAGTTCATCTCGCCCTGCTACCTGATCGAGCAGGCGCAGCTCATCTCGGCTCTCGCCGGCAACTAACATCCGCGTTTGGTGGCGGTGCGGTTTTTTCGGCAGGACGAGCTGCCCAAAGACGTGGTCTCGCGGGACTTCGTCGGCGAGAAGCACGGCCGAATCGACGCGTGCATCCTCTTCGTCGACGCGGGGCCAGGCGAGGGTCCGTGCCTTCACCGTCACCCTTACGTGGAGATCCTGATCGTGCTGGAAGGAACCGCGACGTATGACGACGCCGAATCGAAACACGAGGTGGGCGCCGGCGAGTTCGCGGTCGTCGACGCAGGTCAGCCGCATGGTTTCGTCAACTCCGGCACGGGCAGGCTGCGGCAGGTCGACATACACCTCAGCCCTCGTTTCATCACGGAGTGGCTGGCCTAGCCAGATGCCGCGCATCGATCCCCACGACCCCGGGGTGGAACCGGCAAGAAAGCGGGCCGAGGAGGCGGGCGACGCCGCCCGCTCGCCGCTCAAGGTCGGCAAGGGCGAGGCTCGCTTCGGCACCGCCAGCTGGACCGACCCGACAATGACGGCGCCGGGCGTCTTTTATCCGAAAGGGGCGGACACCGCCGAGGAGCGGCTGCGTTTCTACGCCAGCCAGTTCCCGGTGGTGGAGGTCGACTCGACCTACTACGCCGTGCCCTACAAGCGCGTCGCCGAGACCTGGGTGGAGCGGACGCCGAAGGACTTCGTCTTCGACGTCAAGGCGCACGCCCTGATGACCGGCCAGCCGACCGAGGTGGCGCGGCTGCCCAAGGCGATCCGGGAAGAGCTGACCGCCGAGCTCAAAGAGAAAAAGCGGATCTACCGGAAGGACATGCCGGCGGAGCTGCTCGACGCCGTGTACGCCCAGTTTCGCGAAGGGATCGAGCCGCTGATCGACGCGGGCAAGCTGGGGGCGATCTTCGTCCAGTTTCCGAAGTGGGTCTTTCCGTCGAACGAGGCGCGGGAGCTGATCCTCGAGACGCGCCGGCGGCTAGATCTTCCGATCGCGGTCGAGTTCCGGCACGGCAGCTGGTTCAACGAGAAGAACGCCGAACGTACGGTGCGGTTCCTGCAGGACAACAAGATCCCATATGTCGCAGTCGACGAGCCGCAGGGTTTCAAGAGCTCCGTCCCGCCTGTCGTCATCCAGACCAACGACGATCTCGCGGTGTTCCGGTTTCACGGCCGCAACAAGGACAACTGGGAGAAGAAGGAAATCACCCCGGCGGAGCGGTTCCGGTACCTCTATGACGAGGACGAGCTCGCGGACTGGACGCCGAAGATCGCGACCGTGGCCAGGAGCACGAAGCAGACGCACGTCGTCTACAACAACTGCTTCTCGAACTACGGGACCACGAACGCGCGTGAGGCCGCGCGGTTGCTGGCGGAGATGCAGGCCTAGCGCCTCGGGTCCATGTACCTCGCGCACCACGCGTGCAAGGCCTCTCCGTCCCGCCAGGCTTTGACGACCCGCTCACGAGCTTTCGGTGTCGCGATCCACGGCTCGACCGCCCAGCGCTTCCAGTAGATCAATCGCTTGTGGCGGAGCAGGTCGGCGCGCGCGTGGTCCTGCGGATAGGGCGGTGGAACGCGCTTGAGCTCCTGCCCCTCGACCTCGTAGCCCTTCTTGCGCAGGTCGGCGACGATGGCGACCAGCTGCTTGCCTGAAGCGTCGGCCGCGATTGCTTCACGCAGCTTCTTGAGCTGGACGTCATCAACCATGTAGCGACCGCCGGCGGCGACCAGACCTTCGGCGTCGAGGGCCACGTAGCCCCCGCGGTCCAGGTCGGCATAGATGTTCAGCTTGTACGGCGACTTGTCAGCCGAAAAGCGGATGTCGCGGTTGGGACGCGAAACGCGATGCGGCGGCCCGAACTCCGCCTCCAGGTCGGCCAGGAGCGCAAGCATCGGGGCCTTGACCTCGTTCTCGTACTGGCGCCGGTGCGCTTCGAAGTACGCCTTGTTGTTGTTTGCCCGAAGACCCAGGAA
>WNGD01000887.1_pt1 | contig 71762 bp, 74 predicted proteins | sample 5400671 | NCBI WGS metagenome assembly WNGD01 (sample SAMN13153369, study PRJNA577476) | soil metagenome | isolation source: 40 cm soil or saprolite under grassland replicate 2 | place: USA:California | collected 2016-06-15
AACGCTCGCATTCGTGCCGGCGGCGCTCCTCTTTCCGTGGTTCGCCCTGGCGAGCGTGCTATGGCTTGCTCTCGTCGGCCTGTCCGTCCCGGCGGCGGTGGTGGAGGGGGCCGGCGTCGTGGCGTCTTTTCGTCGCGGAGTCGAGCTTGCTCGCGCCGGCTATCTCCACGCCGCCGGAGCGTTCGTGACCTTCGCGGTTCTCTTCGCCCTCACGAGGCAGGCACTGGCGCTCGTCCTGCACTCGCAGGCCGACAACGCAGTCCGGACGGCCATCTTCCTCGCGGACACGATCGTCGCTCCGCTGCTCTTCCTCGGCGCTGTCATCGTGTACGTCGACCTGGACGCTCGGTTACGCTCGCGCGGAGAGCGAGGAAAGGAGCGAGATGCCGACGTACCTGATGCTCACGACGCTCACCGAGAAGGGCGTCCAGACGCTGCACGCGAACCCGGCCCGGTTGCGTGAGGTGAACCGCGACGTCGAGGAGATGGGCGCCAAGGTTCTGCACCAGTGGGCCGCGCTCGGGGCATACGACTTCGTCAACGTCATCGAGGCCCCGGACGACGTGACCGTCGCCAAGGTCTCGCTCGCGCTCGGGGCGCGCGGAAGTGCAAAGCTCGAGTCGCTTCCGCTCATCTCCGTGGACGAGCTTCTGGCGACGCTCTCCTAGAACTACAGGGCCAGGAAGCCCGTCGGCCTCGGCGGGACGGCGAGCGGGCTCGACGGCAATCCTTCGCGCGGTTCCAGGTTGAACTCCCGCGGGGCGACGTCGTTCGGAGTGTCAGGGTGGAAGAGCGAAGCGAGCAGCTGGATCTGTCCTCGTCCCGGTCCGAGCTCCCACTGACCTCCGCCGTACGCGCCGATCCCGCGCTCCTCGCAGTAGTCGTACGCGGCGAAGAGCCGTTCGACCGATCCGAACCTGGAGGGCTTCACGTTCACCGTCCGCGGGGGCCAGGGAAGCTGCTCGATGTCCTCGACCGAGTGGACGACCGCGTCCCAGGTGACCCGATCGCGGTACGGCTCCAGCACAGGCTCGGTCTCGGCGGTGAGGGCCGGATCCTCGAGCCAGGCGTTTGCGAAGCCTTCCGCAACGAGCTTGTAGAGGGCCGGGTCCGGAGGCGTGTCGACGACGGTGCCCCGGTACTGGCCTTTCAGGTCGATCGAGTCGACCGCCCCGGTCGCGGCAAGCTCGGTCACGAGCTCCGGCGTCCAGGACGTGCTCGCGTCGAGCTTGAAGCGAAGCGCGGGATACAAGTCGAGCCAGGCGCGGACGCGCTCCGTCGAAGGCGGGTCGCCGAGGCCCATCGAGACGACGAACGCGACCGGATGTGCCTCGCGGGCGACGGCCTCACCGAGCGAGCGCCCGCTCTGCCGCAAAGCGAGATCGAGCGCTGCGCTCTCGAACGCCCAGCGGCGGTAGTCGACGTAGCGTGGTTGCGCGGGCTCCTCGCCGAAGAGCGGCTGAGCCGCGAGATGCTGCGAGAAGGAATGCGGGGTCCACGAGCCGGCCAGTGGGAGATCGCTGCCGCGAGCCTGCACGCGGTCGTGCTCGGCAGCGTCGTACGTGACGTCCTCTCCGATTCCCTCCTCACCCGCCCCGTGCAGGTGGACGACGGTGGTCTTGCGGAGGAAGTCGCTCCGTGCCTGGAGCTCCAGGCCTTCGAGTTCGTAGCCCTCGATGCGGAGCGGGAGATCCCGGACTGCGTCGTAGAGAGTCACGAGCGGTGCCCTGGGAGCGCGCGAGCCGCACTGGCGACATGGGAGGTCACAGCGCCGCGAACGCTACAGCCACCTCCGCAGCCAGCCTTGCGTTCGCGAGGACGAGCTTCCTGTTGACCTCGAGCGTGCGGCCGGCCGAGCGCTCGTGCAAGAAGGCGAGGACGAAGGGCGTGACCGCCTGGCCCGAGACTCCACGCGCGTCCGCCTCCGCGAGCCCCTCCTCGATCAGGTCTGCGACATCGAGGCTCTCGGGGGGCGGGTTCGCGAGGACGAGGCCGGCGCCGCAGAGGCGCCAGTGGGCGGCGGCGATCCTCGCAGCCTCGGCGGCGCTCTCGACTCGATGCGCGAGCTCGGGACCGCCCTCGGCCGAGTAGAAGCGAGGCAGAGTGTCCGTCCGGTAGCCGAGAACGGGGATCCCGAGCGTCTCCAGGAGCTCCACCGTTGCTTGGATGTCGAGCAAGGACTTGGCGCCCGAGGCGGCAACCAGGATCGGCGTGCGCGCGAGGGCCGGAAGGTCGGGGGAGACGTCCGGCCGTGCGGCGTAGCCCCGGTGGACGCCGCCGATCCCTCCGGTGCCGAGGAAGTGGATCCCGACGAGGCCGGCGACTGAGAGCGTGCCGCCGACGGTCGTCGCGCCGACTGCTCCCTGTACCGCGCAGGCGGCGAGGTCGCGCGGCCCGGCCTTGCGCGCATCGACGCCGAAGCGCGCGAGCTCGTCGGCTCCGAGGCCCAGGCGGACATGACCGTCGAGGACCCCGACCGTCGCGGGCACCGCGCCTGCGGCGCGGACCGCGGCCTCGGCTTCGAGCCCGACCTCGACTCCGTCCGGCGCGGGGAACCCGTGTGCGATGAGCGTCGTCTCGAGCGCGACGACGGCGACCTCGCGCTCGAGCGCGTCCCGGACCTCTTCCGAGATCCGGACGAGGGACGCGAGGTCGGTCACGGCGAGCCCGAGCGTACCGGCATCGCGCCGACCTGCTGGACGCATTGCGACGCAGCCTCGAGCGCAAGGTCGGCTCCGCCGACGATCCAACCCGCGGCGAGCGCGTCGCCCGCACCGGTCGTGTCGACGACGCGCTCAACGGGCAGCGCGGCCCGCTCGTCCCCGGCGAACGAGCATCCCCGTGCGCCGCGCTTCAGGATCCAGACAGATTCCGGGAGCGGGCCCCCAAACACGCGCTCTTCTTCCTCGTTCGCGAACACGACGTCGGGAGCGAGCCTCGTGAGCAGGTCCCGGAACTCGTTCGCTCCTGCATTTCGAAGCGCGCTCCACGACGAGAGGTCGACGCTCACGCTCGCTCCCTCGTCACGTGCAAACGCGACGGCGCTGCGGGCGGCTGTCCGCACCGGTTCCTGGAACAGCGCATAGCCGGAGACGAACAGGTGGTCGCAGCCGGCGAGCCATCGTGCCTCGATCTCCTCGGGTCGCAAAGCGCCGGCCGCACCTCGGTCTGGCGCCAGCGACCGCTGCCCGTCGGGAGAGACCAGCGCGCAGACGACGCCTGTTTTCCCTTCTGCCGGACCGAGTACGCGCACGCCTCGCTTGTCGAGGTCCTCCGCCGCGAGCTGCCCGGCGAGATCCGCGCCTCGCTTCCCGAAAAATGTCGATTCCGCCCCGAGCTTCGACGACCAGGCCGCGACGTTGGCCGCCTGACCTCCCGGCGAGAGGCCGATCTCTGCCTCCGTGTCCCCTCCCTCGGCGAGCGGGCCGGCAAGCCGCACCGTAACGTCGAGCGCAAGGTCGCCGAGGGTGCAGACACGCACGGCGGCAATCGTAAGATCAGTGTGATGGATGGCGAGAAGAAGCGTCGAGGCGTCAGGTCGTTCGTTCTCGGAGGCCTGGTCGGGGCCTCCGCGGTCGCGGCGACGCTGAATCGCCGACGACGGATCCAGCGTGGACGCGGCCGTCCGCGGGGTCTCGCCGCCTTCGAGAGCGCGCCCTGCTATCTCGAGCTCCTGGAAGCCGAGCGGGAACGCGAGCAATCCGCGCCGTAGCGGGCGCTAGCCTTTCACCCTCGTGCCGATCTACGAGTACCGTTGTCCGAACGGGCACACGTTCGAGGTCTTCCAGAGGATGGCCGATCCGCCCGTGGAGACCTGCACTACGTGCGGGGCGGGCCCGGTCGAGAAGGTCCTCTTTCCCGTCGCGGTGCACTTCAAGGGCTCCGGGTTCTACTCGACGGATTACGGCCGCGGCAACCGCAAGCCGGCTTCCAAGGAAGGCGACGGCGCGGGAGAGAAGCCCACGAAGGACAAGCCTGCGGGCGACACGACGACCGGTGAGAAGAAGACCTCCGCGGACGCGGGCTGAATCGGGATACGAACCCGCTAACGCCGGGTGCAACCCGGCGCGTAGGGACTGCCCTTCGCCGGTGCGAGCGCCGCCGAGCGGCGCAGGAACATCGAGACGACGTTGACGTTGTCCTCGGAGCCTACGAGGACCGACTGCCCGCCGATCGTCGAGGGCTGCCCGCCAAGACGACAGTGCAGAGCCTTGCCGTCGTCCGCTCGAAACCGGACCCAGCCGAGTTTCGCCAGGTCCCAGGCTGAGAGATCGGTCGCGACGGGCGAGGCGAGCGAGGCCCCGATGAAGGGAAGCTTGAGAAACGTGCCAAAGCTCGCGACCTTGTCACCGACGGCCTGCGCGACCGCCTGCTGCCGAGTGGTGCGGCTGATGTCCGTGTCGGACGGGTCGAGCCGGTTCTCGCGGATCCGGGAGTAGACGAGGGCGCGGCGCCCGTTCATGTGCTGCTTGCCCTTGCCGAATCGCCACCCCTTCCAGGTTGTGCAGCGCTTGGGTGGGTACGGGCAGTCGAACTTGTTCGAGAGGATCGGTCTCGGCACGGTGACGTCGACCCCGCCCAGTGCGTTGATCAGGTCTTTGAAACCGTCGAAGTCCATGAGGACGACGTGCTGGATCGGCAGGCCGGTGAGCTCGCGAACCGTGGTGATGGTGAGGGCCGGGCCTCCGAACTGGTTCGCGCTGTTGATCTTCTCGGCGCCGTACCCGGGAATCTCGACGCGCAGGTCGCGAGGAATGGAGAGATAGGAGATGCGGTTCTTGCCCGGATCCGTACGGATCAGCAGGAGCGAGTCGGAGCGATGGGCATCGCCTCGTCCGGGCGCGCTTCCGCCGTCCGTCCCGATGACGAGGATCGTGGTCGGGTTCGAGAGGACCGAACCGTCCTGCTTCGCGAGTCGCGTGACTGCGCTTCGCGGTAGCCGGTCGTTCGCCTTGTGCACTCCCCGGGAGAAGGAGAGGTAGCCGAGGACGCCCCAGGCGACGAAGAGAACGAGCAGCCCGGCGAACCCGAGCGCAATCCAAAGAGCCCAGCGTCGCCGCCTAGGAGCCTCGGGGCCGGAGGGCGTCGTAGGGTCGCTCGGCCTGCGCGTTCGCCGCTCGAGGGGGACCTTCCCCTTCGTGCGCCCGCCGCGATAGAGCCGGTAGGGCTTGTCTCCCACGGCCATCGGAGGGACATGATGCCTACGGTCCTCGCGGGCTCGGAGAGCAGTGCCGGGTCTCCCGGCGTACGGGCGGTATTGTGGCCGCGCCTTGGATGCGTCCCTCGTGATCGGCGTGGACGTGGGCGGGACGAAGATCCTGGCGGGCGCCGTCGAGCGGGACGGCTCGGTCCAGTCGCGGTGTGAGCTCGAGACGCCGACCAGCTCGCAAAACGACGTCGTGACGGCGCTCGACACCGCGGTTCGGGGACTGCTCGACGAACGGATCGGAGCAGTCGGGTACGGGATTCCCTCGAATCTGGACCGCTCGACACGCGTCGCTCTGCAGGCGACGAATCTCCCGCTTCATAACCTCGATCTCCGGGCCCACGCGCAGGAGCGGTTCGGACTACCGGTCGGAATCGAGAACGACGGAAACGCCGCCGCGCTGGCGGAGTGGCGGCTCGGAGCGGGTCGCGGGACGTCGAACCTTGTGATGCTCACGCTTGGGACCGGCGTCGGTGGCGGTCTTGTCCTCGACGGTGCGCTCTACCACGGGTGGGCAGAGCTCGGCCACGTCGTCGTTCAGGCGGGCGGTCCTCGCTGCCAGGGCAACTGCCACGGACGAGGCCATCTGGAGGTCATGGCGTCCGGAACCGCCGCCGACCGGGCCGCTCGCGAGCTCTACGGTCCGCAGGCTCACGGAAACCTCCTCATCGAGCGCGCGCGTGCGGGCGAGTCGCAGGCACTAGAGCAGCTCGAGGCGATCGGCGAGCTCCTCGGCGCCGCGATCGGGTCGTTCGCGAACCAGTTCGATCCCGAGGTTGTCGTTGTCGGAGGGGGGTTCGGGAGAGCCGCGGGCGAGCTCTTGCTCGACCCTGCCCGAAGGGCTGCCAGCCGCGAGGCACTCGCTCCCGCGGATCGAGCCCTGCGTATCGTGCCCGCCGAGCTCGGAGCCGACGCTGGCCTCGTCGGTGCTGGGCTCGTTGCCTTCGACGCGCTCGACGAAATGCGCTGAGCATGCCTCTCGCGGTTTGCGCGACGCCGATCGGGAATCTCGAGGACGTGACGTTGCGTGTCCTCCGCGAGCTCGCGGAGGCCGACCTCGTCCTCTGCGAGGACACCCGCCGAACTCGGATCCTCCTCGAGCGTCACGGAATCGTCGCGCGGCTCCAGAGCTACCATCGGCTGAACGAGGCGGCCCGAACCACGTCGGCGGTCGAGCGGCTGCGGCGAGGGGAGCGGCTGGCGCTCGTCTCGGACGCGGGACTGCCCGGCGTCAACGATCCCGGGGCGAGGCTGATAGCGGCGGCGGTACGCGCTGGTGTTCCGGTGACCGTGCTTCCGGGCCCGTCGGCTGTCGAGACAGCGGTGGTCGCAAGCGGGCTCGTAGGGGAGCGGTACCAGTTCCTCGGGTACCTGCCGCGCCGCACCGCGGAACGTCGGGCGCTCGTTCGGGAGCTCGTGCAGTATCCACACGCGGTCGTCGGCTTCGAGTCACCGCGGAGGCTTCCCTCGACGCTCGCGGTGCTCGCGGAGGAGATGCCGGATCGGGCGGGGGCCGTGTGCAGGGAGCTGACGAAGCGCTTCGAGCAGATCGAACGGGGATCGCTCGCCGAGCTCGCCGAGCGCTTCTCGGACGTTCCGCGCGGCGAGGTCACGCTCGTGCTCGGGCCGGTCGTCGAAAGCGTCGTGGAACGCGTGACCGACGAGGCGGTCGCGGCCGTCGCCGAGCTCGTCGGAGCGGGGCTCACCCGACGACGAGCGGTGGACATCGTCGCCGGTCTCAGCGGGAGCCCCAGGAACGCGCTCTACAAAGCATCTCTGTAGTCGTATTTGACAACGACACGCCCTCGCGCTATCCTGGGCGGCAATGTTGACACATCGGACAACTCGCTACCCGGTCGCGGTGCTTGCCGCCGCAATTTGCGCTCTCGCAGTCGCGCCTGGTGCGATTGCCTGGGCGTGGCCCGCGGACGGGCCCGTCCTGCGCGAGTTCTCCCTGGGCGACGATCCCTACGCTGCGGGTCAGCACCGGGGAATCGACATCGGGATCGTCGGGGCTCGGAAGGTGCGGGCGCCGAGCTCGGGCGAGGTCACGTTCGCCGGCTCGGTACCGACGCACGGCTGGACGGTGACGATCGTGACCCCGGACGGGTACAAAGCGTCTCTCACGCATCTCGGCACGCTTCTTGTGCACAAGGGCGACAACGTGAAGGAGGGGACTCCAATCGCCGACCCCGGTCCTTCCGGCGAGGCCGAGTACTCGACTCCCTACGTGCATCTCGGAATCCGCGTCGGTGACGGCGAGAGCTACATCGACCCTCTGAGCCTCCTGCCTCCCCGGACGACGTCGACAGCTCCCACACCTGCACCCGCACCCACGCCTGCCCCCGTCCCTGCACCCGTCGCTGGCCCGACACCGATGTCACCTTCGCCCGGAGCGGCTTCCAACCCGGCTCCCTCGCCTGACCCCGACCTTGCCCCTGCGCCCGCGCCGTCCGCCGGCGCTCCTTCGGCCCCGGCGCCGACACCTTCGGCCACCTCGGACGCCCCTGCGGCGGGAGTGGAGAAGGCATCACCGTCGATCGGCGATCGAGCGGGCTCGGGGTTGACCGTGTTGTCGACTCGCGACCACGCGACGACGCGTACGCGCGAGGCCGAACGCATCGGGACCCGCGCTCCCGGGCGTGCAGGAACGACCGTTTTGGCTCGGCCTTCGTCGGCACCGGCTCTCGACAGAGGCAAGACGAGATCGACGCTCGGCTCGCGCCCGGCGGAACGGGGGAGGTCACGATGGCCTCGTCACTCACACCGCGCGCTGACCCTCGGCCATAGAAACCCAAGGGCCATTAGCCGGCCAAGAGGCGTATCAGTCCATCGACGCCACGCGACGCGGGACCTGATTCCGGTCGCCGGAGGACGGCACCGGAACCGACTGGTCGGTGAGCGGCGAGCACTGTGGTGCGGAGCCCTCCTTGGCCTCCTCGCCCTGGTCTCCGGCATCGCAGTGGCCGCACGGGTTGCCAGAAGGCGACTCCCTATCATTGCGAGCGATGCGCTACTACGTGACGACACCGATCTACTACGTCAACGCGACGCCTCATATCGGGCACGCGTACACGACGATCGCTGCCGACATCCTGGCGCGGCACCATCGCCAGCGCGGGGACGACGTCTTCTTCCTCACGGGCGTCGACGAGCACGCATCGAAGGTTGCGCGCGTCGCGGAGGAGCAGGGCCTCGAGCCGAAGGAGTACGCAGATCGGATCGTCGGCGCGTGGCGCGCGCTCCCGGAGCGGCTGAACGCGACCAATGACTTCTTCATCCGAACAAGCGACGAGGGACACAAGTCCTTCGTCCAAGACTTCCTGCAGCGCCTGTACGACGCGGGCGACGTGTACCAGGACGTGTACGCGGGTTGGTACTGCGTCGGGTGCGAGGCGTTCAAGACCGAGGCCGAGCTGGTGGACGGGAAGTGCCCCATTCACGAGACGACGCCGGAGTGGATCGAGGAGAAGAACTGGTTCTTCCGGCTTTCGGCGTACCAGGGTCGCCTGCTCGCGCTGTACGACGAACGGCGCGACTTCGTGCTCCCGGCATTCCGCTACAACGAGGCTCGGAGCTTCATCGCCGGCGGTTTGCAGGACTTCTCGATCAGCCGTGCGGGTCAGCCTTGGGGAGTCCCGATCCCGTGGGACAAGTCGCAGGTCGCATACGTCTGGGCGGACGCGCTCGTCAACTACCGGAGCGCGCTCTCGTATGCCCGGCCGGGCGAGGATCTGGGGCCGCGCTTCTGGCCCGCGGTTCGCCACCTCCTCGGGAAGGACATCCTGCGGTTCCATTGCGTCTACTGGCCGGCCCTCTTGCTCTCTGCCGGCTACGAGGTGCCACAGCAGCTTTTCGTCCATGGCTACCTTCTCCTCGACGACCGGAAGATCTCGAAGTCGCTCGGCAACGTCCTCGATCCGCTCGATCTAATCGATCTCTACGGCGCGGACGCGGTGCGCTTCTGGAGCGCGCGTGCCGTCTCGTTCGGTCAGGACGGCAGTGCCTCGATCGACGACCTCCGCGAGCGCTACGAGCGCGAGCTCGCGAACGATCTCGGAAACCTGCTCTCGCGAACGACCGCGATGATCTCTCGCTATCTCGATGGCCGGCTCGCCGCGCGACCTTCGGATGATTCGCCCGTCCGAGCGCTTGTCGAGCCTCTGGCCGCCGACGTCGCCAAGCGCTTGGACCGATATGACATCACGGGCGCTGTCGAGCGCATCTGGGAGGTCGTCCGCGGTCTCAATCGCTACGTGGAGAGCCAGGCTCCGTGGCAGCTTGCAAAGGACGAGTCACGTCGCGAGGAGCTCGAGCGGACGCTCTACGACCTGGCGGACGGTGTGCGCGTCGTCGCCATCGCCCTCGCCGCTTATCTTCCCGAGACGTCCCCACGGATCCTGGCCGCCCTCGGCGGGAGTCCCGACGAGATCGCCTGGGACGGTGTCGCGTACGGGTTGACGCTCGCGCGCGACGGCGTCGTTCCCGCCGAGCCGCTCTACCCGCGGATCGACGCGCCAACTGCGGCGGCGTGACCGACTCGCACGCGCACCTCGACGCGTGTGAAGAGCCGGCCGAGGTGCTCGTCGAGCAGGCCCGGAAGGCGGGAGTATCACGCATCATCACGATCGGAACGGGCGTCGAGTCTTGTCGCGCGGCTCTCGAGATCGCCGATCGGGCCGACGGCGTCTACGCGGCGCTCGGGATCGACCCGCACCACGCGGCGTCCGCCGAAGCAAGTCGTCTTGACGAGCTTCGCGAGCTACTCGAAAAGCCGCGCGCGGTTGCCGTCGGGGAGACCGGTCTTGACTCGGTCCGCAGCGAGGCGACGCTCGTGCAGCAGCAGCGGCTTCTCGAGGCCCACCTCGAGCTCGCCGCCGAGCTCGGACTTCCGGTCGTGATCCACAGCCGCGAGGCGGCCGACGAGACCGCCGACGCGCTCGCTCGCTTCCAAGGAACGGTAGTCCTGCACTGCTTCTCGTCGCCGGCGTTGCTCCCAGTCGCGCTCGACCGCCGGTACTTCGTCTCGTTCGCAGGGAACGTGACCTATCCGAAGGCTCCCGAGCTGCGCGAAGCGGCGCGCGCTGTGCCGCGCGACCGGATCCTCGTCGAGACGGACAGTCCTTATCTCGCCCCACAGGCGGTCAGGGGTCGCCGGAACGAGCCTGCGCATCTGGTTCACACCGTCTCGGAACTCGCGCGGGTGCGAGGCGAGGACGCCCTCGACCTGGCCGTCCGCACGCACGAGAACGCCACCGCCGCATTCCGTTTGTGAGCAACGCTCGCCTTCGGCTTGCGTTCGCGGGGGAAACCACGTTTCCCCATGTCTCTTCGCGACCGGAATTCGCGCGAGCGAATTCCGGTCTTGCGAACAATCAGCGTCGCCCCCTTCTTCTTGAGAACGTGGAGAACCTCCCGGTTCCCCACCCCCCTCCACACGCTCGTGGGCCGACGGCCGGCCCATGAGCGTCAGGCCGAAGAAGTCGCTTGGCCAGCATTTCCTCGTGGACGAGAACCTGTTGGGCGTCGTCGGCAGGCTCGCCGACCTGGGCCCGGACGACGTCGTGCTCGAGGTGGGGCCGGGGCTCGGCGTGCTGACCCGCTTCCTCGCTGCGCGCACCCGTTGGGTCCACGCGATCGAGCTCGACCGCGAGCTCGAAGCCTCGCTGCGGGAGGCCCTCGGAGGTGCCACCAACGTGCGACTCACGTTCGGTGACGCGCTCGACCTCGATCTCGGGTCCCTCGTACCGCCGCCGGTGAAGCTCGCCGCCAACCTCCCGTACAGCATCGCGACGCCGCTCGTCCTCGAGAGCATCTCCGGGGTCGCCACGCTGCAGCGCTGGTGCGTCATGGTCCAGCGCGAGGTCGCGGATCGCTTCTTCGCAGCTCCGCGGACGAAGGCGTACGGTGCCGTCTCGGTGCTGATCCAGCTCCAAACGCGGCGCGTCGGGTTCCACCGCGTCCCGCCGACGGCCTTTCGGCCGCGCCCGCGCGTCGAGTCGGCGCTCGTCGCGTTCGTGCGTGTGGCGGGCCTGGCGCGAGGAGGCAGAGAACGCGCTCGAGTCGATCGGAAAGTCGCGACGAGCACGTGCGGAAGAGCTTGCTCCGACAGAGTTTGTCGAGTTGGCCGCGAACCTCGGCTGATGCGCAGGCGGGCATTCGCGAAGATCAATCTCGGCCTCGTCGTCGGCTCCCTCCGACCCGACGGGAAGCACGAGGTCGTGACGGTGCTGGAGCGTGTCGATCTTCACGACGTGATCGAGCTCGAGCGCGGAGAGCAAGGAACCGTCGTCGTGGGTCTTGCCGAAGACACGCTGGTCCGCAGATCGCTCGAGCTGTTCGACGAGAGGACACGCTCGGAGCCGGCCTGGCGGGCGCGCATCGACAAGCGGATCCCGATCGGCTCTGGCCTCGGGGGCGGCAGCTCCGACGCTGCCGCGGCGCTGCGGCTCGCGAACGCGCTCAGCGGCGAGCTCCTCGCACATGCCGAGCTGCACGAGCTGGCAACCGAGGTCGGCTCCGACGTTCCCTTCTTCCTCACTCCGGGGGCCAAGCTCGCCACGGGGGACGGCACGGAGCTCGAGCCCGTCGTGCTGCCACAGGAGTACTGGGTCGTGCTGGCGCTCGCGCACGACGAGTCGAAGCCTTCGACCGGGAGCGTCTACGACGCGATCGACGCATCCGCTGCGGCGGCGGAGTTTGACGTACGTCGGGGCGGGCTGCTCGAAGCGCTCCGGAACCTCGAAAAACCGCAGCACCTCGGGAGGCTCCCTTACAACCAGCTTGCCGACAGGAATCACTCTTCCGCCCTTGCTTCCGAGCTCGCGGACCTAGGAGCTTTTCGCATCGATACGAGTGGCGCAGGTCCGACTGTCTACGGCCTCTTCGAGCACGAGAACGATGCACGGCGCGCGCAGCAGAAGCTGACGCACGACGCGCGAACGTGGCTCGCTCGGCCCGTTCCCGGGCCCTGACGGGCTGAGCACGTGCGAGGGATGGCAAACTGGTGCACCAAGCTCTGGGGCGTGGCCAAGTGGTAAGGCAACGGGTTTTGGTCCCGTGATCCCAGGTTCGAATCCTGGCGCCCCAGCCACCGTGCCGACGATGACGACGACCAATCTCGGAGCAATCGTGATGGCCGCGGGTCTCGGGACGCGGATGCGCTCCGACGTCCCGAAGCACCTGCATCCGCTCCTCGGACGCAGAATGGTCGACTGGGTCCTCGGCGCCGCGCATGAGCTCGGCGCCGACCCCGTCGTCGTCGTCACCTCACCTTCGACCGCCGGTTCGTTCGACGGCCTCGAGGTCGCGGTTCAGGCTGAGCCGCTCGGAACTGGGGATGCGGTGCGGAGCGCGCGCGCGGCACTCGAAGGCCGGGCCGACGACGTCCTCGTCCTGTCGGGAGACACGCCGCTCCTCGGGCCCGACGCCCTGCGCGATCTGGTCGCGGCGCACCGCGGATCGGGTGCCTGGGCGACCGTGCTCTCGTTCGTGCCCGACGATCCACGTCAGTACGGCCGGATCATCCGCGATGACGGAGGGCGACTACTGCGGATCGTCGAGGCGGGCGACGCAACGTCCGAGCAGCTCGCCGTTAGAGAGGTCAACTCCTCGATCTATGTCTTTCGTGCGGACCGCCTCTGGCCCGTGCTCGACCGGCTCGAGCCGCACAACGTGCAGGGTGAGCTCTACCTCACCGACTCGATCGGCATGCTCGTCGCCGAAGGCGGGCCGGTCGTCGTCCACGACGGAGGGAGGCCAGTGGAAGCCGAAGGTGTAAACACGCGAGCAGAGCTGGCTGTGGCAGCGGCCGAGCTCCGCCACCGGATCAACCAGGAGCACATGCTTGCAGGTGTGACGATCATCGACCCGCAGTCCACGTGGATCGACGCCGACGTCGCGATCGCGGGCGACGCGGTCATCCATCCGTTCACGGTCATCCGCGGGTCGTCCAGCGTCAGCAAGGGTGCGCAGATCGGCCCGCATGCGGTTCTCGTCGACGCGACTGTCGGCGAGGACGCCCTCGTCGGCCCATTCTGTTACCTTCGGCCCGGCACCGTGCTCGAGGCAGGATCGAAGGCAGGCACGTTCGTCGAGATCAAGAACTCACGGATCGGTGAACGGACGAAGGTTCCGCATCTCTCCTACCTCGGAGATGCGGACGTCGGACCGGACACGAACATTGCGGCCGGGAACATCACGGTGAACCTGAATCACGAGACGCTGACCAAGGAGCGGACCGTAATCGGACGCAACGTCAGGACGGGTGTCGACAATGCGTTCGTCGCCCCCGTGACGATCGGCGACGACGCATGGATTGCTGCCGGCTCCGTAATCACAGAAGACGTCCCCCCGAACGCGCTCGCGGTCGCGCGCGCGAGGCAGGTCATAAAGGAAGGGCGCGGTGGCAAGCGGGACGATTGAGCAGAGCCTCCCGGGACTCGACGTCGGGCCGGTCCTGCCGGAGATGAGCACGGGGCATGCGATACCGCTGACGCCGCAGAAGCGGCTCATGGTCTTCGCGGGCCGCTCGCACGGTGAGCTCGCGCACAAGATCGCCGAGAAGCTCGGCGTGGAGCTCGGCGCGATCGAGCTCGAGACCTTCGCGAACGGTGAGACCTACTGCCGCTACGAAGAGTCGATCCGCGGTGCGGACGTGTTCCTCCTGCAGACGGGCTGCGAGCCGGTCGACCGCAATCTCATGGAGCTGCTCTTCATGATCCAGGCGGCCAGGCTCGCGTCGGCGAAGCGCATCACGGCTGTCATTCCGCTCTTCCCGTATGCCCGCCAGGACCGCAAGGCGAAGCCGCGCGAGCCGATCTCGAGCCGTCTGATCGCAGACGCCCTTCAGCTCGCCGGGGCGGACCGGGTGCTCACGATGGACCTGCACGCGGGCCAGATCCAGGGCTTCTTCACGATCCCCGTCGACCACATGACCGCTCTCCCGTTGTTCGCACGCCATTTCCGCGACCTCGGGCTCACGGGAGAAGGCGTCGTCTCCGTGTCGCCCGACGCCGGCCGGGCGCGGCTCGCAGTCCGTTTCGCGGAGATGATCGACGCGGAGTTCGCGATCATGCACAAGACCCGACCGGCGCATGATCAGGCGTCGGCTACCGAGATCACGGGCCGCGTCCGCGGCAGGACCGCAATCGTCGGCGACGACGTGATCATGACCGGCGGGACCCTCCTGGCGAACGTTGCGGCGCTCAAGCAGCACGGCGTCAAGGACGTCTGGGTGTTCGCCACCCACGGGCTCTTCTGCGGCGACGCGCTCAGCAAGTTCCAGGGCAGCGACATCACCGGCATCGTCGTCACGGACACCGTGCCGATCGACTTGAGCAAGCGTCCCGACAACCTCACGGTGCTCACCGTGTCGGGCCTGCTGGCCGAGACGATCATGAACGTCTTCAGCGACGACTCGGTGTCCGCGATCTTTGGCGGCGAGAACCAGCTCTTCTAGCGAGAACGGCTCAACCAAAGCGGCTGGGCCGTTCTTTCTACCCCGACTTTCTACCCCTGGCCGACTCCTCTGCTTGCATGAGGTTGTTTCAGTCCTCACCCGTGAGCCGCACCAGGCGAGTAGCACCCCGCGGATCCTGTCAGGACCCGCCCGGGGCTCGATACCCAGCGGCCGTTCGGCTCGACTCGTCGAAGCTGAGCGTGTGCCCGCTCATGCAGGCTGGCGCCCTCGCGTGAGCGCTCGTCGCCGAGCACGAGCCAGAGAGCGGGTCACCGCGGGCTAGGAGAACCACCCGTTTGGGGGTAGACATCTAACCGTTCGTCTGGGCCTGTGGGCTGCAAAAGCTGTTTGAACGAGGCTACGCGATTGGACGCCGCGGACTGGGGGAGACGTCCAGTCGCAGGTTTCATGTCTTGTGTTGCGACGGATGGGCGTCGGGGGAGGAGCACTGGGATGGCAACGAGCTACGAGAGCTACGAAGTCCGCTGCGGAAGGCGACGGATTTCACTCAAGAGGGCCAGCACACCAGCGGAGGCTGTCATCGACTACCTGCGCTCGATTGGCTGCAGCGACGAGGAGATGATGCGCGTCGGAATGGATGCCATCACATGGCGCGGTGCGGTCTACAAGGCAGTACCGGCGCACACGCCGCACTAAAGCATCTTCGCTCTGCTCTTCGGTCAAGTGGATCTCGCCGGCCTCGACGCTGAGCACCTGCGCGCGGAATGGAAGGGAGGGCAGGAGACGGGCTCCTGATGGCGGCAAAGTGGTGACCGTCTCCTGTCCGATGAAGGGAATCAGCCCTGGGAGAGGCGATCCGAGGCGACCCCTAACAGGAGATAAGTGCCGGGCGCGGAGGAGGATTCCCATCTTCCCACGCGCTCGGAGGAGTCCGGGCGAGGGACTCCGCAGCGCTTTCACGCCCGGCAGTCGCACCTTACGGAGGCAGCTCGAGCGCGTCTACCTCGAGGCAGGCGCAAGCTCTCCCTGGCCGTCGCGGCGTCCCCCCGTGAAGGCCTATCCCTGTTTAGGCGGTGCTAGCCGCCGCAGGAGTCCTTGTACGCCTGGTTGATGGCACCGTTGTCGCCGGCGCGCAGCGAGGCGTAGTAACCCACGCCGCCGAAGTCGTGACCGAGCGAGCCGTTTTCATTTGCGTACGCGGCACGATCCTGACCGAAGCAGCCAGGATTGGCCGGTTGACCACCAAGCGCCGCCGAGGCCGTCAGACAAGCGGCAGCGATGGCGACCGTGAGAGCAGTGCGCTTCCTCATGGTTCCTCCGTCGCTAGATGTTCGTGCACGAGTTCGGACCATCGGCACGGATCTATCAGCGGTTAAGCCCGTAAGGGGTAGCTCCAGGCGCCCGAAGCTCACGCTGATTCAGAGCGGGCGTGGGGATCGCTCAACCAAGCCGAGCAAGCCCCGACGTACTAGCCCTCAGCGAACCAGCTCTTCGGACGAAGGCGGCCTAACCGAGCCGGTCGAGTTTCCCAAAGCCCTTTCGCGACCTCAGCTCCTGCCGCGACGAGAGGCCCAGATTTCCCGTGCCACGACGGGTGGCGAGACGGGCCGGTGGTTGTACGCATCCTGTAAAACCCCTCGAAAAGGGCGTTTTTGAATGTCCGAATCGTGCAATCCAACTCCTGCACGCCCTCATTTTCGACCACCAAAGGGGAAGGGGACATGAGAAAAACGCGCAAGACGACGAGGACCGCCGCGTTACTCGGCCTTCTTGCCTCGGCGGCTCTCGTCGCGCTTACCAGTGTGGCGACGACTACCGCCGCGACGCAGGCTGCACCGGCGAACGTCGATCCTCCGACGATCACCGGGACCGCAACAGTCGGCGAGGTGCTGACGGCACACAACGGCACATGGGATAACAGCCCCACCGACTTTCGCTACCGCTGGCTTCGCTGTAACTCGAGCGGCTCTGGCTGCTTGCTGCTCGCGGCCGACGGTCAGACCTATCGTCTCGGACAAGTAGACGTCGGGCACACGATGCGTGTCCGTGTGACTGCGATCAACGCGGACGGCGCGACGAACGCTCGCTCACAACCGAGTGACATCGTCGCCTCGAACGCGGCACCGCTGACGAACACCGCGCGGCCGACGATCACGGGTACGCCGCGCGTCGGCGAGGAGTTGATGGCGAGCCAGGGTACGTGGACCGGCAACCCGACCTCGTTCTCGTTCCAGTGGCAGCGTTGCGATATCGACGCCGTCACCTGCCTCGACGTCACCGGTGCGACGGGCCAGTCGTACGGCGTCCGCCTAGCAGATCTCGGGTTCCGGCTTCGGGTCGCCGTGACGGCGCGGAAGAACGGGCGCTCGGGAACGGCGACGTCCGCGCCGACTGCAGTCGTCCAGCCGACCACACCCGTCACGAACAAGCGACCGACGCTCCGGATTCTGGGCACCAAGTTCCTCGGCGCCCGCATCTACGTCCGTATGCGGATCTGTGACGATCAGCCACGGAATCTCGCGATCCTCGTACGGGAAACGCGGCCTGGGGTGCGCCCCGCGCTCCGGCGCTTTGCGACGCGCGTCCCACCGCGCCCGTGTGGGGCGTACACCCGCAACTGGCTCCCGGCGCAGCGCTTCCGTGGGCCGGGGCGGTACACGATCACGCTTCGGGCTCGTGACGTTTCGGGCTTCACGAGCTTCCCGGTTCACCGGACGTTCGTACGCCGATAGACCTGACGAAGGGCTGTCACCTCCGACGGTGGCAGCCCTTCGTTCGTGACCCTGCGCCTTCTTGACGCGTCAACGTCGCGTCGAGGGCGCTTTTGCGGTGGCCGGGGCCGGCCAAGCGCCTCGGCTACAATCGGCCGCCGTGTCCGGGGACAGGCTCAAGCTCCAGGTTCGTGAGCGCGACGAGCGCGGCTCGCGCCATGCGCGGCGCCTGCGCGCGGACGGCATCGTGCCTGGAGTTCTCTACGGGAACGGCAACTCCCGCGCGATCGCCATCCCCGAGCGCGAGCTTCGGGCCGCTGTCAGCGGCCCTTCCGGCCTCCACGCGATCCTGGACGTCGTGCTCGAAGGGCAGGAGAGCGTCCATCCCTCGGTGCTCGCCGACTACCAGCAGGATCCGATTCGCGGGACGATCTCGCACGTCGATCTGCGCGAGGTGCGGCTCGACCGGCCCATCCACGCGGCCGTCGTCGTCCATCTCGTCGGAGAGTCTCCGGGGGTGAAGACGGGTGGCGTGCTTTCGCTCGTTACGCGCGAGATCCACGTCGAGGCGCTTCCCAGCGACATCCCGGAGCACCTCGACGCCGATCTGAGCGGCATGGAAGTCGGTGACGTCCTCCGGCTCGAGGACCTTCCACCGATCCCGAACGTCACCTTCCTCGACGATCCCCATGAGACGGTCATTGCGACCGTCTCGGCCCCACGCGGGCTCGTCGAGCTCGAGGAGGAGGAAGCGGAGGAGCTCGAGGAGGGCGAGGAAGGCGCAGAGGCTGTCGAAGGGGAGGCCGAGGTCGGCGAGGAGCCCCAGACGGCCGAGTCGTCCGAAGAGCAATAGTGCGCTTCCTCCGTCGGGGCGAGCACGCCTCGACGCTCGATCTGCTCGTCGCGGGGCTCGGAAAGCCGGGACGGGAGCATGCACGCGATCGCCACAACGTCGGCTGGCTCGTCGTCGACGAGCTCGCCCGCCGGCACGGCGAGCCGGCGTTTCGCTCCAAGTTCAACGGGCGCCTCGCAGAGACGCGGGTCGGCGGACATCGTGTCGCGCTCCTGAAGCCGGAGACGTTCATGAACGAGTCAGGTCGGTCGGTCGCAGCGGCGACCGGTTTCTTCAAGACGCCGCTCGAGCAGGTGCTTGTCGCACACGACGACGTGGATCTGGAGGCCGGCCGGCTCCAGACACGGCTCGGAGGCGGGCTGGCAGGTCACAACGGGTTGCGGTCGATCGCCCAAGCGCTCGGAAGCCCGGAGTTTTCGAGGCTGCGGATCGGTGTCGGGCGGCCCGCGCGCGGCGATCCGCGCGACCTTGCGGCATACGTCCTCTCGCGCTTCGAGCCGGACGAAGATCCGGAGAAGCTCGTCACGCGGGCTGCGGACTGCGTCGAGAGCCTGCTTGCGCACGGTCTCACGGTGACGCAGCAGCGATTCAACTGACCCCTCACCTCGCGGATTCACCGACGCGTTCTCGCAGTTCCGAGCTGAACGTTCGCGAACGCTCCGCGATGCAGTGAGGACGGCTCCGAGCGACGCAGTTCTGACACGAAACCGTTTCCCACGCGTGCGCGGCTTCGGGCTAGCGTGTCCGTAGGGGTATCGGGGTACCCCTGGGGGTGGTTGGCGGGGGTGGTTGGCACGGCGGAGTTCTCGGGGCTCGTCAGTTTGTCCGCGTTAGGACATGGAGGAATCCGCCGGGCGTCTGCCGGGTCCCCCGCCGCCCCGCGCGGCGTCCACCGCCGCTTGCCGCGGGCCGCATACGAACCCAGGGTCCGCCTCGCAGAAGGGCTTCGGCTGGTCGCTACGATGGCGCCGCGGGGCGTGTTCCCCGCCAAACGCATGGACCGGTCCTCTCTCCGCGGATTCGTCGATGAGCTTGCCGCGAGCGAGCGCTTCCGCGCGTTCGCCGACGCGTTCCCGGCGGACGCACGCGTCTCGGAGGCCGCGCTCCCGCTTGTTCTCGCGACGTTGTTCGCGACGCTCGGGACGCCGCTCGTCTGCCTCTTCCCCGAGGACGAGCACGCCCGCGACGCCGCCGACGCGATCGCCTGGTACGTGAGTCCCGACGCGGTCGGGCTCTTCCCAAGCCGCGGCGTACAGCCCGAGTCGGGGCTCGAGCCGCCCCCGCATCTCGTTGGAGAACGGGCTCGCGGCATCGAGGTGCTCGCTGGCGGAGGCCTCCTCTGCGCGTCAGCACTCGCACTCGCCGAAGGGGTCCCGCCGCCTCCGGCGCGCCCGGTGGCGCTGCGACTCGCCCCTGGGGTCGGACTCGCCCTCGAGGAGCTCGTCGAGTCGCTTTCCCTCGCCGGGTACGAGCGGGGCGAGCGTGCCGACGAGCGCGGGCAGATCGCCGTTCGAGGAGGGATCGTCGACATCTTCCCGAGCACCGGGCGAGAGCCTCTGCGCGTCGAGTTCCTCGGCGACGAGATCGAGCAGGTGCGGGCGTTCTCCCCGTTCACCCAGCGCACGCTCCATCAGGTCGAGCGGGCCGTGATCCAGCCCGCTGCAGAGCGCAGGCGGGATCTCGTCGGGCCGGACGAGGACAGCGTGCCGTCCGACCTCGTCCCGCCTCTCGACCGCCCACCCGACCTCATCTGGCAGCCGGACGATGTGCGTCGGGTGTGGACGGAAGAGGCGCTCGAGCCGATCCCGATCGAGGGTGTCGCCGAGCTCGACCCGCTCCCTCGGGCGCAGGCGCACGCGTTCGAGGCCCAGCGCCCGGCGATCGCGGCACGCGGGCTCGCGGAAGCAGAGAACGAGCTCGCGAGCATGGTCCGGCAGGGTAGACGCGTCGTCGTCGCGTTCCCGCGTGCGGGAGAGGCGCTCCGTACGGAGAGGCTCCTGCGCAGGGTCGAGGTCGAGGTGGCGGAGGACGGCGGAAGCCTTCGCCGCGACCCCTCCGTGCGCTTCGTCGTCAGCCCGGCTCGCCGAGGCTTCGTCTGGCGAGAGCTCGGCCTCGTGCTGCTTCCGGACGTCCAGGTCTTCCGCAAGCGGCCGCCTCGCGCCGACGCTCGGCTTGGGCGAGCGCTCCAGTCGTTCGCGGATCTGCGCTCCGGCGACTACATCGTTCACGAGGACCACGGCGTCGGCCGCCTCGTCGGCTTCGAGACCAAAGAGGTCGCGGGCGTCACGCGCGACTACCTCTACCTCGCCTTCCGGGGAGAGGATCGCCTCTACGTCCCACACGAGCAGCTCCCAAAGGTCAGCCGCTACATCGGCGCAGATGCCAAGGCGCCGGCGCTCTCGAAGCTTGGCGGCAAGGCCTGGCAGAACCTCAAGAGCCGGGCGCGGGCCTCCGTGCGGGAGCTCGCCGGCGAGCTGCTCTCGCTCTACGCCCAACGCCAACAAGCTCCCGGGTTCGCTTTCGACGTCGGCGGTGACTGGCTCGAGCGCCTCGAGGCGTCGTTTCCGTATCGGGAGACGGACGACCAGCAGCAGGCGATCGAAGCCGTCAAGGAGGACCTGGAGGCGTCGCGACCGATGGACCGGCTCGTCTGCGGCGACGTCGGCTTCGGCAAGACGGAGGTCGCCATCCGCGCCGCGTTCGCCGCAGCGCTGAACGGCAAGCAGACGCTCGTGCTCTGCCCGACGACGATCCTCGCCGAGCAGCACTGGAACACATTTCGCGAGCGCTTCCGGGACTTCCCCGTTCGCGTGGAGATGATCTCTCGCTTCCGCTCGCGGGCCGACCAGACAAGGATCCTCAGGGAGTTTCAGGAGGGAAAGGTCGAGGTCCTCGTGGGAACGCACCGCATCCTCTCGCGCGACGTCATCGCCAAGAACCTGGGGCTCGTCGTCCTCGACGAGGAGCAGCGGTTCGGCGTCGCTCAGAAGGAGCTCCTGCGCTCTCTCCGGCTGGAGGTTGACGTGCTCGCGCTCTCCGCGACGCCGATTCCCCGGACGCTCCACATGTCGCTCTCGGGCCTGCGCGACATCTCACTCATCGAGACCCCTCCGCAAGGCCGGCGCCCGATTCGCACGAACGTCGGCGAGTACGACGACGAGCTGGTCAAGGCGGGGCTCGAGCGCGAGCACGCGCGCGGCGGCCAGGCCTTCTACCTGCACAACCGGGTCGAGACGATCGAGGATTGCGCCGAGCGCCTGCAGCAGCTCTGCCCCGGGCTGCGCTTTCTCGTCGCCCATGGACAGATGGCGGAGCGCGAGCTCGAGGAGCGCATGCACGCATTCCTCGCCGGGGATGCCGATGTGCTCGTGTCGACGACGATCATCGAGTCGGGAATCGACATTCCTCAGGCGAATACGCTCATCGTCGAGCGTGCGGATGCGCTCGGCCTCGCCCAGCTCTACCAGATCCGCGGCAGGGTGGGACGCTCCGACGTCCTCGCCCATGCGTACCTCTTCTATCCAGCGGCCTCAGAGCTGACGCCCGAGGCACGCGCGCGGCTGGCGACGCTCGCAGATCACACGGAGCTGGGCGCGGGCTTCCAGATCGCCATGAGGGATCTCGAGATCCGCGGGGCGGGCGACCTGCTCGGACCCGAGCAGTCGGGGCACGTCGCCGCTCTCGGTTTCGAGCTGTACGTCGAGATGCTGAACGAGGCAGTCGCCGAGCTCTCGGGTCAGCGCCGGGTCGCGGTGCGACCAGTGAGAGTCGACGCCCGCGTCGACGCGTACGTCCCCGCCTCCTACGTTGCCGCCGAGGCCCTCAAGATCGATCTCCACCGCCGAATCGCGCTCGTCGAGGACGAGGACGAGCTGCGGGAGCTGCGTGCGTTCACGGAGGATCGTTACGGCCCCATTCCCGAGCCGGTCGAGAACCTTCTTGCGATACAGACGGCCAAGCTCAAGCTCGCCCGCCTGGGAGCTGACTACCTCGTCTACCGAGGCGGGCGCGCGACCGTCGGCCCGCTCTCGCTCGGCTCGATCGAGGTACGTGCTCTGCGTGACGCGGCTCCGACCGTCATCTACAGCACCGAGAAGCGCGAGGTGTCGCTGCGGGTCGAGAGCCTGGAAGCGGCCCTGGGATTGCCCGATGCTATAGTCGACGTGCGTCTGGCCGCCTGAGAGCGCGGCCTTTTTCTTTGTCTCGTCACCCGATTCGAACCGACATGCCGCCGTTCCCGAACACTCCGCAACGTCGGCCTAACACCCTCTTGGCTATAAGGAGCAGGCTCCAGATGAAGCTCGTTCGCGTCATGCTCGCGGTGCTCGGTGCCGCCGTTGTCCTTCTCGTCACAGCCTGCGGCGGCGGCCAGAACGTGCCGTCGAACGCAGTCGCGGTGGTCAACGGCACGGAGATCAGCCGCTCCGAGCTCGCCGGCTGGCTCGAGCAGGCGAAGAAGAGCTACCAGGCGCAGAAGCAGCAGTTCCCGAAGGTCGGGACTCCCGAGTACCAGAGCATCCAGACCGAGTACGTCGCGTACCTCGTGCAGCGGGCCGAGTTCGAGCAGGCGGCGAAGGACCTCGGGGTCAAGGTGACGAAGCACGACATCGACCAGGGCGTCACGGACTACATCAAGGCGAAGTTCGGAGGCAGCAAGGCGAAGTTCGAGAGGGCGCTGAAGGCACAAGCCTTTCCCGAGGCGACGTTCCGCCAGACGATCGCCCTCCCCCTTCTCTCGCAGAAGATCTTCGACAACGTCACGCAGAATGTGACGGTTCCGGAGCAGGACGCTCTCGCCTATTACCAGCAGAACCTCTCGACCTATCAGCAGAAGGCGTCGCGAGACGTCCGGCACATTCTGATCTCCAAGAAGACCAACAGCGGCCAGGTCGACTACCCGAACAGCAAGGTCCTGGCAGATCAGGTCTACGCTCAGCTGAAGGGGGGCGCGAGCTTCCCCGCCCTCGTGCAGAAGTACTCGGCCGATACGCAGTCGAAGGCGACGGGCGGCAAGCTGACGATCCAGCGCGGTCAAACCGTGCCCGAGTTCGACAAGGTCGCCTTCTCGCTCAAAACCGGCGAGATCTCGAAGCCCGTGAAAACGACGTACGGCTACCACGTGATCCAGGCGCTCTCGAAGGTCAAGGCCGGTCATACGACGTCGTTCGCGAAAGCAGCGGACTCGATCAGGGCGGCGCTGCTGCAGCAAAAGAAGCAGCAGGCCATGACCGACTGGGCGCAGAACCTGACCAAGAAGTACAAGAGCAAGGTCAGCTACGCGACCGGCTTCGCGCCGCCCGAGATCCCGAGCACGTCCTCGACCGACACGCAGACCCAGTAAGTTCCCCGTCCATGGCTCTCGCGGAGGCCCTCGTCGACCTCCAGATCCTGACGCGACGTCTGCGTCGCGAGTGCCCCTGGGACCGCGAGCAGACCGCGCTGACGATCGTTCCGCATACGGTCGAGGAGGCGTACGAGGTCGCCGACGCCGCATCGTCCGGTGACGACGACGAGCTGCGTGACGAGCTCGGCGACCTCCTCTTCCAGGTCTACTTCCTCGCGCTCCTCCTGGAGGAGAAGGGAAGCGGCGATCTCGAACAGGTCGCCCGCGGCGTTCACGAGAAGCTCGTGCGCCGGCACCCGCACGTGTTCGGCGACGCGGAGGCGCGCACGGCTGGGAGGGTGCGCGAGCGCTGGGAGCAGATCAAGACGGAGCAAGAGGGCCGGGAGGGCGTCTTCCATCACGTTGCCGAGGGGCTTCCTGCGCTGCTCCACGCGCGCAAGGTTCAGCAGCGGGCCGCGACTGTCGGCTTCGAATACCCGGACGTCGAGAGCCGATTCGTTCATCTGGACGCCGAGCTCGAAGAGCTGCGGAAGGAGATCGAGCGTGCTGGAGAGCCCGTACCCGAGACAGAGCCCGATCCTCGCTTGGTGGACGAGGTGGGCGACGCGCTCTTCCTCATGGTGAACGTCGCGATGCGGCTGAACGTCGATCCTGAGCTCGCGCTGCGCCGTGCCGCCCGGAAGTTCGTCGGGCGGGTTGAGCGGGCGGCCGAGATCGCCGCCGAGCGGGGCGAGGACTGGACCGCCCTCGGGCTCGAGGAGCAGGACGCCTTCTACGAGCAGGCGAAGGCGGAAGCCCGTTGACGGCGATCGAGCGCGTTCACGGCCGCCAGATCCTCGACTCGCGCGGGAATCCCACGGTCGAGGTCGAGGTCGAGCTCGAGTCCGGAGCTCGCGGGCGGGCGGCGGTCCCGTCCGGTGCCTCGACAGGCGAGCACGAAGCCGTCGAGCTGCGGGACGGCGACGCGCGCGCATACCTCGGCAAAGGCGTATTGAAGGCCGTCTCGAACGTCAACGGCGAGCTCGCCGCTGCACTCGTCGGTCTCGACGCGGCCGACCAGCGCGAGCTCGACCGCGTCCTCGTCGAGCTCGACGGAACGCCGAACAAAGCGCGCCTGGGCGCGAACGCGATCCTCGGCTGCTCGCTCGCCGCCGCTAGGACGACCGCGAACGAAGCAGGCCTTTCGCTCTTCAGGAGCATCGGCGGCGCCGAGGCGCGAACCCTTCCGGTGCCGCTGATGAACGTCGTGAACGGAGGCGCCCACGCGCAGAACAGGCTCGACCTACAGGAGTTCATGGTCGTCCCGCTGGGTGCGGACACGTTCGCCGAGGCTCTGCGCATCGGCAGCGAGGTCTTCCACCATCTCCGAGCCGTCCTTCACGAGCGTGGGCTCGCAACGGGTGTCGGCGACGAGGGCGGCTTCGCACCCGACCTCGAATCGACCGAGCGGGCGGTGGAGGCGATCCTCGAGGCCGCCGACCGCGCCGGTCACCGGGAACGGATCGCGCTCGCGCTCGATCCGGCCGCGAGCGAGCTCTACCGCGACGGCGCGTACGAGCTTCCCGGCGAGGGCCGCAGCCTCGACGCGGACGGGATGGACGAGCTCTACGCGTCGCTTCTCGAGCGCTGTCCGCTCGTCTCGGTCGAGGACGGTCTGGACGAGAATGCCTGGTCGGACTGGCGGGAGCTGACGGAGCGGCTAGGCGATCGCCTGCAGCTCGTGGGGGACGACATCTTCGTCACCAACGCGGACTTCCTCCGGCGTGGGATCGAGGGGGGTGTCGCGAACGCAATCCTGGTCAAGGTCAACCAGATCGGAACCCTGACCGAGACGCTCGACACGATCGCTCTCGCCCAGTCGGCCGGGTATGCGACGGTCATCTCTCACCGGTCGGGCGAGACCGAGGACACGACGATCGCCGACCTCGCGGTCGCGGTCAACGCCGGGCAGATCAAGACGGGCGCGCCCTCACGCTCGGACCGCGTCGCGAAGTACAACCAACTTCTCCGGATCGAGGAGGAGCTGAGCGGTGACGCCGTCTACCCCGGCTGGGACGCGTTCCCAAGAGCGCGGCGGTAGCCTGGAACGCGTGGCTGCCTCGAGCCGACGAACCAAGATCGTCGCCACCATCGGACCGGCCTCTTCGTCCGAGGAGGCGCTCGCTCGGATCATCGAGGCGGGCATGGACGGAGCGCGACTCAACTTCTCGCACGGCGCGCACGAGGACCACGCCGAGAACGCGCGCCGTTTACGCAGCGCGCAGGCCGCGGCGGACCGACCGCTTGCGCTGATCGCCGATCTCCAGGGGCCGAAGCTGCGCATCGGCGAGCTCGCGCAGAAGATCTCGCTTACGAAGGGCGAGTCGATCGTCGTCGCGGGCGAGGACGGCGCGCACACAGACGACCTCCCGGTCTCGCCGGCGGTCATCGGATCCGTGCTCGAGCCAGGACAGGACGTGCTCGTCGACGACGGACTCGTGCGGCTCCGGGTGGAGAGAGTCGAGGCCGGACGCGCCTTCTGCCGAGTCGTCACGGCCGGAGTCATCGAGGCGCACAAGGGCGTCAACGTGCCCGGCATCCAGCTCCCGGTTCCGTCGCTGACCTCGAAAGACCTCGCCGACCTCGACCTCGCGATCGAGCTCGGAGTCGACTACGTGGCGCAGTCCTTCGTTCGCTCGCGCGCGGACGTCGCTGCGCTACGAGCACGACTCGAGGAGGCGGGCTCGGGGGCCTGGGTCATCGCGAAGATCGAGCTGAAGGAAGCGGTCGACTCGTTCGAGGACATCCTCGACGAGGCCGACGCGGTCATGATCGCCCGTGGCGATCTGGGGGTCGAGATCGGCGTGGCCGAGGTGCCGCTCGTACAGAAGCGGATCATCCTCGGCGCGCTCGACCGCGGAAAGCCCGCCATCACCGCGACCCAGATGCTCGAGTCCATGGTTCATCACGCCGAGCCGACGCGCGCCGAGGCGTCCGACGTCGCGAATGCCATCCTCGACGGCACGTCCGCGGTCATGCTGTCCGCCGAGACCGCCGTCGGGGAGTACCCGATCGAAGCCGTCGAGACGATGGCCCGCATAGCGCGCGCAATCGAGCCGAGCCTCGGGTACAGGCATCAGCTTCCGGGCGCCGCAGAAGCACCGACCGTCGGCCGCGCGATGTCCAACGCGGCGTGTGACCTCGCGGAGGCCCTCGGTGCCAAGGCGATTCTCGTGCCCACATTCACCGGCCGTACGGCGTCGGCGGTCGCCCGCCTTCGTCCGCTTCGCCCGATTCTCGCGTTGACGCACGTCAACATCTCACTGCAGCACATGGCGATCGAGTGGGGTGTGACGCCGCTCGAGATCCCCGAGTCGACCGATGTCGAGGACCTCTTCGGGAGCGCGATTGCGGCCGCCCGCGCTTCCGGTCTTGTCGAGCCTGGAGACCGCATCGTCCTCACGGCAGGGACCGCGGTCAACATTCCCGGCTCCACCAACATCATCAAGGTCGAGTCGGCCTGACGCGTCTGGCCGCGTAGCCCTTTCGGCGGGCAAAGCCCGCCTCCGGGCTGCGCTGACGCCGCTGGCGGCAGGATGCTTCGGCCTCGGGCCTTGCTCGTACCACCTGTACTGCCCTGCGGCCCTCGGCCTCGCCTCCTTTGCCAGCGACGCCCCAGACGCGACAGGAACGCGACGCGTCTGGGCGCGGGAGGGGAACGTGCTGCGGGGTGGAAACCGGCGGCGTGGGCGAGCGCGCACAGCGGGACACGAGGGTTCGAAAGCCGCAGAGGCGACCCCGGTTGCGCTCGCGTCGGCGAATGCGCCTCATCTGGGTCGTCGCCGCGGTCGGTCTCTCCGTCTACCTCTACTACCGGCCGCTCTCCTCGTACTTCGAGACGCGGAACACGCTTGCCGCAGAGCGCACCGAGGTGGAGGAGCTGCGTGCGACGAAGACCCGCTTGGAGCAACGGCTCGCGGTCTCGACGAGCCTCGAGGCCACGCGGCGAGAAGCGAGGCGGATCGGCTACGTCCGTCCGGGCGAGCGCCTGTTCATCGTCAAGGGAATCCCGGCGTGGCGGAAGGCGCGGCGTAGTCTGGGAAGGCATGGATGAGCGGGCGATCGTCGAGCGTCAGATCGGGCGACCCCCGCGGGCGTTTCGTCGCGTCGCGGCTCAGTGTCCCTACGGGCTCCCGGCCGTCACCGAGCAGGTTCCGTACGACGCGAGCGGCGACCCGTTCCCGACCACGTACTACCTGACCTGCCCGCATCTCGTCTCGGCCGTTTCGCGGCTCGAGGCGGAGGGAGGCGTCGAGCGTTGGAGTCGCCGCGCCGAGTCAGACCAAGCGCTAGCCACCTCGCTCGCACGTGCGACCGAGGAGCAGCGGAAGGTGCGGCGCGAGCTCGCGGAAGACGCGCGAGGGCGCGACGAAGGCGCGTCGCTCGACCTCGGAATCGGGGGCTCGCGCGACACGAGAAACCTCAAGTGCCTCCACGCTCACGCGGCATTCGCCCTCGCTCGCCCGGGTTACCGCCTCGGAGAGGCGATCCTCGCTGAGCTAGAGCCGCTCTGGCCGGCCGAGGACTGCTGCTCCGACACGAGCTGACGCCATCCGACAGCGGGGCGTCCAGAGCGACCGTCTAGCATCGAGCCCCGTGTCTGCCGACGTCGAGAGCCTCCTGGACGTGCGAGGTGCCGTGGACGACGAGCCCTGACGATGCTCCACGTGCCCCCGCGTCAGAGGCGTCGCCGGCGCCGCCTCCTGTCACGGCGTCTGCTTGTCGCGCTTGCGCTGATCGCCGTGTTCGTCCTCGGAATCGCCGTGGGACAGGCGCTCGACGACCATCCGAGCCCGGGCGGCACCATCACGTCCGTGCGGACGCTCTCGCCGCTTCCCCAGCAGCCGCCGACGCGGACGGTCACCGTGACGGTCACCCAGCGCTGAGCTGCCTAATGTGCGAGTGACCGCGGCTCCGGGCCGCGCTCGCGGGCTACAGCTCTTCGGAAGCGGCGAGTAATCCGGAGACGATGATGCCGACCGCGCAGACAAGGCTGATCCAGATCCCGATCCCGCGGCTCGCGAAGAAGAAGGTGTCAGGGATCGAGATGAGCCGTACCAGCACGAGGATCGTCGCAACGGAGCCGATGGCGATCGCGACGAGGCTCTCGGGCACGGCGGCGGGAAGCTCGATACCGAACTCCCTGAGAGCGATGAGGACCACCGTCAGCAGGCCGAGGAAGAAGACCACCTTCCCGACCGTGCCCGTGTGCCAACCGATCACCGACACCGTCGTCCCCTCGCCCGACCCCGAGTACCAGCCGGTGAGTGCCGAGAGCGTGAGCGAGAGGCCGAAGACGAATGTGAGGCGGTCACTCCAGGCGTGCAGCGTTCCGCCCCCGAACGGAACCCGCGCACGTCCGAAGACACCCGGGCGGTTCATGCGACGGAGAGTATGGGCATTCTCGGATGACGCAGCGTCGTGAAGCGCGCGTCGCCGCACCCTACGCTGCGAAGGTCGTGGAGTCCTACACTTCGCGCGTGGCCAGGCTTGAGACGCCGACGGCCCCCGAGGAGGGGCCGCCGCTCGACCCGCACGCAGTCGAGCGCGCCTATCGCTTCTACAGAGCTCGGCGGGCGGCCCGGGAGCGGTCGCAGCGTGAGCGGAAGACCGCAGGCTTCCGCTTCTGGTTCGTGCTCGCCATCGTGCTCGTGACCGCCGCGTTCCTCGCCTCGCGAACGCTCGGAGAGATCGAGCATCTGTTCGGCCTGTAGGAGGACTTGGCGACGAGGCTCGTTCCTCCAAGCCCTCCTGGCCCCGCTTCAGTCATCCGTCCGGCGGCAGCCGAGCCGGGACGGGCGATCATTCCCGAGATGAGTTCTGAGGGGGGCGCGGAAGTGAGGCCGGGGCGCTTTGCCCTCGGCGCGCTCGTCTTCGGTGCCGGCATCGGCGCTCTCGCGACCGAGATCACCGCGTCACGTCTCCTCGAGCCGTACTTCGGCTCCTCCACGATCGTCTGGGCGAACCTGATCGGGGTCGTCTTGGCAGCACTCGCTCTCGGCTACTGGGTCGGAGGGCGAGTCGCGGACGGGCATCCGCGCCCGTCGGTTCTCGGTTTTCTCGTGCTCGGCGGCGCGCTCGCCGTCGCGGCGATCCCCTTCGTCGCAAAGCCCTTTCTCGACCGGACCGTGCAAGGGCTCGACCAGGTCTCGCTCGGGGCCGTCGTCGGAAGCTTCTTCTCGGTGCTCCTCCTCTTCGCCCCGCCGGTCGTGCTGCTCGGGATGGTGTCGCCGTTCGCCGTTCGACTCGCGGTGTCCGACGTCGCGCTCGCCGGGACCGTCGCGGGCCGCTTGTACGCGCTCTCGACCGCGGGCTCGCTGGTCGGCACGTTCCTGCCGGCGCTCGTGCTCATCCCCGCGATCGGAACGCAGCGAACCTTTCTCGTCACCGCGGCGCTCGTCGCCGTCTCCGCGACATTCCTGCTCGGGATCCGCTACCTCGTCGCCGCCGGTGCTCTCGCGTTGCTTGCGTTCGTCCCGCCCGGAGCAGTCAAGGCGCAGGCCGGGGCCATCCACGAGGAGACGTCTCTCTACCAGTACATCCAGGTCGTCCAGCGTCCCGACCGGCGTCGGCTGCTCTACCTGAACGAGGGTGTGGCCGTTCACTCCGTGTGGCGGCCCGACTCCGTCCTCACCGGCGGGGAGTGGGACACGTACCTGGCGCTCCCGCCGCTGCTCGGGCGGCCGCTCGCGCGAGTCGCGATCCTCGGCAACGCCGGCGGAACGACAGCGCGGGCGCTCGGTGTCTTCTACCCGAGAGCTGCCGTGGACGGGGTCGAGCTCGACCCCGCGGTGACCCGTGTCGGAAGGCGCTACTTCGGGCTCGACGACAACCCGAAGCTCACGGTACATACCGCAGACGCGCGGCCGTTCCTGCGTTCGACTCACGAGCGCTACGACGTCATCGTCGTCGACGCCTACCAGCAGCCGTACGTGCCCTTCTATCTGGCCACGCAGGAGTTCTTCCGGCTCGCGCGCGAGCGGCTCGCTCCCGGCGGCATCGTCGCGCTGAACGTTGCGGCCACGCCTCGCGACAAGCGCCTCGTGCACGCGCTCAGCGGCACTCTCGCGTCCGAGTTCCCGCAGGTGCTGGAGTGGCCCGCGCTCCGCTTCAACACGATCGTTCTCGGCCTGACGCATCCACTTGGACGGTCCGAGCTCGTCCGCCGACTGCGCTCGGGACCGCCACGTCTCGCGTCGCTGCGCAGGCTGCTCGCGCGAGGGGCGCGACCCGTACGGCCGTCGGCGGACCCGTGGACGGACGACAGGGCGCCCGTCGAGTGGGTGACGGACCGGATGATCGTCTCCTTCGCCCTGCACGGCGGGAAGCTCGAGGGCCCACCGCTTCCGACCATGCCCAGGGGGTAGGGCTCGTGATCTCCCTCGACCGGCGCGACGGCAGACCGCTCGTGATCGGTCATCGAGGAGCAGCGGCGCTCGCCCCCGAGAACACGATCCGAGGGCTGCGGGCAGCACATGCCGCCGATGTCGACCTGATCGAGTTCGACCTGCTTGCGCTCGCCACCGGGGAGCTGGTCCTCGCGCACTCGGACAATCTGCGTGAGCTCACTCACGGCGCGGCGCGCGGCAAGGTCGGAGGGCGCACTCTCGCCGAGCTTCGCGAGGTCGCACCGGACCTGCCGACGCTCGACGATGCGCTCGAGTTCTTCGCAGACGAGGCCACCGACGTCGGCATCCATGTGGACATCAAGTCCGCGGGCTTCGAGGCCGAGATCGCGAATGCGCTCGGACGCTTCGGCCTTGCCGAGCGCACGCTCGCGAGCTCGTTCAGGCCGCGGGTCGTGCGCCGTCTCGCGGAGCTCGACCCGCACGTCCGGGCCTGCATCGCGTTCCCGCAGGACCGGCTGAGCATCTCCGACCGCCGAGGGTCGGGCCCGCTCGTTCGGGTCGGCCTCCGGAGCCTGCGCGCGGTGACCCCGCGTCTCGCCGCACGGCTTCTCTCCCGCTCGGGAGGGACCGCGCTTGCGCTCCATCACAGCCTGGCCAGCGCCGCCGTCGTCGAGCAGGCGCATCGACTGGGCGCTCGTGTCGTCGCCTGGACGCTCGAGCATCCGGACGATCTCGCCCGCGTCGAGCGGGCAGGAGTCGACGCGGTGGTCGTGAACGATCCGGGAATGTTCGGACTCCGTTCACGATGAGCCGGAGCTGCTCTCGTCCGGGATTCCGGCTCTCTACACTGCCAGCGTGAAGAAGACCCTGTTTGCCGTCGCGGCGGCGCTCGTCGCGTGCGCCGCTCTCGGATTTGCGACCGCGTTCGTGTTTTCGGCGCGAGCGGCCGGTTCCGACACCGGTACGACCACGACGTCGAGCGAGCCTCCCACCGTCACCACGACCGCCACGACGACCTCGCCGCCGACTCAGCCGGCACCCCCGGCAAAGCCCGGGAAGCGGCCGCTGATCGCTCCCGGAGTGAGCGTCGGGCCGGTCCTCGTAGGCTGGCTCACTCCGAGACAGGCGACGGACCTCGTCCGCAAGACCTTCGGGCAGGCGCTTCCGCTCGTCGTCAGCCCAACGCGCCGGATCAAGGTCGCGCCGGGCGCGGTCGGCGCACAGGCTCAGATCGAGAAGGCGATTCGGCGCGCCCGGTCGGCGCGTCCGGGCGTGACGATCCCGCTCGACGTGGACGTCTCGCGGGTCAGGATCCGCTCGTATCTTCTGGGCCTCAAGCTCGACCGGAAGGCGGTCGACGCGGGAGTCGTGCTGCGCGGACTGCAGCCGCGCGTCGTCAAGGCGTCGACCGGACGACACCTGAAGCTCCTGCGCACCGCGTTCCTCGTCCGCATGGCGCTGAAGACGCAGAACCGCGATCCGATCACGGTCCCGTTCGTCGTCCTCAAGCCGACGGTGCTGAAGGTGAAGGTGAGACGCACTGCGATCGTCATCATGCGCGGGTCGAACCAGCTGCGCTTCTATCTCGACCAGAAGCTCGCCCAGACGTTCCCCGTCGCAACGGGCCAGTCGGCGTACCCGACACCGCTCGGCTCGTACGAGATCGTGGTCATGGAGCGCAACCCGTGGTGGTATCCGCCCGACTCCGCGTGGGCGAAGGGTGAGAATCCGATCCCGCCCGGCCCCGGGAATCCGCTCGGGACGCGCTGGATGGGGCTCTCGGCGCCGAACGTCGGCATCCACGGCACGCCTGACGCCGCCTCGATCGGCTACTCGGCCTCGCACGGCTGCATCCGCATGCGTATCCCTGACGCCGAGTGGCTCTTCCAGCACGTGCGCGTCGGCACGCCGGTGTTCATCGTCGGCACGTAGCAATGGCTCGCCGCGCGCTGCTCGTTGCCCAGGGCGCGGCCGTGGGGCTCGTTGCTCTCCTGCTCGGACTGCTCGTCTGGAAGCTCGTTTCCAACCAGGGCGGGAACCTGGCGCGAGCGGCGAACCGGGGCGAGCGTCCGGCCGCGCCGAACTTCACTCTCGACCGCCTCGACAGGGGCGGGAAGCTGACTCTCTCCGACCTTCGTGGCAAGGCCGTGGCAGTCAACTTCTGGGCCTCGTGGTGCGATCCCTGCAAACAGGAGTCGCCCTATCTCGAGCAGGCCTGGATCGAGAACCGAGCGAAGGGGTTCGTCGTTCTCGGCGTCGACGCGAACGACTTCCGAAGCGACGCTCGCGGCTTCATGCGGAAGTACGGAATCACCTACCCGGTCGTGTACGACGGGCCCGGCAAGACGCTCGGCGGCTACGGCGTGAAGGGGTTTCCGGAAACGTACGTCCTCGATCGCGAGGGCCGCGTCGTCGACGCGTTCGTGGGTGCGATCGCGTCGGATGCGGATCGGGTGCGGCTGCGCCGGGCAGTTCGGCAGGCGCTCGAGTGACGAAGCCTGTCGTCGCCGTGCTCGCTGGCCTGTGTGGGCTCGTGCTCGCGGGTGCCGCGTGGGGGGCGCCACCACGCGCAGCAGATCTCGAAGCCGAGCTCGTCTGCCCCGTCTGCAAGACGACCCTCGACCAGTCCGATTCGCCGGTTGCGAACCGGATGAAGGCGTACATCCGCACGCGCATCGCGGCCGGGGACAGCGCGCAGCAGATCAAGGACGCACTCGTCGCGCAGTTCGGGCCGGGCGTCCTGGCGAGACCGCCGAAGGGAGGGTTCGGCCTTCTCGCCTGGCTCCTTCCACTCGTCGCCGTCGGGGTGGGAGCGGTCGTGGTCGGGCTTCTCGTAACCCGCTGGAGCAGGCGGCGCGCCCCGCCCGCCGCGGAGCCCCTCGACCCGGCACTCGAGCGGAGGGTCGACGAGGAGCTCGCGCGCTTCGAGGGCTGAGGTGGGATTCGGTGCGGTACCGGTTGCGTTACTCGCCGGCTTTGTCTCGTTTCTTGCGCCCTGTGTCCTCCCGCTCGTTCCCGGCTACCTCTCCGCCGTCTCGGCGGTCGATGCGGACAAGCTCGGCCAGCCAGGGACTGCGCGCCGGGTCGTCGTCTCGAGCGTTCCGTTCGTGCTCGGCTTCACCGTCTTCTTCGTCCTGCTCGGAGTCGGGGCGTCGATCGTGGGCGGGAGCTTGTTCGACGACCAGTTCCTGCTCGAGAAGATCGCCGGCTTCGTGCTCGTCGTCTTCGGGCTCGCGTTCACGGGGCTCCTGCCCTGGCCCGAGCGCCTCCTCGGCGCCGGGCTGGTCGAGGGTGCGAGGGGCCGAGGCTCCCGCGTGTTGCTCGGCGGCGCGTTCGCCGTCTGCGCCGCCCCTTGCATCGGGCCTGTGCTCGCCGCGACGCTCGTGCTCGCGGGCTCGTCGGACACGGTTGCGCAGGCAGCGCTGCTCCTCGTCGTCTACTCGCTCGGGCTCGCGATTCCCTTCGTGCTCGTCGGCGCGCTCTTCTCCCGCTCGATGGGCGCCTTCCGCTGGCTGCGGGACCACTACCGCGCGATCCAGGTGACCGGAGGGGCGACCATGGTCGCGCTCGGGCTCCTGCTCTTCTTCGAGCGTTTCTACGTTCTCCGCGTGTACTTCAACCGGTTGCTCAACCGTTTCGGTCTCCAGTCCTAGACCCGCGGTCTCGGCAGCTCGAGCGACCCCGAGCGGACGAGCGCCTGCGCGCCCTCGACATCCTCGAGGACGACGTCGAGATCGACGGCTCGATGTCGCGGCCGGTACGGCCCCAGGCGGCGGGCCGCCTTCTCGAGCTGGCGCTCGCAGCCGGGCCTATTCCCGCGAGCAGCGTGCAGCCACGCAACCGCGATGTGGACGAGGCCCTGCAGGAAGTCGCGCTCCGCGGTGGGCGCCTTGCGCCACTCGTCCTCGAGCTCCTCGTGCGCCTCGAAGTAGTCCCCCGCGCGGATGAGCTCCAGGCCGCGCTCGAGCGTCACGGAGCGATTATCCGTGTCCGCGAGCGGTGCTAGTGTCGTCGCGTGGCAACGATCCTGCTCGTTGGGGTCGATCTCTTCTTTCGAAGCAAGCTCGAAGGGCTTCTTCGCGAGCATCGCCTCGTGACGACCGGCAGCGTCCACGAGCCCGACCTCGTGATCACCGACATCGCCCGCGTCGACCCCGCAGAGGTCGTCGACGAGTGGCCCGAGATCCCAATCGTCGGCTTCACGAACCACACGGACAAAGCGGGTCTCCAGCGCGCGCATACCGCGGGCTTCGACCAGGTGATCGTCAAGTCCGCCCTCGTGGAACGCGCTCCCGAGCTGGTCGCGGAGCTCACCGGCGTCAGGTAGGAACGCGGTCTGACGGACGGCGGAGAGCCCTGGGGCTCAGGCTAGACTCGCGCGCGTGACGTACATCATCGCCGAGCCCTGCATCGACATCAAAGACAAGTCCTGCGTCGATGTGTGCCCGGTCGACTGCATCCACGAGTTCGCACGAATCCTGATCATCGATCCCGAGGAGTGCATCGACTGCTTTGCTCCGTCGGAGCAGCTGATCACGAGTCACGGTCTCCGGACGTTCGCCGAGCTCGAGAACCGCTCGTGCAAGGTTCTGACGGACGACGGCTTCCGGCCGGCGTTTGTCAGGAGATTTCGCCGTCGGCAGCTGGTCGAGATCGAGCTCGCGCCCGCGTTCGAGGAGCGCGACCGGTACGGCGGAACCCGTCTCACGACGCGAAACATCTCCAGATTCCGCAGAACGATCTGGGCAACTCCGACGCACCGCTGGGTGCTCGCGGACGGGGAGGCCACAGATGCGCTCGGCGTGGGGCAGTTCGTGCCGGCGGTGAGCGCATGGCCGGCGCGTGATTCGGAGACGTACCGGCTCGGGGCCCTGCACGGACTCGTCTTCGGCGACGGCAGCTGGAACAAGCAGGAGATTCGCTCCGGCGAGCACCTGCACTACGTGCAGCTCTACGGAGAACGAGTGGCTCGCTTCAAGATGTTCTTCGACCAGGTCAACTTCTCGCCGTGCCTCGACGTCCACCCGGGGTACGCCGGGACAGGTGTGGTCCGAGCGCGCGTGAACCTCAAGCGCTCGCTGCCGGAGACGGCCGACGCCGAATACATCACCGGCTTCGTCGACGGCTGGCTCGCCTCCGACGGAGACCCTGTGAAGCCGGGCTCATGGCGGATCCGCTCGACCGACCCTGACGCGCTGTCGTGGCTCGAGCGCGCGGCTCCGCTTGCAGGCTTCGTCACCGTGGGCTCCGGAGAGGAGGCGAGCCGGGAGACGAACTTCGGCGTGCGCAGCCGGCCGATCCGCTGGCTCTATCTCGCAACGCGCGAGACGTACTGGCGCGTGACGCACGTCGAGCCCCAGGAGGGGTACGAGGCAAACACCTTCTGCGCCGTCGTTCCCGACAAGCACGCGTTCACGCTCGGGGGTGGGATCTACACCGGAAATTGCGGCGCATGCGAACCGGAGTGCCCGGTGGAGGCGATCTTCCCCGAGGACGCGCTCCCGGACAAGTGGAACGACTTCGTCCCGATCAACTACGCCTTCCCGGACGCGGACAAGATCAACTCGATGGTCGACGAGTACGCCACCGAGCACAACGTCCAGAATCCGCCCCTCGAGTAACCGCAGGCCGGCCCCGCGCCCATCGAGAAGGGGGCCTAGAGGGGTTGGAGGTAGGCGCAGGCGCGTCCGTCGCAGGGAAGCGGCGAGGGCGCGAGCTTGGTGACGCGGAAGGCGATCCGCGGGGCCAGCGCGCCTCCGAGGTGAAGCGGGCATTGAGCGTCGAGGCTCGCTCGGCGAGCGTCTCGAGAACGACGCTTCGCCGTTCCGGCGGGCCGTCGTCCGAGACCGTGAGCGCTGCCCCGCCGCCCTCGGTCGCGTCGAGCCGAACCTCGATCCGGCTGGGCGCTCCTCGACGCACGGCCTGATCGATCGCCTCCCGGACGATCTGATAGAGGCCGACCTGTGCGTGCTCTCCGAGATCGCTCCCGAGCTCGATGTCGAGCTCGATCTCGACCCCCCGCCGAGACGACACACGGCGGGACAGGGCGCCGACTGCGGCTGAGAATCCGATCTCGCGGAGCTCGTGCGGCTCGAGCTCGTCGCAGAGCGTGCGTAGGTCCCGAGTCGCGCTTCGCGCGAGCGTCAGTGCACGCTCGAGGACGTCGCCTGCCCCCTGGCTCTCACCCTCGCGCATGCGCTCGCGAGCAGCATCGATCATCTGGGCGAGCGCCGAGAGCTGCTGGACGGGCCCGTCGTGCAGCAGCTCGGCAAGCCGCCGCCGCTCCTCCTGCTCGGCGAGGATTCGCTCGGCGAGGAGAGCGCGCTCGGCGTCTTCGGAGTTCAATCGATCATCGCCTCGCGGAGCGCGATCGCGACCGCCTGCGTGCGCGTGTCGGCTTCGAGCTTCGCGAGGATGTGGCGTACGTGGCTCTTCACGGTCTCCTGGCTGATGAAGAGCTTCGCGGCCACGTCCACGTTCGACATGCCGTCGGCGAGGAGCTGCAGGATCTCGCGCTCCCGAGGGGTGAGGATCTCGGCCTGCGCGCGACCGGAGACGAACTCTGCCATCAGCCCGGGATCGACGAAGGTGTCGCCCGCCGCGACCTTCTCGATCGCGCGGATGAGCGTCTCGTGGGGTGTCTCCTTGAGGATGTACCCCCTTGCGCCCGACTCGAGGCCGCGCTGAAGCAGCGAGCGCTCGCCGTAGGCGGTGAAGATGAGGACTGCCGTCCCAGGGACGCGCTCGAGCAGGAGCTCGGTCGCCTCGAGGCCGTCCATGTCCGGCATTCGCAGATCCATGATCACGACGTCGGGGTGCCGCCGCTCCGTGAGCGTGACCGCCGACCGTCCGTCGGCGGCCTCGCCGATGACGCGTATGCGAGGCGAGCGCGAGAGAGCGAGGCGCAGGCCCTCACGCACGACCTCGTGGTCGTCGGCGATGAGACACGTGATCTCGTCGGCCACGACGCGATACTACGAGGCGGCTCGGCAGGCTCCTGCCCGTATCAGAAGGTGAGCGTGAGCTGGCGAGGCTCGGCGAGCGGTGGACGTGGGCCTCGCGGCCGGACCCGCTCGACGCGTGGAAGCGCTTGCGCGGCAGTCCTCACCTGCTCGCGGATCGGCTCGGTGATGCTCTTCGGGAGGTACGCGCGACCGGCGAAGAGCCGCTCGTAGCGCTCGACCTGCTCGGGCCAGTCGCGGGCCAGGTTCTCGAGGAAGTGCTCGCGGATGCCCGGCTTCAGGTAGAGAACGTTCGCCCAGACCGTCCTCGCGCCCGCGCCCTTGGCCGCACGCACAACCTCCGCGAGCCGGTCTGGCTCGTCAGAGAGCCCAGGAAGGATCGGCGCCATTCCGACGGTGACGTCGATGTCCGCGGCCGCGAGTCGGCGGATCGCTTCGAGGCGACTCGCAGGTGGCGCTGTGCCCGGCTCGGTCGTTCGCCAGACCTGCTCGTCGAGGGTCGGGAGGGACACCGAGACGTTGACCTCGACCCGCGCAGCGGCTGCCTTCAGCACGTCGGCGTCCCGCACCACGAGCGGCCCTCGCGTGACGATGGAGAACGGCGTCCAGGCCTGTGTCAACGCCTCGATGCACGCACGCGTGAGGCGGAAGCGCCCTTCGGCCGGCTGGTACGGGTCGGTCGCGGCGCCGATGACGACCTCTTCCCGCCGCCACGACCTTCGAGCGAGCTCGCGGGCGAGGACCTCGGCCACGTTCGTCTTGACCCGAATCGAGCGCCCGTAGCGGTCGTCCGACGGGCGGTCGGCGCGCTGCTCGAAGTGCCGGACGTAACAGAACGTGCAGCGGTGAGCGCAGCCCATGTACGGGTTGAGCGACCACGCGAACGGCATTCCCCGGACGTGGTTCAAGGCCGCCTTGCACGGCTCGAGCCTGTACTCGGTTCGCATCCGGAGAGGATAGAACATATGTTCGATCGCAAGGAGGCTTGTAGCGTACGGTGCCGTGCAGAACCGGCTTCCCAAAGGAGTGCGAAAGGTGACGCTGCCGCTGCCGATGCGGCCCGGGCACGTGCACGCCTACCTGCTCGACGGCGCGGACGGCTGGACGGTGGTGGACACGGGAGTCGGCATTCCCGAGGCGAGCGAGCTCTGGCGCGCGGCGGCCGACCTCCACGAGCTGACCGGGGCGCCTGTCTTCCAGGGCTCGCTCGACTACGCGCAGTGCGAGCTCGTGTGGGGGAATCCGACGTGGTCGGAGCGCCTCGTGGACTGGTTCCGCCTGCACGGGGCGCCGGACGACGTCACGACCGAGCTCGTGGCGCAGGCGTCCGTCTACCGGCCGTTCATCCGCTATCAGCCCGATCCGGTCCTCGTCGAGGCGGGCGAAGCGCTGGACGGCTGGGAGCTCGTTGCTGCAGCCGGTCACGCCGACGGTCAGCTCTGTCTCCTGAAGGACGGCGTCCTCGTCGCGGCCGACCACCTCCTGGGAAGGATCACCCCGACCGTGGGCCTCTGGCCGGCGAGCCGTCCGGATCCGCTCGGCGACTACCTCGCGGCGCTCGAGCGCACGATCGAGCTCGCGCCGCGGATCGCGCTCCCGGGTCACGAGGCCCTGATCGAGGATCCGGTCCGGCGGGCGCGCGAGCTCCAGGAGCATCATCGCCTCCGTCTCGAGGAGACCGTCGCCGCGCTCGGGCCCGAGCCTCGCACCGGCTACGAGTTGTCGTTCCCGCTCTTCGGCGACGATCTGAAGCCTGCCGCCAGGAGGTTTGCGATCGCCGAGACGCTTTCACACGCGGAACGGCTCGTGCGGCTGGGAGCCGCCGCCCGCAACGAGGCCGACGGGGTCGTTACCTATACTGCGACCTGATTCGAGTGGGCGACGAGATCCCGCCAAGTACCGGCGCCCCGGCTGGGGCGTAACCGGCCTTTGTCGATGCATCCCTTGAGCGCGTGAGCGTCTTTCTCCGCATCGTCGTCATCCTGTTGTTGGTCCTCGGCAGCGCCTTCTTCGTCGCCGCCGAGTACGCGCTCGTCATCGGCCGCAGGTCGCGCTTGGAGGAGCGCTCCGAGCGGGGCGGGCGGGGTGCGCGCACCGCACTCCGCCTCATGGACGAGCCGGTCCGCTTCATCTCGAGCACGCAGCTGGGAATCACGGTGTTCGCCATCCTCATCGGCGCCGTGGGCGAGCCGCTGATCTCCGATCTGTTCGAGCCGCCCCTGTCCGCGGGCGTCAGCTTCGTCATCGCCTTCGCATTGCTCACCTACTTCTCGGTAGTTCTCGGAGAGCTCGTGCCGAAGGCGGTCGCGCTCCAGAAGGCGGAGGCGATCGCGGTCGTCCTCTCGGTCCCGCTCGATGTTCTCTCCCGCATCGGCCACCCGCTCGTCTGGCTGCTCCAGGTGTCGGCGAACCTCGTGCTGCGGATCCTGAGAGTGAAGCCCGCGCCTGCAGGAATGGTCGCCTATACGCGCGAGGACATCCGTCAGAGCGTCGCGGCCGCAGAGGACGTCGGCGAGCTCCACCAGGCCGAGGAGGAGATGCTCTACAAGGTCTTCGACTTCGCGGCCAAGGAGGTCTCCGCGGTGATGGTGCCGCGACCCGAGGTGGTCGCGATCTCCATCGACATGCCACCCGAAGAGGCGCTCGGCACGGTGATCGACTCTCCGTTCACACGCTATCCCGTGTTCCGCGACTCGCTGGACGAGATCGTCGGGGTGCTGCACGTCCGCGATCTGTTCGCCGCGATGCACGACCTCGGGATCGCGTCCATACGGCTCGAGTCGATCATCCGCCCCGCCTATGCCGTCCCGGAGACGAAGGATCTCGGTGCGCTCCTGGCCGACTTCCGCCGCGAGAAGCAGCACATGGCGATCGTGGTCGACGAGTACGGGGCGATGGACGGAATCGTCACGCTCGAGGACGTCCTCGAGGAGATCGTGGGCGAGATCGAAGACGAGTTCGACCTGCCTGACACTTCCGTCGAGCGAGTCGACGAGAAACACGTCCGTATCGGCGGCACGTACACGATCGACGACTTCAACGAGGAGTTCGGGACCGACCTCGAGCAGGAGGACTTCCACACGATGGCCGGGCTCGTCTTCGGTGCCCTGGGCCGGGCCCCTGAGGTCGGCGACGAGGTCAGCGTGGACGGGCTCCGGCTCTCGGTGCTCGAGATCGAGGGCAACCGGATTCTTCGCCTCGAGGTCGAGTTCGGGGCGGAGGGAGAGCCAGCGGGCGCACCCGAGGCGGCCTAGGGTCATGCAGCGGTTGACGTGGCATCGAAGCCACCGCGGCCGCGCAGCGGCCGCGCTTTAGGGATTTTCACCGGAATCTGCGCGAGCAGATTCCGGTCTTGCGCACGAGCCAGGTAGCTTCGGGCGCGTGCGGCTCGCGCCTGACTCACCCCTCCGTCATCGCGACTTCGCCCTGTTCTGGGCCACGATGCTGACCGGCAGCTTCGCGATGTCGATGGTGACGGTCGCGATCGGCTGGCAGGTGTACGCCGTCCGCCAGAACCCCCTCGACCTCGGGCTCGTCGGTCTTGCGGAGTTCCTGCCACTTCCCTTGCTCGCACTACCGGCGGGAAACCTCGCCGACCGGCTGCCGCGCCGGGTCCTGTATGCGTTCATGATCACGACCGACGTCGTCGTCTCCGCGGGGTTGCTCGCGGTGACGATCGCCGGCGCAAACCACCTGTGGCCGTTCTTCGCGCTCGCGTTCCTGATGGGGATCGGCAGCTCGATCGGCGCACCTGCGGGGCGCGCACTGACGCCCTCTCTGGTTCCGCAAGAGATCTTGGTGAACGCGCTCGCGCAGCGCTCGGTCGCCTTCCAGCTCTCGATGGTGGCCGGGCCCGCAGTCGGAGGCCTTCTCTTCGCGCTCCGCGCCGAGCTTGTCTACGTCGTCGCGATGATCCTCTCGCTCGTCGCCTTCGCCTGCGTGCTCGCGTTGCGCGGTGGACGGGAGAGCGCGACCGCGGGCGCCGAGGGGCTGTACGACGTGCTCGCGGGCGTGAGGCTGATCCGTCGGACGAAAGTCCTGCTCGGGGCGATCTCGCTCGACCTCTTTGCCGTGCTCTTCGGTGGCGCGGTCGCGCTCCTCCCCGTGTTCGCGAAGGAGGTGCTCCACGTCGGCCCCGCGGGACTCGGTTTGCTGCGAAGCGCTCCGGCCCTGGGATCGTTCGTCGCGTCGCTCATGATCGCGCGTCGGCCGGTACGGCAGAGAGCGGGGCGGACGATGTTCGCCGTCGTTGCGCTCTTCGGGGCGAGCGTGGTCGTATTCGGCCTCTCACAGGTGATGTGGCTCTCGCTGCTCGCGCTGGCCGTAGGGGGAGCGTTCGACCTCGTCAGCGTCGTCCTGCGCTCGACCATCCTCCCGCTCGTCACCCCGGACAACCTCAGAGGCAGGGTGAACGCGGTCGAGATGGTGTTCATCAGCGCCTCGAACGAGCTCGGCGCGTTCGAGTCCGGGGTCGCGGCTGCTCTCATCGGCGCCGTTCCCGCCGTCGTCCTGGGAGGGATCGCGACGATCGCGATCGCCGGGATCTGGTGGAGGCTCTTCCCGGCGCTCGCGCAGGTCGATCGCCTCGACGAGCTGCGGCCCGTCGCGGTCGAGAGCTGAACGTCCTCCCTGCGTCCTACTCTGCTCCTGCCGATGGCGACGCAGCAGGCCGGAGAGCGCCACTTCAGCCCCTTCGGACCCGACGAGTTCGGCCGCCGAGCGGAAGGCGCGGCGCGCTTCTTCGGCACGCCGCAGTACATCCTCGGCCAGAGCGTCGTCGTGGTGTTCTGGATCATCCTGAACTCGGTCGCGCTGATCCAGCACTGGGACCCGTATCCGTTCATCCTCCTGAATCTCGCCTTCTCTACCCAGGCGGCGTACGCGGCGCCGCTGATCCTGCTCGCGCAGACACGGCAGGCCGACCGCGACAAGGTCGCCGCTCAGGTCATGGAGCACCATCGCGACGAGCTCGCGACTCGCTCGGACGAGCATCAACAGGCGATCGCGAAGTCGGCGACCGAGCTGAAGGAGCTGCTCGAAGCGAACACGACGCTGACGCGCCAGGACAAGGAGCTGACCGAGCAGGTCGCGAAGCTGACGTGGGAGATCCACTCCCGGCTCGGGCCGGCGACGTGATCAGCGACGTGCGGTCGTCCGCAGCTTTCCCGCCGCCACGCCCCTGATCGAGGCGTCGACGAGCTCGATCGGGTGAAGTGCCGGCAAGGGCTGCTTCGCGCGCCGGAGCGCGGCCGAGATCTGGACGAGGCATCCCGGATTGGCGCTCGCGAATGCCTGTGCCCCGGTGGCGAGCACGTGGCCGGCCTTGCGGTCTCCGAGCGCCCGTGCCGCCTCCGGCTGCACGAGGTTGTAGATCCCGGCCGAGCCGCAGCAGAGCTCCTGCTCAGCCGGCTCGACGAGCTCGAGCTCGGGGACGCGGCCGAGTGAGACGCTCGCAGCGAGCGGGAGCGCCTGTGCGTGCCGGAGGTGGCACGAGTCCTGCAGCGCCACCGTAAGCGGCAGCGGATTCCTGCGTGCGCGCGGAGCGACGTCCGCGAGGAACTCACCGACGTCCCGCACCTTCGCCGAGAACGCGGCCGCCCGCTCGTCCTCGAGCAGCCATCCGAGCTCCTTCAGGTGCGAGCCGCAGCCCGCCGCGTTGACGACGATCACATCCAGGCCTTCGAGCGCAGCGACGAGTCGGCGCGCGAACGCCTTTCCCTCTTCGAGACGACCCGCGTGGACGGAGAGAGCTCCGCAGCACCCTTGCGGTGGCGCGACCACCTCGAAGCCGTCGGCTGCGAGGACGCGTGCGGTCGCCTGGTTGACGTCCTGGAATGCGGCGCGCTGCACACAGCCGGTGAGCAGGCCGACTCGCCCGCGAGGCTCACCGCTCGCCGCAGTAAACGTGGGAATCTCGCCGTGCGGCTTCCAGCGGGGAGCGACCTCGACCAGAGGACGGAGCTCTCGCGGCACCGGCAGCACGCGCCCGAGCGGAGCGAGCTGCAAGGCGGCTCGCATCCGGCCCGGATACGGGAGCACTCGGAAGAGCAGCCAGCGCAGCAGCGCCTCGCCGAAAGGCCGCTCGTATTCGGCTTCGACCGCGGCCCGGGTCGACTCGATGAGTCGGTCGTAGCGGACTCCCGAGGGACACGAGCTGACGCACGCCATGCATCCGAGGCAGCGGTCGAAGTGCTGAGCGACCGTGTCGTTGAGGGTCACGGTTCCGTCGAGCCGCGCGTCCATGAGGTGGATCCGGCCGCGAGGCGAATCCATCTCCTCGTGCCAGAGGACGAACGTCGGGCACGTGGGGAGGCAGAAGCCGCAGTGGACGCAGTCCGCCGTGAGCTCCCGGATCATGCGGCCGGCACTCCCGAAAACACTCCCCTGGGATCGAGCTGCTCGCGGATCGCCCGTTCGAGGCGGCGAACCTCCGGCGCGGTGTCGTCCGGTGCTGTGACGGGCAGGTAGGCAACCCCCGCAGCCGGACGGATCACCGCCTCGGCGATCAAGGGTAGCGCGCGCCCGAGGTCTCCCGGAGCGAAGCGAATCCGGCCGAGCGAGGCGCCCTGCCGCTTCCTGGACTCGTCCCAAATGGGCTCCTCGTGACGTATCGTCACAAGGCCCTCGTTGCTCTCTGCCAGTCGCTGGGCAGCCGCGATCTGTTCGTCGACCGCACTCGGCGAGCCCTCGAAGAGCACTCCGACACGTCCGGGATGGAGCACGTCGAGCGCGCTCGGCTGCAGCTGCGAGTGGAGGAGCGAAGCGACTGTCGGGACGACGTCCTTGCCCTCGAAGACGAGTGTCTCCGCAGAACGCGGGATCGGATGCAGACGGAAGGAGACACGCCCGATGAGCGCCAGCCGGCCGTTCGAGCCGCAGACGAGGCGCGCCAGGTCGTAGCCGGCGACGTTCTTCACGACCTTGCCTCCTGCGTTCGCGATCGTCCCGTCCGCGAGCACGAGCGTGACTCCGAGCACGAGATCGCGGGCGGCACCGAAACGGTGCCGCAGCGGTCCGGAGAGGTTTCCGGCGAGCACCGCTCCGACGGTCGGGTCCCCGGGCGGGTCGAGGGAGAGACGCTGACCGTGCCGACCGAGCTCGTCGTTGAGCGCCGACAGTCGGATCCCCGCCTCGACCGTGCACGTGAGATCGCCGGCCTCGTGCTCGAGAACGCGGCCGAGCCCTTCCGTCGTCAAATCCTTGCCGATGAGCAGACGCCGGCCTGCGGCGTGTGCCTCTGCGAGGAGCTCGGACGCCTCTCGCAGGCTAGAGACGCTCGGCAACACCGACTCTCTCGAGCGGATGGACGCGATACGGGCCCGGTACCTCGCCGCACAAACGCGGGGTCGGGATCACCTTTCCCGGATTGCAGATCCCGTCCGGGTCGAAGGCTCGACGGACCCGAACGAAGGTCTCGAGATCGCGCTCCGAGAACATGCGCGGCATCGAGCACGCCTTGTCCATTCCGACGCCGTGCTCGCCCGTGAGCGAGCCGCCCACCTCGAGACACGCGTCGAGGATCGCCTCGGCCAGCTCGCGGGCGCGCTCCGACTCGCCTTGGGCCGCGTCGTACAGCACGAGCGGGTGCAGGTTCCCGTCCCCGGCATGGAAGACGTTCCCGACCCGCAGCCCGTGCGTCTCCGAGAGCTCCTCGATTCGGCGGAGGACGTCCGGCAAGCGCGTCCGCGGGACGACTCCGTCCTGCACGTAGTAGTCGGTTGCGACCCGACCCATCGCGGCGAAGGCCGACTTGCGTCCTTTCCAGAGAAGCGCGCGCGACGTCTCGTCCGTGGCCGCGCGGATCTCGAACGACCCGCACTCGCGACAGATCCGCTCGATCTCGACGGCGTCTTCGTCGACCTGTGCAGCGACGCCTTCGAGCTCGACGAGGAGCACGGCGCCTGCGCCAGGTGGGTAGCCGGGGGCGACTGCCTTCTCGGCGGCCTCGATCGTCAGCCGGTCCATCATCTCGATGGCGGCCGGCATGATCCCAGCGGCCACGATCTCCGAGACGGCGGCTCCGGCGGCGTCGGTCGATTCGAACCCCGCGAGCAATGTGCGAACCGTCTCGGGCAGGCGGACGATCCGGAGCGTGATCCGCGTGACGATGCCGAGCGTTCCCTCGGAGCCTACGACGAGCCCGAGGAGGTCGGGGCCCTCGGGATCGAGCGCCTTCCCTCCGAGCTCGACGGCCTCGCCGTCCGGGAGGACGAGCGTGAGCGCGGTCACGTGGTGAACCGTGAATCCGTGCTTCAGGCAGTGGGCCCCGCCCGAGTTCTCGGCGACGTTCCCGCCGATCGTGCACACCTGCTGGCTCGACGGGTCCGGCGCGTAGAAGAAGCCCGCGTCCGAGACCGCCCCGGTCACGTCGAGGTTCGCGACTCCCGGCTCGACGACGACGCGTTGGCTCTCGAGGTCGACCTCGAGAATCCGGTTCATGCGAGCGAGGGAGACGACGACTCCTCCGGCGACCGGTGTAGCCCCGCCGGAGAGCCCCGTTCCCGCGCCTCGGGCGACGAACGGGATGCGCTCCCGGTGACAGGCACGTACGACTGCCTGGACCTCCTCGGTCGAGTCCGGGAGGACGACGAGCTCCGGGATCGCGCGGTGTCCGGTCAGCCCGTCGCATTCGTAGACTCGCAGCTGCTCCGGCTCGGTGATGACGTGCCAGGGGCCTACCGCCCGCTGAAGCTCGGTGAGCAGCGCCTCGTTCACGGTGCCCAGAATGCCTCGAAAGCGTCCGGGTCGCTCGGCAGCGCGAGGACCTCCTGCACGAGCCCGTCGGCGATGCGGAAGAGGAGGACCTGGTCGAGCGCGAGCTCGCGGCCACCTCGTCGCCCGCGCGCTCGATAGAGCGCGGCGGCGCGCTCGTCACTGGCGAGGACGTCGAGGAGCTCCGAGCCGTACGTCCCGTCCGTCTCCTTCGGCAGGCGAGAGAGGAAGCGGAAGATCTGCTCGCGCCCTCGGTGGGTCCCGGCCATGATGCTTCGACCGGGGACGGTCCAGACGGCGTCCTCGGCGAAGAGGCCGCGGAGGGCGAGTCCCTGCTTGCGAGCGAAGGCCTCGAAGATCCGGCGGACGAGGGCGTCGTTCTCAGCCGCGGCCATGTGTGTCGTCCCAGCGGGCGAGGAGGCCCTCGACGTGCCGTCGCTGCGCCTCCGTGAACGACATCTGCTCGAGCAGCCGCCTCGCTTCGCGCGGATCGTCGTTCGCGACCGCCGCCTCGAGGTGCTCGCGAAACGGCGTCGGCTCGCGCAGCTGCCGCCTGAGCCATCTGAGGAGGCTGACCGTGGCCTGGCTCTTCACGCGAAGCGCAGGCTACATCGATGATCCGATTCTCCCCTCGCACCCGCGGAGGACGCGTGTTAGCGTCGAGCCCTTACGATCCTTGACGCGAAAGGAGGACTGCGGAGTGGGGATCGACACGAAGTCGCAAAAGCTCTCCGGGCTGATCGAGGAGGGCGCGCGGGTCGAACGCGTCGCGACCGGGTTCACATTCACCGAGGGCCCGATCTGGCATCCGAAGGACAAGTACCTCCTCTTCTCGGACATGCCGGGCGACGTTCGCAGGAAGTACACACCGGGGGAGGGTGTGGTCGAGGTCAAGAACTTCTCGAACAAGGGAAACGGGATGACCTACGACGCGGAGCTCAACTTGCTCATCTGCGAGCACGTGACGAGCTGCGTCGTGCGCCAGAGTCCCGACGGGTCGCGCGAGATCATCGCCCAGGAGTTCGAGGGCGAGGAGCTGAACAGCCCGAACGACGTCGTCGTGCACTCGAGCGGCGCGATCTACTTCTCCGATCCCTGGTACGGCCGCTTCCCCGGCTTCGGGCATCCGCGCAAGCGGCGGCTCGGGTTCCAGGGCGTCTACCGGATTCCGGCGGGCGGGGGCGACCTCGAGCTCGTCGTCGACCGCGACGAGTTCGACATGCCGAACGGCCTGTGCTTCTCGCCCGACGAGTCGCTGCTGTACATCAACGACACGCCGAGAGCGCACATCAAGGTGTGGGACATGAACCCCGACGGGTCGCTCTCGAACGGGCGCATGTTTTTCCAGGGAATCGGCTCGGGCGTGATCGAGGAGGGCATCCCGGACGGGATGAAGTGCGACGAGCGCGGGAACATCTGGGTCACGGGGCCGGGAGGCATCTGGGTGATCAGCGCCGAGGGCGAGCACCTGGGCGTGATCGACGTCCCCGAGAACACCGGCAACCTGTCCTGGGGTGGCGACGACTGGCACACGCTCTTCATCCCGAGCTCGACGTCTCTCTACTCGCTTCGCACGACTGTCGGGCCGCGCCACGAGCCCTATATGGGATAGGAGGGACAGATGAACGACGAGGCTCTCAGCCTGGACCCGGCGCGTTGTGCGCTCATCGTCCAGGACCTGCAGAACGACGTGATGAGCGAAGGTGGCGCCTGGGAGGAGACGGGAGCGCCGCAGCACGCGAAGGAGCAGAACGTCGTCGAGAACGTGAAGGCCCTCGCCGAGACGTGCCGTAGCAAAGGAATCCCCGTGATCCACGTGCACTACATCGTCGAGGCGGGCGCGCCCGGACTGAAACTGAACGCGCCCCTCTTCCAGGGTGTCAAGGACGCGAGTGCGCTCGTCCGCGGTTCCTGGGGCGCTGCGCCGGCCGAGGGTCTCGAGCCGCAGGACGGCGACTTCCTGGTGGAGAAGATGCGGATGAACGCCTGGCACGACACGAAGCTGGAGTCGCTGCTCGCGGGCCTCGGCCGCGACACGGTCATCGTCACCGGGGCCTGGACGAACATGTCCGTCGAGCACACGGCTCGAACCGGCGCCGACAAGGGCTACTTCATGGTCGTCCCGGAGGACGGTTGCTCGACGATGAGCGCCGACTGGCACAACGCCTCGATCAACTACGCGCTGCAGAACGTCGCCACGGTCACGACCTGTGGCGCGGTGACCGAAGCCGTCGCGGGCGTCCCGGCCGGGGTCTAGGCGGCTCGAGTGGTCGCCGCCTCCGGGCGGCGACCACTTCCTGTTCCCTTCAGGACTCGGCCTGCCAGCGCTCGAGGTAGTCCTCGCGCACGGGCGTGAAGACGTCGAGGACGAGAGCTCCCTCGGGCCCGCAGTAGGCGGCGTGCTCGACCCCGCCGGGAAGGACGTAGGCCTCGAACGGCTCGAGCTCGTGCGCGACGCCGTCGACCACGAGCGCCTGCATCCCCTCGAGGACGATCCCGAGCTGCTCGTGCGGATGGCTGTGCCGAGGCACGACCGCGTCCGGCTGGAAGCGGATCAGGTTGAGCATCACGTTCTCGCCGAAGAGCGGCTGCCCGCTCACACCGGCCGCGAGCTCGAAGGCCCGAACCGCGTCGAGTCGGGTGAACTGCGGCTCCACGCACTCGATTATCGTTGCTCCATGACCGCGGTCGAGCTCCCGCTGCTTCGCCGGCAGGGATACGTCGACGGCGCCTGGATCGACGCCGACTCGGGCGAGACCTTCCCCGTCACGAATCCGGCCTCGGGCGAGGTGCTCGCGGAGGTGCCGCGCATGGGCGCCGCCGAGACGCGTCGCGCGATCGAGGCGGCCGAGCGGGCTCTTCCTGCATGGAGGGAGCGGCCTGCGAAGGAGCGTGCGCGCACTCTCCGCCGGCTCGCGGACCTGATGCTCGAGCACGAGGACGAGCTGGCGCGGCTGATGGTGCTGGAGCAGGGCAAGCCGCTCGTCGAGGCGCGGGTCGAGATCGGCTACGCGGCGTCCTTCTACGAATGGTTCGGCGAGGAAGCGAAGCGCGTGTACGGCGACACGATCCCGTCTCCGTGGCCCGACAAACGCATCCTCGTCACGAAGGAGCCGGTCGGAGTCGCGGCCGGAATCACCCCCTGGAACTTCCCCGCCGCGATGCCGACGCGCAAGTCTGCTCCGGCCCTCGCAGCCGGCTGCACCATGGTGCTGAAGCCGGCCGAGCAGACGCCTCTCTCGGCGCTCGCGGTTGCCGCCCTCGCCGAGGAAGCCGGGGTCCCCGCCGGCGTCTTCTCCGTCGTCACGGGCGCCGCCGAGGACGCGCCCGTCATCGGAAGCGAGCTGACCTCCAACCCGATCGTCCGCAAGCTGGGCTTCACGGGCAGTAACGAGATAGGGAAGCTGCTCATGGCTCAGTGCGCTCCGCAGCTCAAGAAGATCTCGCTCGAGCTCGGGGGCAACGCGCCCTTCATCGTCTTCGACGACGCCTCGCTCGAGGAGGCTGTCGCCGGTGTCGTTCTCTGCAAGTACCGGAACTCCGGGCAGACCTGCATCTCGGCCAACCGCATCCTCGTGCAGGAGGGCATCTACGACGCGTTCCTCGATCGGTTCGTCGGCGCCGTTCGCGGGCTCCAGGTCGCCGACGGGTTCACGCCGGGCGTCGACGTCGGACCGCTGATCGACGAGCCGGCGGTGGAGAAGGTCGAGCGGCACGTGACGGACGCGGTCGAGCGCGGCGCCGAGGTGCTCGTCGGAGGGGCCCGTCTCGACGGCCAGTTCTTCGAGCCTTCGGTCCTCGTAGGGGTCACCGCGGAGATGGCGATGAGCAGAGAGGAGACATTCGGCCCGGTCGCGGGCATCGCCCGCTTCTCGTCCGAGGCGGACGCCGTCCGCATCGCCAACGACACGCCCTACGGCCTCGCCGCCTACTTCTACTCGCAGGACCTCGGGCGCGTCACGCGCGTCGCGGAGGCCCTCGAATACGGGATCCTCGGGATCAACACGGGCCTCATCTCGACCGAGGTGGCACCGTTCGGCGGAGTGAAGGAGTCCGGCATCGGGCGCGAGGGCTCCTCCTACGGCATCGACGAGTGGCTCGAGCTCAAGTACTGGGCCGTCGGGGGCGTCGGCCGGCCGTCGTGATCCTCGAGCAGCGCGACTACCACGTGTACACGGGCAGGCTCCCGGAGCTCGTCCGCCTCTACGAGACCGAGGGTATCCCGCTCCAACAGGAGATCCTGGGCGGGCTCGTCGGCGCGTTCACGGCGGACATCGGTGCGCTCTCGACCTACACGACCCTCTGGCGCTACGACTCGTTCGCGGAGCGCGAGGAGCGCCGGGGACGGTTGCAGGCCGACGAGCGCTGGAAGGCCTTCCTCGCGAAGGTACAGCCGCTCATGCACACCCAGCAGAACCGTATCCTCGTCCCGACTGCCTTCTCCCCGATCCGCTGATGCCTGCGCTCGAGGGGAAGGTGGCGATCGTCACGGGCGGCGCCCAGGGCATCGGCCGCGCGATCGCCGACGGACTGGCGGCCGAGGGGGCCCGGATCGTCGTCGCCGACCTCCAGCGGGCCGAGGAGACGGCCGCGACGTACCCGGAGGGCATCGGTCTGACCGTGGACGTCTCGAAGGAGGACGACGTCGAACGCCTGGCCTCGGAGGTGGTCGAGCGCTGCGGCTCGATCGACGTCCTCGTGAACAACGCAGGCCTCTACGCGTCGCTCGAGATGCGACCGTTCACCGAGATCCCGCTCGACGAGTGGCGGCAGGTCATGGACGTGAACGTCGCGAGCATGTTCCTCACGTGCCGTGCCCTCGTCCCGGCGATGCGAGAGCATGACGGCGGAAAGATCGTGAACATCTCGTCGGGCACGCCCTTCCGCGGCGTCCCCTTCCTCCTCCACTACGTGACGAGCAAGGGCGCGATCGTCGCGCTCACACGCGCGCTGGCGAAGGAGCTCGGCAAGGACTCGATCCAGGTCAACTGCGTCGCCCCCGGCTTCACGATGTCGGACGGCGTCAAGGCGCACCCCGAGGTGGTCGAGGCGCTGCGGGACGTATCCGTCGCAGCTCGGACGATCCAGCGCGACCAGGTGCCGGAGGACGTCGTCGGTGCCGTCGTCTTCCTCTGCACCAGTGCCGCGGACTTCATCACCGGCCAGACCATGGTCATCGACGGCGGCCAGTATTTTCATTGAAGCTCGCGCTCTATGAATGCCCGGACGGGGTCGAAACCGAGCCGGGGAACCGGATCGCGTACGACCTGGAGCGAGACGAGGCGCATGCGGGAGCGACCCGTATCGCCAGCGCCGCGCTCGTGTGGGAGCTCGTAGAAGACGGCGACGGAGCCGTTCTTGCCACGGAGACAGAGCTCGACCCTGCGACACCATGGGTTCTGCGCTGCGACCGCGTCGACTTCCCACCGGGGGGTGTCGCGCACCGCCACGTCCATCCTGGCCTCGGCATTCGACGGCTGCTCTTCGGCGAGTTGACCATCGAGTCCCCGCGGGGCACCGCGACGTACGGAGCGGGGGAGGCCTGGTTCGAGGGGGCGAACGATCCCGTGCTCGCAACTGCCTCGACGACCCAGAAGACCGCCTTCGTCCGCGTCCTACTGCTGCCTGCGGAGTGGGCTGGAAAGCGGACGATCCGCTACCTCGACCCCGCGGACGAGGAGAAGCCGAAGCTCCAGCGCGCCACCGTATTCCTCGAGGCTCCGGTCGAATCGTGAGCCGCACCGGCGGGCAGATCCTCGTCGACCAGCTCGAGCTGAACGGGGCCGATCTCGCGTTCTCGCTTCCGGGAGAGAGCTTCCTGCCGCTGCTCGACGCGCTCTACGACTCGCGCATCCGGCTCATCACCAGCCGCCACGAGCAAGGTGCGGCGAACGCGGCCGAGGCGTACGGGAAGCTCACGGGCACGCCCGGCATCTGCATCGTGACGCGCGGTCCCGGAGCGACACAAGCTGCCGTCGGCGTGCACACGGCGATGCAGGACTCGACTCCGATGCTCCTGCTGGTCGGGCACGTACCGCGGCGGGTGCAGGGACGCGAGGCCTGGCAGGAGCTCGACTACGGCCGCGTCTTCGGCGGGCTTGCGAAGGCCGCCTGGCAGGTCGACAGCGCCGACCGGATCCCCGAGCACATCTCCCGTGCGTACGCGCTCGCGCTCTCCGGCCGGCCCGGGCCGGTCGTGCTCGCCCTCCCCGAAGACGTCCTCGCAGAGACGAGCGACGCGGCGGACGGGGCGCCCGTGCAGGTGCCGAGGGCGGCGCCTCGCGCCGAGGACCTCGCGCGGCTGCGCGACCTCCTGATGTCCGCCGAGCGACCGCTCGTCGTCGTCGGCGAAGGCGGCTGGACGCAGGGGACGGGGGACGACGTCCTCCGCTTCTGCGAGGCGAACGAGCTCCCGGTCGCCTGTGCCTTCCGCTGCCAGGACTTCGTCGACAATCGCTCGCAGAGCTACGCGGGCGTACTCGGGGTCGCGATGGACGACCGGCTCGCCGCTCGGCTCGCCGAGGCCGACCTCGTGCTGGCGGTCGGAGGCAGGCTCGGGGACGTGCCGACCCGGCGCTACACGCTGCTCGAGCCGCCGAACCCGTCTGCAACGCTCGTCCACGTCCACCCAGACCCGCGTGAGCTGGGCTTCGTCTTCGAGCCCGATCTTCCGACCGTGTCCTCGCTGCCCGATTTCGCCGCGGCGCTCGCGGCCCTCGCACCGGTCGAGCCGCGCTGGCGGGAGTGGACCTCTGCTGCGCGGGCGGACTACGAGGACAACCTTCGCCACGAGCCGATGGAGGGGCTGGTCGACCTCGGCGAGATCATGGCCTTCCTCCGGGGCCGGCTGCCCGAGGACGCGATCCAGACCTGCGGCGCGGGCAACTTCACCGTCTGGGCGCACCGGTTCGCCGAGTTCACCCGGTTCGGGACACAAATCTGTCCCCGGAGCGGCTCGATGGGCTACGGGATCGCCGCGGGCGTCGCGGCGAAGCTCGTGCACCCGGACCGGATCGTGGTCTGCTTCACGGGCGACGGCGACTTCTCCATGAGCTCGCCCGAGTTCGCAACGGCCGTGCACTACGGCCTGGCGATCGTCGTACTGCTCGTCAACAACGGGATGCTGGCCACGATCCGCATGCACCAGGAGCGGCTCTTCCCGGGACGGGTCATCGGAACGGATCTCGTGAACCCCGACTTCCCCGCCCTCGCCCGAGCCTACGGAGGCCACGCCGAGCGCGTCGAGCGGACGGAGGAGTTCGAAGGCGCGTTCGAGCGCGCGCTCGCGTCCGGCAAGCCGTCGCTGCTCGAGCTCCCGGTCGACCCGGAACGCATCAGCCCGCGGATCCGGCTCAGCGAGCTGCAGGCGAGGGCCCAGTGAGGCGTGAGGAGATCCGCGTCGCCGGGCTCGCGGAGCCCATCTCCCACTACACGGACGCGGTTCGCGCCGGCGATCTCCTCTTCGTCTCGGGCCTCGTCGCGGTCGATGCGGACGGCAACCTGGTCGGTGGAGACGACGTGGTGGCCCAGGCCCGCCAGGTGTTCGACAACCTCCGGCAGACCCTCGCCGCGGCCGGATGCAGCTTCGGGGACGTCGTCAAGGTCACGCTCTTCTTGACCGACGTCTCCGACCGCTCGCGGATCAACTCCGTGCGGCAGGAGCACTTCGGCGCGAGCCGGCCGGCGAGCACGCTCGTGGAGGTGAGCGCGCTCGCGGTTCCGGGTGCGAAGGTCGAGGTCGAAGCGATCGCGGTCATGCCGTCATGAGCGATCTCTTCAACGCCTTCATCACCCCGGTCGAACCCGGCGGGGCGAAGCCCGGCCCGCTCTCGGGCCGCACGCTCGCGATCAAGGACCTCTTCGACACCGCCGGCGTCCGCACGACCTACGGCTCTCGGCTCTACGGCGAGCACGTGCCGGAGCGAACGGCGGTCGCGGCGCAGCGACTCCTGGACGCGGGGGCCGTCCTCGTCGGGAAGACGCACTTGCCGGAGTTCGCCTGGAGCGTGCTCGGACTGAATCCCTGGTACGGGACCTGCCACAACCCCGCGGTGCCCGGCAAGACGACAGGTGGCTCGTCGAGCGGCTCCGCGGCTGCGCTCGCGGCAGGCCTGTGCGACCTCGCGCTCGGCTCGGACACCGGCTGCTCGATCAGGCTCCCGTCCGCAGCCTGCGGCACGGTGGGGCTGAAGTCGCAGTGGGGGCTCATCCCCATGGAGGGCGCGTTTCCGCTCTGCCCGACGCTCGACACCGCCGGGCCGATGGGGACGAGCGTCGCGGACGTCGCGCTCATGTGGTCGGTGCTCGCGGAGCGGCCGGTCCCCGAGCCGAGCCTCGCCGACCTCACTGTCGGGTTGCTGCGCAGGCCCCCCGGCATCGGCGACGGGCGTCCGACCGAGACGAGCGACGCGCCCGAGGCGTGGGTCGCCGATCTCGAGCGGCTCGGCGCGACGGTCGTCGAGGCGCAGGTGCCCGAGCCGGAGGCGAACACGTGGCCCCAGTTCCTGCACGAGGCGGCGCAATCGCATGCGGCGACGTTCCCGAGCCGCGCCGACGAGTACGGCGAGCTGATGCAGATCAAGCTCCGGGCGGCGGAGCGCGTCACTCCCGAGGACGTCTCTGCCGCGTACGGGGCAATCGAGAAGTGGAGGCGGTATCGGCCGGACGTCGATCTCTACGTCAGCCCCTGCTACGCGATCGAGCTGCCCGACGAGGACGCGGACGAGCTCGACGTCCGCCTCCCGCTCACCTCGTTCCTGCGCTGGGTGAACCTGATCGGGTGGGCAGGCCTCGCGATCGGGAACATGCAGCTCGTCGCGCCGACGGACGAGGTCGTGCTCGCGGCAGGGCTCGCCTGGGAGCGCGGTCCCTGATTGCGACCTCTGCGCGTCCCTGTTAGCTTCGGCGACGCGTGAGGTCCGAGTTCCTTTCAGCTCGACCGAGCCAGTACTTCGTCCGCGCAGTCGTATTCGGGGCCGGAGCCTTCGCGCTGGTCTGGGTCGTGCTCTGGGCGCCCAAGACGACCTACGGGCCCGCCGTCGACGACCCGATCGACTTCGCGAAGACGTTCCTCGACTCGATGACGCTCGCCGGCGTGCTCTTCGTCGTGGCCAGCGGCTTCACGCTCATCTTCGGGCTGATGCGGGTCGTGAACATGGCGCACGGGTCGCTGTACCTGCTCGGCGGCTACATCGCCTATGACCTGCAACAGCGGCTGGTCCACAACGCGAACCCCGGGTTCGGGTTGCTGAGCTCCCAGGTTGCCGTGTGGCAATGGGTCGTGCCCGCCATCGCTGCGAGCGCCTGTATCGCCGTCGTCGGAATCGTCATGCAGCAGGGCTTCCTGCGCTGGAATCAGGGCCAGGACCTGCGGCAGGCGCTGATCACGATCGCGCTCTCGATCATCATCGCCGACCAGATGCTCGCCCACTGGCCCATCCAGGAGAGCGTCGCCTGGCCCGGCACGTTCGACCGTTTCGTGAGCATCGGCTCGATCGACTATTCGCTCGCCCGCCTCTTCATGCTCGCCGTCGGAGTGGTCGTCGGGATCGCGCTCTGGCTCTGGCTGAACAAGACGCGGACCGGGATGACGATTCGCGCCGGCGTCGACGACCGGCAGATGGTCTCGGCGATCGGCGTGAACATCCAGGTCACGTTCGCGATCGCGTTTCTCGTTGGTGCGGCCCTGGCCGGTTTCGGCGGCGTCATGGGCGGCTCGCAGTTCAACCTCGCTCCGGGTCAGGACGGGCAGTGGTTGCTCAACTCGCTCGTCGTCGTCATCATCGGCGGCATGGGGTCCCTCGGCGGAGCCGCCGTCGGGGCGATCCTGTACGGCACCGTCCTGACGTTCTCCGGCGTCTATCTGCCGACCACGGGCAACGACTGCTGCACGCAGTACTCGGTCGTCTTCACGTTCGCTCTGCTCGCGATCGTGCTCGCGTTCCGGCCCCAGGGCCTGTTCGGGAGGCCGGGCTGAAGACCAGAGCCCGTCCCAGCACGGCCACGCTCGCCGAGGGGGGGATCGGCGCCGTGGTCCTCGTGGTCGCGCTGCTCGGACCCTTCCTCTTCTCCGATTTCTTCACGCACACCCTTCTGACCCAGGTGTTCTGGTACGGGATCGCGGCGGCCAGCCTGATCTTCCTGTTCGGCTACGGAGGGATGGTCTCGCTCGCGCAGGTCTCGCTCTACGGCATCGCCGGGTTCGTGGTCGGGAACGCCGTCACGACGGGTGCCGCCAAGGGTCAGCATTTCGGCCTCGACCCGTGGCTCGGCGTGGTCCTCGCGATCGTCATCACGACCCTCATCGGGCTCGTCCTGGGAGCGCTGGCGAGCCGAAGCTTCGGGATCTACTTCCTCATGCTCACGCTGACCTTCGCGGTTCTCACGAACTACTTCTTCGGGCAGGTGACGGTCTTCGGCGGCTTCAGCGGGGTCAGCGGGATCCAGCTCCACACGCCTGGCGTGATCGGGAACCCGAACATCCATCCCAACCGGCTCTACTACGTAGCCCTCGGCACGTCGGTCGCGGTGTATCTGCTCATCCGCTACGTGGTCCGGACCCCTTTCGGAGTCGCGCTCCAGGGGATCCGCGACGACCCGGTGCGAATGAGCTCGCTCGGGTACAACGTGACGCTCCACCGCACGCTCGCCTTCGCCTTCGGCGCGTTCATCTCCTCGCTCGCAGGGATCCTCTTCGTCTGGTGGAACGATCACGTCGATCCGGCGTCGATGGACCTTTCCGCCGTGATCGATCTGCTGGTCATCGCCGTGATCGGTGGCCTCTCGCGGCTCGAGGGCGCGTGGCTCGGTGCGTTCGTCTTCGTGATCCTCAACAACTATCTGCGGAGCGTGCCCGGTCTGGGCCATGTCGGGATCTCGCCGGAGCGGTTCCATACGGCGATCGGAATCGTCTTCCTGGTGATCGTCCTCGTCTCCCCGAGCGGTCTGATGGGCATCTGGGAGCGGCTGCGAAACCGGGTCGCGGGAGCGGGTGGGTCGATCGGCTCCGCGCCGCCAGGGGAAGGCCCTCGGGAGCCCGACAGTCAACCGGCGGCCGGATAAACGATTATCGAGGGTGTCCGTGGATTCCCGGACCGCAATGGGTTAGGGTCGCGACGTCAGAGGCAGGCACGAAGGGAGGGCACGGATGAAGAATGTGAGGAAGCGCCACCGGCTCTGGCTCTCAGCCGGGGGGTTGGCGCTGGGCGCGGTGGTGGCAGCCGTATTCGCGGCCACCGCGGTCGGGCGACCGTCGGCGACACCGCTGAAGATCGCCATCATGTCGGACTGCCAGGGAGCGTTCGCAGCCAACTACGAGCAGGACATCGGCGGCGCGATCACGGCGTTCGCACAGTACGCCGGCGTCAAGCCGAAGAACCCGAACAAGCCGTCGGCCGGTTGGACCGGCGGTTCGATCGGCGGTCACCCGCTGAAGCTCGTCGGCATCGGCTGCTCGAACGACCGCGCCGACACGGCGATCAAGGAGACGAAGCGCCTCATGGAGCAGCTCGGCGCCGACATCATGGTCGGTCCGCTCTCGGGCGACGAGTCCGTGGCGATCGCCAACTACGCAAAGGCCCATCCGAGCAAGACGTTCGTCAACGGCACGGCAGGCGCTTGGGACACCACGGCTGTCGTGAAGGCGCCGAACTTCTTCCGTTTCAACGGCGACGGCATCCAGTGGAACGCAGGCATCGGCGACCTCGCGGTCAGGAAGCTGCACTGGAAGAAGGCCGCCATCATCATGGACGACTACAGCTTCGGCTACGCGTCGGGCGCCGGCATGGTTGCCGACTTCTGCGCAGCCGGAGGCACCATCACCAAGCGGGTGTTTCCGCCCCTGAACACGACCGACTACTCGTCCTTCGTCCGGCAGTTGCCACCGCCGAGCCAGGTGGACGGTTACTTCTCGGCCGTCGGAGGGTCTGGAACGCCCCCGATGCTCAAGGCGTTCGAGCAGGCGTACGGGAAGCTCAAGGCAAGCCAGTGGATCGGCAACCTGTTCTTCTTCTCTTCGGGCGCTGACAAGGTCATCGGCCCCGAGCTCGACGGTGCCTACGTCGGCGGCTTCGGTTCGTCGCCGGACCTCAAGGGCAAGAACGTGACGAAGTACAAGAAGATCCTCGACAAGTGGTACAAGAAGTACCCGCCGCTCGCAGGCAAGGCCTCCGACCACGCGGCGGACGGCTTCACCTACAACTACTACAACAATGCGTGGGCGCTGGTCAAAGCGCTGAAGGTAGTCAAGGGCAACATCTCCGACGGGGGGAAGAAGCTCCAGGCAGCGCTCGGCAAGACGTCCCTTCCCGATGCCGCCTACGGGGCGATCCGCCTGGACAAGAACCGCCAGGCCATCCAACCCCAGTACTCGTATCGGATGGACGTCAAGACCCCCGGCGCGTTGGCGATCAAGACGGTCCAGTACATCCCGCCGGTCGATCAGACCTTCGGCGGCGCGATCCATTCGCCGCCGGGCAGGACGTACCCGCCCTGCGCGCACAAGAAGCTGCCGTGGACGGGTAAGGAGAAGCCAGTCGTCAACGGCGTCATCAAGTAGGTGACGGAAACAGCGGCCGACGAACAGGCGGTCGCAGGTGTCGCGCCGGCCCTCCGGTTACGGGGGGTCGGCCGGCGCTTCGGCGGTCTGCACGCCGTGCGGAGCGTCGACCTCGAGGTCGCGCCCGGCGAGCGCCGCGCGATCCTCGGACCCAACGGCGCGGGCAAGACCACGCTCTTCAACGTGATCGCGGGCGACCTGTCCGCCTCCTCCGGAAGCGTCGAGCTGTTCGGGCAGGACGTCACGCACATGCCCTCCCGACACCGCGCACGACTCGGCCTCGCCCGCACGTATCAGCAATCCCGCCTGTTGCTCGGGCTGAGCGTCGAGGACAGCATCTACCTCTCGATCCTCGGCGTGGCAGGGGGTCACCTGCGACCCGTGATCCTGAAGCGACGGGATCGTGCGATCCGCCAGCAAGCGCGTGAAGCGGCCCGCCGTGTCGCGATCGAGCACAAGCTCGCGGAGCTCGTCGGATCGCTGTCGCACGGCGAGCACCGACAGGTTGCCGTTGCCATGGCGCTCGCCTCGGAGCCGAAGATCCTGATGCTCGACGAGCCGGCCTCGGGGCTCTCGCGAGGCGAGCGGCTGCTCGTGACCGAGCTCCTGCTCGGTCTCGATCGCGCGATCACGCTGATCCTGATCGAGCACGACATGGACGTCGCGCTTCGCGTGGCCGAGCGCGTGACGATGATGCACGACGGCAACGTCATCGTCGAAGGGACGCCCGACGAGATCCGCGCCAACGAGCTCGTGCACGAGCTCTACCTGGGACGGCAGCACTATGCCGATGAATGAGAGGACGAGCGCTTGCTGAAGGTCGAAGGGTTGAACGCCTTCTACGGCGGGGCTCGCGTTCTCCACGACGTCGCATTCGAGATCGGCGAGGAGCCGGTCGCGATCGTCGGTCGCAACGGAATGGGGAAGACCACGTTGTGCGCCTCGATCATGGGTCTGACGCCTCCGCGCACGACTGGGTCCGTGCAGTTCGAGGGAGTCGAGATCATGGGGAAGCCCTCGTACAGGATCGCACGGCTCGGGCTCGGCTACGTCCCGCAGGGTCGCCGCCTCTTCCCTTCGCTGACGGTCGACGAGCACCTGAGGATCGTTCCCGGGAACGGGGCCGGGTGGACGAGGGATCGCGTGTACGACCTGTTCCCGAGGCTCAAGGAGCGCCGGAAGAACGGAGGCGCCCAGCTGTCCGGGGGGGAGCAGCAGATGCTCGCGATCGGCCGGGCGTTGCTCGGCAATCCGAAGCTCCTGATCATGGACGAGCCGTCCGAAGGACTCGCCCCCACGATCGTCGAGATGCTCGTCGAGACGTTCAAGACGCTGGCCGCGGATGGTCTCGCAATCCTGCTCATCGAGCAGAACCTCGGAGTCGCGACCTCGATTGCCGAGCGCCAGCTGATCATGGTCGGCGGTGAGATCGCCGCCGAGACGACCGCCACGGCGCTCGTCGGGGACGAGGAGCTTCAGCGCCGGTACCTCGGTGTCGAGCCGCTGGCCCATAGTGAGTAGCCGCGCATCGCGCAGCGCAGCCATCGCAATCGGCATCGGGCTCCTTCTCACCGCCTGCGGCGGCGCGGGACAGGCGAGGCCGGATCTCGCGTTCGTCTCGACGCGCGACGGCGACTACGCGATCTACGTGATGAACGCCGACGGCGCTCACCAGAAGCGACTCACGAAGAACGAGCAGTCCTCCGCTTCGTTGTCGCCGTCCGCGCTCTTCTTCCAGGTCGAACCCGCCTGGTCCCCGAACGGAAAGCTCCTCGCGTTCGCGAGCAAGCGTGGCGGGCCGTCCCACATCTACGTCATGGAAGCCGGCGGCAACCGAACGCGCAGGTTGACCTCGACGACGTCGGACGACGCTCACCCGACGTGGTCGCCGGACGGAACACACCTTGCTTTCGAACGGGGCACTCATCTGTACGTCATGAGCTCGGACGGAGCCGATGCTCACCGCATCACGAACGACCCTGCGGCCGAGAGCGATCCCGCTTGGTCTCCGAAAGGGACGTGGATCGCGTACGCGCGGAAGGGGTCAGGTATGGAGGCGAAAGAGCTCTGGCTCGTGCACCCCGACGGATCGGGACGTCACCGTCTCACGTCCTTGAATGCGACGACCGAGTCGCCGGCGTGGTCTCCGGACGGCAAGCTCGTCGCCTTCTCGAGCGACGCGGGAACGACCCGGTTCGAGATCTTTCAGATTCGCGTGGACGGCACGCGCTTCCGGAGATTGACGGAGTCCGGCGACGACGCCTTCGAGCCCGCCTGGGCGCCGGACGGAAGACTGATCGCCTTCTCCCGCAATGGGGCGATCGTCGCGATCGATCGCAACGGAATCGAATCGACGCTCACCGATCCCAAGAACAACGACTCGAGCCCGGCCTGGAACCCGAAGCCCCCGCGGGACGAGGGCTAAGAAGCTCTAACTTGAGCTGTCCGGACGCCCGGTCGCAGTGCGGCTACCAGATGTACGGGAGCACACGCGCCGTCGAGTTCGCGTAGTCCTCGTAGTCCGCGCCGAACGCTTGTGAGAGCGCGCGTTCCTCGACCCAAATGCGCGGCCGCATCCCGGCAAAGACGATGAGTAGCGCGACCGCGGCGCTGACCCAGCTCCCGAAGGCAAGCCCGAAACCGGCGAAGATCAGAAAGATGCCGGTGTAGGAAGGATGGCGGAGAACGCGATAGGGGCCACGACGCACGATCCGTTGCCCCGGCTCGATCGTCACCTCACGGCGGGAGTAGCGGCCGAGGCTCAGGATCGCCCAGTCACGAAGTGCGGCCCCCACGAGAACGATCCCGACCCCGAGTCCGAGCGTCCACCAGTTGTTGGCGTAGACACGGAGAGCGGGCACTCTCGCGATTGCAAGGGCCGCGGCGATACCGAGGTAGACGGTAAGGGCGACGATCAACCTCGTCCCCCGGTCCCGCCGCAGCGCGGTGCCGCGGCCATGCACGTACAGCAGCAGCGAGTCCGCCAGGCTGCCGCGAGACGACGCTCGCCGTCGCGGGCGTGGCCGAGATAGGTGGCGACGATCTCGCCGATGACCGTCGCGACGGCAGCCACTACAACGAGCCAGTGCGCGACCGGATCGTGCAAGAGCCACGGCATGACCGCCGGCAGTGTAGGAGCGACGCAATCCCGCGTACGCGAGCCTCCGCCAGCAGATCAGGAAGCAGTCGAGGGCAGGGAAACCTTCGTGAACGTCGTCGCGGCCGCGGAACAGGTCCCTTCAGTCAGGCAGCGCTTCTTCGCGAGTTCTAAGAGCCGCTCACGGCTCGGGGATGCCGAGATCGGGAGGCCGCTCGGCGCCGCGTCCCTCGACGAGCTCGGGAGCGAGCTCGCGCAGCAGCCGCAGGACCAGCTCCGCCCGGCGGACGCGCTCTCGCCCGAGCTTGACCGCAGTGTCTTTGAGGTGGAGCCCCACGGGGTAGATGTTCGGTGCGTTCCGGATCCCGAGCTTCACGTACATCGGCGCAGCCGCCCGGATCATCTCCGGCACCTCGTAGTAGCGCACGAAACCGCCCTGGTCGTCCGGCACCTCGACGTAGACGTCGAGCGGAGCCGAGCAGGCCCGGCGTAGCTCGCCGAGCTCGGCGGGCGAGAGGTCGGTTGCGACGTTGATGGTCGAGGCGCCCAGCTCCTCCAAAGCCCTGGCCGTTTCGGGGTTCGCGCACGGGAGGAGGACCGAGGTCTTGAGCACGAGCGAGCCCGGAAGCTCCCCCTCGCGCCTGAGGTGGCCGAGCGTCGCGAGGACTCCGACGTCGGCGACGAGGAAGGAGCGGATCCCGATTGCGACTCCGCGCCTGGCCTCCGCGACGCATGCCGAGACACCCGCCTCCCCGCGGGCAATGCCTCCGACACCGGGTGCGGCGAACGACTGGCCGCCCGCGTCCCACGCACCGCGAGGGCCGAGAAAGAGCGAGACCTCGACGCCGCGTTCCGCGCCGAGCTCGGCCATCTCCGCGATCTCGCGGTCGGTCAGCATCATCACGCCCGACCCCTGGGAGATCCGCCGCACGGGCACGTCCCGCGCCTCGGCTTCTTCGAGGACGGCCCGGAAGACGTCCGGGCCCTCGACCGACGGGATCTCGATTCGGTAGCGGAGACCGTCCGAGAAGCGGGTGTCGGTCACAGCGAGGATCCTGCTGCTACCGGGTTAGGGTTGCAAGGTGCTTCCGATCGAGCGTCCGGGCAAGATCGTGTGCGTAGGCCTGAACTACCGGGACCACGCCGAGGAGCAGGGGGTCGAGCTTCCGACCGCGCCACTCCTCTTCGCGAAGTGGCCGAACGCGTTGATCGGGCCAGGCGACCCGATCGTCATTCCCCCGGCCGTGACAAAGTGCGACTACGAGGCCGAGCTCGGCGTCGTCCTCGGCACACGCGTGAGCCGGGTCTCGAAGGAGAACGCGCTCGAGGCGGTCCGCGGCTATGTCTGCGCCAACGACGTGAGCGCGCGCGATCTCCAGTTCGGGGACGGGCAGTGGACGCGGGGGAAGTCGGTCGACACGTTCTGCCCGGTCGGGCCGCTCGTCCCGGCGGCAGACATCCCCGATCCACACGATCTGCGCATCCGTGCGATCGTCAGCGGCGAGGTGCTCCAGGACTCGACGACCGCGAACCTCATCTTCGGGGTCGACGACATCATCAGCTACGCGTCGCAGACGTTGACGTTCGAGCCCGGCGACCTGATCCTCACGGGGACGCCGTCCGGGGTGGGGGTCTTCCGCGATCCGCAACGGCTCCTGCGCCCGGGGGACGAGGTCACGATCGAGATCGAGCGGGTCGGATCGCTGACGAATCCGGTCGTCGCCGGCTGATGCGGGGCGACCTTGACGGTGAGGAATCGAGCATCGATGATCGCCCGGCGCGCACCGTGAGCATCGGCCGAACCGTTCTTCGCGAGCAGGTCAAGGAAGTTCTCCTCGAACGCATCCTTCGCGGAGAGCTGAAGGCGGGCGAGCGCTTGGTCGAGACACGCATCGCCGGCGAGCTCGGCACGAGCCAGGCGCCCGTGCGGGAGGCGTTGCGCGACCTCGAGCTGCTGCGACTCGTCGAGTCGGAGCCGTTCCGCGGAGCCCGGGTGCGCGCGGTGAGCGACGAGCAGCTGCTCGCGGTGTTCCCCGTACGGCGGGCGCTCGAGGAGCTGGCGGCGAGGGAGGCCGCACGGGAGGCGGACGGCGACGTCTCGGCGCTCGAGCGTGAGATCGAGGAGATGCGTGCCGCAGCCGTCCGCGGCGACTGGCGGAGCCAGCTCGCGCACGATCTCGCCTTCCACCGCGCGGTCGTCGAGCTCGCGGCCAACGAGGCGCTCCAGCAGTGCTGGCTCGTGCTCGGCGTGGAGGTGTCGACCGCGTTCGCCGTCTACTGGACGTACTTCGACCAGATCGACATGGTCGACTTCCACCTGCCGATCGTGGAGGCGATCCGGGCCGGCGACGTCGCGCGTGCAGGTGCGGAAGCTCGCAAGCACGTCCGGCGCACGGAGCAGGTCGTGCGCCGCCGGACGCGCGGCTCCGGGCGTCGGATCATGTCGGCGGCGATCGGGAAGACGGCTCTCGACTCGGCGGGCGCGCCCGAGCACGACAGGAACTGAGCCGTGGCGTCCGTGGAGGTGACGACGACGTGAAGCTCGGACTCTTGACCGCCGCGTTCCCCGACCTGACTCTCGCGCAGGTCGCAGAGTGGTCGGCCGCGAACGGCTTCGAGATGCTCGAGGTCGCCTGCTGGCCATCCGCGGGCGGGGAGCGGAGGCGGTACGCGGGCGTCTCACACGTCGACGTCGACGCGCTCGATACGGACGCGGTCCACGAAACGCTGACGATCCATGGTCTCGAGATCTCGTCGCTCGCCTACTACCCGAACAATCTTCACCCGGACCTCGACGAGCGGAAGGCGGCGAACGACCACCTCCGGCGCGTAATCGACGCGGCGCACGAGCTCGGCGTCGGGATCGTCGGCACGTTCGTCGGGCGAGACCAGACGAAGACCCTCCCCGAGAGCTTCGCGGAGTTCCGCACCGTCTGGCCGGAGCTCGTCGAGTACGCCTCCGAGCGTGGCGTCCGGATCGCGATCGAGAACTGCCCGATGCTCTTCTCCTACGACGAGTGGCCCGGTGGCACGAATCTGGCCGCAACTCCCGCGGCCTGGGACGAGATGTTCTCGATCGTGGACAGCCCGAGCTTCGGGCTCAATCTCGACCCCTCACACCTCGTCTGGCTCCAGATCGACTACGAGCGCGTCGTCCGCGACTACGCCGCCAAGATCTTCCACGTCCATGCCAAGGACCTGGAGATCGACCGCGACGGCCTCTACCGGAACGGGACGATCTCGCTCGGGATGGGCTGGCAGGTGCCGCGCCTCCCGGGACTGGGCGAGGTGCGCTGGAGCCGCTTCGTGGCGGCGCTCTATCGCGTCGGCTACGACTACGTCGTCTCGGTCGAGCACGAGGACCGCTCGTTCGAGGGCAGCGAGGAGCTCGTCGAGCGCGGCTTCCTGATCGCGCGCGACACGTTGCGCCCGCTCATTCACTGACGGCACGCCGACGGAAGTGCTCGATCGTCCGCCGCACTCCTTCGGCGAGAGGGGTGCAGGGGACGTCTCCGATGAGTCGCTCCAGCTCGCCCGTCTCGAGAAGAGGTGGGAACGGGAGCGGCTCGTCCCGCCACGTGATCTTCCCGGCAACCGTGGGCGCGGCTGCCTCGATCGCGGCCACGGCCTCCTCCAGCGACGCAGCGACGCCCGGGAAGTTCGCGACGTGCGCCCCTTCTGACGCCGTGCGGCCCGCGCGCGCGAAGGCCGCTCCCACGTCAGGCGCGTAGTCGTACTGGGCCGTTCCGCCGTAGACGATCTCGTACGGCTCTCCGCGGGCGGCCGCTTGCATGGCGAGAGTCGGCCCCGAGGTCATGCCCTGATCGCGGCCGGGCCCGTAGACGACGTACGGCCTGATCCCGATCGAGGGCACGCGCTCGTCCTGCCAGAACACCCGGGCCGTGCCCTCGTTCGCCAGCTTGTAGACGCCGTAGAGCGTGCCCGGCCTCGTCCCGCCCGACTCGGGCGCCGGGGATGGATCGGAGGCGCTGTAGACGGCGGTCGAGCTCGCGTAGGCGAGCCCTGTGATCCGATCCCGGCGTGCCTTGGCCGCCTCGAACATGGTGACCGTTCCGACGACGTTGACGCGAGCTCCGAGCACCGGATCCGCGCGGCAGAACGGGACCTGCAGCGCGGCGAGATGGACGACGTGCCCGACCTCGTGCTCGTCGAGTGCCCGGCCAAGGGCCTCCGCGTCCGTGATGTCCCCCTGGACGAGCGTGACCCGCTCGAGCTCCGCGTCGTCGAGGATCAGTCTCAGTCGCTGCGTATCGCCTCCGAGGTCGAAGCCGACGGGATCCTCGCCCTGCTCGAGGAGCGCCTTGATCGTCCATGCGCCGATGCAGCCGAGCGCTCCCGTGACGAGGGTCCGCTCAGGCAAGCGGAGCGTCCTGGTAGACCGTGACCAGCTCGGTGTAGAACTCGATCGCAGCGCGGCCCTGCTCGTGCGGCCCCCAGCCCGAGCCCTTTATCCCACCGAAAGGCACGTGGACGTCCGCCCCGGGCGTCTGGGAGTTCACGTGGATGATCCCCGCGCCGATCTCGCTCGTGAAGCGCTGCACGTTACGCAGGTCGCGCGTGAAGATCGAGGCCGAGAGACCGAAGCGGACGGCGTTCGCCCGCGCCGTCGCCTCGTCGAGTGTCGAGAAGCGATAGAGCGAGGTCACCGGCCCGAAGACTTCCTCGCAGGAGAGCTCGGCGTCGTCTGCGAGGCCCTCAAACAGGGTAGGCGCAATCAGGAACGCGTCGTCGTCCGCGCGGACGCCGCCCGCCAGTAGCGTACCCTCGCCCTTCGCGCGCTCGATGGCGCCCAGCACGTCCTCGAAAGCGCTCTCGGTGACGAGCGGGCCGACCTCGACCTCCGGGTCCGAGGGATCGCCGACCCGTCCCCGTCCCATCCGCTCCAGCAGCCGCGCGCGGAAGTCGTCGTAGACCGAGTCCTGCACGAAGATCCGCCGCGTCGCGGTGCACTTCTCCCCGGCCGACCAGAACGCGCCGGCGTACGCCGCCTCGACCGCGCGCTCGAGCTCTGCATCCGCCATGACGAGGAGAGGATTGTGGCCGCCGAGCTCGAGCTGCACGCGACAGTCTCGAGCCGTCGCCTTCTCCCGCACGCCGCGGCCGACGGGCACGGAGCCCGTGAAGGAGATCGCACGCACGTGCGGGTTGCGGACGATCTCCGCGCCGGCCGTCGAGCCCGACCCGGTGAGGACGTTGAGCACGCCTGCGGGCAGCCCAGCCTCGGCGAAGCACTCGGCCACGTGGAGGCCCGTCCTGGGCGCGTCGTACGCGAGCTTGAGAACGGCCGTGTTCCCGTAGATCAGTGTGGGCGCGAGCTTCCATACGGGGATCGCGATCGGGAAGTTCCAGGGGGTGATGAGACCGACGACGCCGAGCGGACGGCGGAGCGTGTAGAGACGCTGGTCCGGGACCGACGGCTCGTACTGCTCCCCGATTGCGCGCCACGCCTCCCCTGCCGCGAACCGCAGGATCGCCGCCGCCCGCAGCGTCTCGAGCTTGGACTCGCGGATTGGCTTTCCCATCTCGGCGGTCATGTCCTGTGCGATCCGCCCGGCCCGTGCCTCGATCGCCGCCGCCGTCGCGACGAGATACCCGGCGCGCTGCTGAGCCGGGAGCCCGGCCCAGCCCGGGAATGCCTCGCGTGCGGCCTCGATCGCGGCGCCTGCGTCATCGGCGCCGGAGGCCGCATACACACCCGTGACCTCGGACGGGCGCCAGGGATTTCGCTTCTCGTACGTCTCCCCGGCGACGCTCCCCTGCCAGTCACCGTCGACGTAGTTCCGGGCCGGGGAGCTGGTGACGGTCTCAGACATGCGCGGGGCTCCTTTCGAGGAGGCTGGAGGCGAGGACGACGGGATTGGTCAGCGTTCCGATGCCTGGCACGTGGATCTCGACGACGTGGCCCGGCTCGAGCGTGAACTCGTCCGGAGGGACGAGGCCGGTGCCCGTGAGCAGGACGCTTCCCGCAGGCACCGGATTGTCGCGCACGAGGTAGGAGACGAGCTCCTCGAAGGAGCGCTTCATCTGCGCCGTCGAGGTCTCGCCCGCGAAGAGCTCCTCGCCGCCCGCTCCGAAGATGCGCATGTGGATCTCGAGCGCCTCACCGGTCACGGGCGCGAGGATCGCGGGCCCGATGGCGCAGGCGCCCGCGTACACCTTCGCCTGCGGCAGGTAGAGCGGATTCGTGCCTTCGATCTCTCGTGACGAGACGTCGTTTCCGATCGTCAGGCCTGTGACGTCTCCGTGATCGCCGAGCACGAGCCCGATCTCCGGCTCGGGGACGTTCCATGACGAGTCCGAGCGGATGCCGATGGGCTCGCCCGGCCCGACCGTCCTCAGGCAGCCGGCGTCTTTCAGGAAGAGCTCCGGCCGTTCGGCCTCGTACACGAGTGAGTACACGTCCTCGACCGCGCTCTCCTCGACGCGCGCGTCGCGCGAGCGAGCGTACGTCACTCCCGCGCACCAGACCTCGGGCGGCTCGAGCGGCGCGAGGAGCTCGTACGGGGCGGGAAGGAAGAGGCGCTCGGCGTCGAGCGGCTCGATGCGACTCCCCTTGGAGGTGACGACCACGCCGTCTGCGTCGACGAACCCGTACTCGACCCCGATCGGACCTCGTAGCCGGATCCGTCGCATCAGTAAACAGCTCGGCCGCCGGAGATGTCGTAGGTCGCCCCCGTCGAGAACGTGCACTCCTCGCTCGCGAGCCAGCAGACGAGCGCAGCCACCTCCTCCGGCTGCCCCATCCGGCCCATCGGGATGCGCTCGACCATGTACTCGACGTGCTCCTCGCTGATCCCTTCGAGGATCGGGGTGTCGATCACCGCCGGGGCGACACAGTTGACGACCACTCCGGTGCGCGCGACGTCCTTGCCGATCGCCTTCGTCAACGCGATCACGGCAGCCTTCGAGGCAGAGTAGGCAGCGGCCATGGGATTGCCTTCCTTGCCCGCGATGGACGCGACGTTGACGATGCGCCCGTAGCCGCTCGAGATCATTCCGGGGAGCACGGCGCGGTTGCAGAAGAAGACACCGTCGGCGTTGATCGCCAGCACGCGCCGCCATTCGTCGTCCGTGACGTCTACCGTCCGGAGCGACTGGCCGGGAACGCCCGCGGAGCAGACGAGGACGTCGACGGGCCCGAGCTCGGCGTCCACCTGCGCTACGGCTGCGTCCACCCGCGCGGAGTCCGAGACGTCACCTGCCAGGGCGCGCACGCCCTCGGGGGCCTCCGCGCGGAGGTCGAAGGCGGCGACGCGCGCGCCTTCGGCCTGGAGGCGCCTCGCCACCGCGGCCCCGATTCCGCTTGCGGCCCCGGTGACGAGCGCGACGCGTCCGGAAAATCGATAATCGTTGCCCACCACGACGTCTCAACCCTAGAGTCTGAACGGCATGGACTTCGATCCCAAGCGCGACCATCCACTCGGCGCGAGGCGGCCGGACCTGGTGACGACGCCGGGTGGCATCCCTCTCGAGGAGATCACGCTCGAGGCCGCGCTCGAGGGACGTCTCGTCGCGGACGAGATCCGTGCCACGCCCGAGACGCTACGGCGGCAGGCGGAGATCGCCGGTGCGGCTGGACGGCCCTCGCTCGCGGCAAACCTGGAGCGCGCGGCGGAGCTTGCGTCCGTCCCCGACGGGGAGCTTCTCGAGATCTACACGGCGCTGCGGCCGCGGCGGGCGTCTCGTGAGCAGCTCGAGGAGTGGGCGCGGCGGCTCGACGCGCTCGGGGCTGAGCTGAACGCCGCGTTCGTGCGAGAGGCGGCAGCGGCCTATGCCGAGCGGGGGCTGCTCGCCGGTGGCTAAGAACTCGTTCCGGTCGATCGACATGGCAGCTCATTTCTGACGTGAGTTCTAAAGCGTCGAGCCGCCGCTTTGCGAGCCGCGAGCACCGCGAGCTGCGCCGCGAGCTGCTGATCCCGCCCCTCCCGGAGCTCGGACTCGTCGCCGCCGGGGGGCCGAACGACCCGACGCCGGAGCTGGAGATCGAAGACGGCGTCGTCACGCGGCTCGACGGCAAGGCTGCGTCCGAGTTCGACGTCATCGACCGCTTCGTCGTCGCGCACGGCCTCGACCTGGCGGTCGCGGAAGAGGAAATGCGCCGCGACGACGTGCAACTCGCTCGGATGCTGGTCGACGTCGACGTGCCGCGCGACGAGCTCGTCCGTATCGCGCGAGGACTGACTCCGGCCAAGCTCGCGCGGGTCATCGGGCTCCTCGACCCGGTCGAGCTCATGTTCGCGCTCAAGAAGCTCCGCGCGCGCCGGGCTCCCGCGAACCAGGCACACGTGACCAACCTGAAGGAGAGCCCGGCGCTGCTCGCGGCGGACGGCGCCGAGGCGGCGCGCCGGGGCTTTGCGGAGATCGAGACGACGGTCGGGGTGGCCCGCTATGCGCCGCTCAACGCCCTCGCGCTCCTCGTCGGCTCGCAGACGGGCCGGCCCGGCGTGATGACGCAATGCGCGGTCGAGGAGCGGAGGAACCTCGAGCTCGCGATCCGGGGGCTCGTGACCTACGCGGAGACGCTCTCCGTGTACGGGACGGAGGCGGTGTTCGTCGACGGGGACGACACGCCCTGGTCGAAGGCCTTCCTGGGCGCCGCCTACGCGTCGCGCGGGGTAAAGGTCCGGTTCACCTCGGGGACGGGCTCCGAGGCGCTGATGGGACACGCGCAGGGTCTGTCGATGCTCTACCTCGAGGCCCGCTGCCTCGCAGTCGTGCGGGCGGCGGGATCACAGGGCGTGCAGAACGGCTCGATCTCATGCGTTGCGCTCGTGCTCTCCGTCCCCGGAGGGACGCGCGCGATCCTGGGCGAGAACGTCCTCGCGGCCTGGCTGGATCTCGAGGTCGCTTCAGGCAACGACGCGATCGCCTCGCACTCCGAGATCCGCAAGACGGCGAAGCTGATGGGCCAGTTCCTGCCGGGGACGGACTTCGTCACCTCGGGCTACTCGGTGATGCCGCGCAGGGACAACACCTTCGGCGGGGGCAACTTCGACGCCGACGACCTCGACGAGTGGCTCACGATCCAGCGCGACTGGCAGGTGGACGCGGGGATCGAGCCGGTACCCGAGGACGAGGTGCTGCGGGTGAGGGAGCGCGCCGCGCGTGCGGTGCAGGCGGTCTTCGACGAGCTCGGGCTGCCGCCGATCGGCGACGCCGAGGTCGAGGCCGCGGCGTCGGGCTATGACTCGAACGACATGCCGGATCGGGATCGCGCCGCCGACGTCGAGGCCGCCGACGAGCTCCTCGCGCGCGGCGTCTCGGGGCTCGACGTCGGGCTCGCGCTCGACCGGCGCGGGTTCGGCGACGTCGCGCGGGCGATCTTCGGGATGCAGCGCCAGCGGGTCTCGGCCGACTACCTGCAGACGTCAGCCGTGATCGACGAGGACGGGCTCGTCCACTCCGCGGTGAACGACCCGAACCTGTATCTCGGTCCGGGAACCGGCTACCGGCTCGAGGGCGAGCGGTGGGAGCTCCTCCGGGAGCTGCCG